>Ga0307372_10002724_pt1 | contig 28834 bp, 25 predicted proteins | sample OX1MG_FD_202533 | JGI IMG/M metagenome (GOLD analysis project Ga0307372, IMG submission 202533) | Soil microbial communities from Risofladan, Vaasa, Finland - OX-1 | ecosystem: Environmental > Terrestrial > Soil > Coastal area > Acid sulfate soil | place: Finland: Risofladan, Vaasa | collected... | reverse complement strand
TTCCTGGCCTGGTTCGGGCTCGTGCCGGGCCTGCTGCTGGCGCGCGCCGCCCCGTCCGCGCGGGAAGCAGGGGTGCGCGGCTGGTGGTTCGGGGCGGGTTTCATCCTCGCCGCCCACTACTGGCTGGTGCCGAACATCGGCCCCGCCCTGCTGCTGGTGGCCGTGGTCCTGGGTGCGCTGTGGGTTCCGGTCGGGGTGAGCACCTGGGTGCTGCTGCGCCCGCCGGTCACCGCCCGCCGGGCGCTCGCCGCGCTGCTGGTCGTCCCGAGCTACTGGCTGGTCGTGGAGTGGATCCGGTCCTGGCAGGGATTCGGCGGGCCGTGGGCGCTGCTGGGCACCAGCCAGTGGCAGCATCCGGCGGTGCTCGCGCTGGCCGCCGTGGGCGGGGTGTGGCTGGTCAGCTTCGCCGTCGTGGCGGCCAACACGGGCATCGTGATCCTGCTGGCCGCCGCGCGCACCCCGGTCCGGGTGCTGGGCGGCGCCGCCGCCGCCGTGATGGTCGCGGCCGGGCCGGCCGCCTTCGCGCTCACCCCGGCTCCCCATCCCACCCGGTTCCTCACCGTCGCCCTGGTGCAGCCAGGTGTCGAGCACGACCCGCGGCTGCGGGTGGACGCCAGCGAACGGCTGTCGGCTGGCCTGCGCCGCGATCACCCGGACCTGATCGTGTGGGGCGAGAGCAGCATCGGCTACGACCTGCGCCGCGCCCCGCGGCTGCTGGCCCGGCTGGAGGCGCTGTCGGCGGCGGACGGGGCGCAGATCCTGGCCAGCCAGGACTCCCAGAATGCTGGCGGGAAGTCCAAGGTCGCGGTGCTGGTCGGCCCGGGCGGGATCGCGGCGACCTACACCAAGACCCGTCTCGTCCCGTTCGGTGAGTACATCCCGTTCCGCCAGCAGCTCGGCTGGCTAGCCAGGATCAGCAGGGCGGCGCCGGTCAACATGATCCCCGGGACCGGGGCGAAGGTGATGACCGTGACCGCGCCGGGCGGCCAGCGGATCACCATCGGCGTGCTGATCTGCTTCGAGTCCGCCTTCCCGGACATGTCGCGGGTGGACGCCCGCCGGGGCGCCCATCTGATCGTGTACCAGACCTCCGACTCCACCTTCCAGCAGAGCTGGGCACCTGGTCAGCACGCCGCGCTCGGCGCGGTGCGGGCCGCCGAGACCGGGCGGCCGGTCGTGCAGGCAGCGCTGACCGGGGACACGGCGGCCTACGACGCGCAGGGCCGCCTGCTCGCCTCGATGACCACGGCGCGGCACGGCGTGCTGATCGTGCGGCTGGGACTGGCCCCAGCGGCCGCGCTCACCCCGTTCGACCGCGCCGGTGAGGTCGTCCCCTGGACGGCGATCGGGATCGCCCTGTTGGCCGCACTCATCCTGTTCCATCCTTGGCGTCCGCATCGTCCGATAGAGATACGCTTGGGCGTGAACCCTCGGCCTGCCCCATCCGTCTCTCTACTGGGAACTTTGCGTGAGCGGGAGCATGGAGCCAAACCTGCTGGGACGGGTGAGGGTCCGGCGTCTTCGCCGCAGTCAGGCAGGTGAGTTCCAGGCCACGGTGAGTGCCTCCCCCAGGTGCTCCCGGCCTCGGACCGGCGCAACAGGAGGACCAGTGCAGGAGAGCGACACCACGCGGGCAGGTCGGCGGGGCGTGCCCACCAGTCGCCAGGTCAGGCTCGGGACCATCGCGGTCACCGGGGCCGTGTGCCTGTTCGCGGCCGCGTGCTCGGGCACGGCATCCACCCCGGGATCGAGCCAGCAGAACGGGCAGGCACCGGGCTCCCCGGCCGCATCCCCTCCGGCCCAGCTGATCATCACCCCGGCCAGTGGCAGCACCGATGCCAAGACCAACCGCGGCATCTCGGTCACTGTCACCGCTGGCAAGATCACCAACGTCAGCGTGACCGCAGGCCAGGCCCCGGTCACCGGCCTGCTGGCGGAGGGGGCTCAGACCTGGCACACCAAGTGGCCGCTGCGGACGCACACCCACTACAGCGTGAACGCGACCGCGATCAACGCGGCCGGCAAGACGACGACCGCGACAAGCTCGTTCCGCACGCTCGGCCCGGCGGCGACCTTCACCGCCACCACCCTGGAGGGCCACCAGTCCTACGGCGTCGGCATGCCGATCGTGATCAACTTCAGCCAGGCGGTCACCCACCGGGCCGCGGTGGAGCGGGCGATCCAGGTCAAGAGCTCCAAGCCGGTGGTGGGTGCCTGGTTCTGGGACGGCAACCAGACCCTGGAGTTCCGGACCCAGAACTACTGGCCGCAGCACACCAAGGTGAGCTTCACCGCCCACCTCAACGGGCTGGAGGCCGCTCCGGGGGTGTACGGGACCGCCAACCTGAGCCAGTCGTTCACGATCGGTGACTCGCTGATCGGCGTGACCAGCACCCGGACCCACCACACGCGGATCTACTGGAAGGGCAAGCTGTACGCGGTCTGGCCCGACAGCAGCGGCATGCCGGGCGACGACACCGCCGACGGGACCTACCTGACCATCGAGAAGGGCAACCCGGTCCTGATGAGCGGCCAAGGTTACAAGAACGTCCCGGTCTTCTTCTCCGTCCGGTTCACCTGGAGCGGGAACTACTACCACTCCGCGCCCTGGTCGCTGGGGGAGCAGGGGTTCAGCAACGTCAGCCACGGCTGCGTGAACCTGTCCCCGCAGCACGCCCAGTGGTACTACGACCGGGCCGTTCCCGGTGACCCGATCACCATCACCGGCAGCCCGGTCGCTGGCCAGTGGGGCGACGGGTACACCGCATGGTTCTACAGCTGGAAGCAGCTGCTGAAGCACAGCGCGACCCACATGGCCGTGCAGGTCAGCCCCACCGGCAGCAGCTTCGTCACCCCGACCACGCTGCCCACCGTGGGCACCTCGGTGCTGACCGGGGCGAAGTCCTACAACTATCTCGCCAAGTGACCCCGTGGCGGCTGGGCGCGCTGAACTAGCTGCCAGGACTCGCTCCCATCACGGCGGTTCGCGGCAGCTGGATCAGGGGCCGGCCCCGTGAACCGGGTGACCGTCTGGCGGGACCGAGGGCAGCTAATCGTCAGCGCCGTCGTCCCGGGAATCGCGCAGCAGGACAGACACCCGCTGGCGGCTCACCCCGAAGACGGTGGCAAGCTGCGCCATGGTGAGCCCCTCTGCATAGAGCGCCCGTGCCTCCATCCGGCGGAACCTGTTGCCGTCCCTGGCCAGGGCCCGGATCGCGGCCGAGATCTCTTCCATCATCGCCAGCCGCTTCTCAAGCGGCATCATCGTGGCGTATGAGGCCCCGGTGCGCTGGTGGGCAGGGAGGGCCATCGACGCGCTGAACTGGCTGACCCGCCGGTAAAGCTCACCGGAGGAAGCCGCCAGCGCGGACAGGCATGTCAGCGCCTCGTCCGACTGCGGCCTGGTGATGTCCACCGGCCCACACTGACATAGGTGCGGAACGTGAGGCAACGTCTGTTGCCCTAGATTCTCCGAACTGCCTCGGCCGGGGGGAGTAACGACCTGGCGCGCCCGCTGGCGGCGGCCGCACCGAGCCTGGCGGCGTCCTGGGCCTGATATCCGGCCAGCAGTTCCTGCTCGTGATCCCGCCGCGGGAAGAGGAAGCAGACAACGGCCGCACCGAGCACGACGGCCACGATCCCCGCCATGAAGGCCCACTTGTCGCCGGCCAGGAACGCGGACTTCGCCGCCGCCGTGATCTTCGCGGCGTAGTGCGGATAGCGCTGCGCGACCGCCGAGGCGCCAGCGAACGACCTGGCCAGCTGGTCCTGGATGCTGCTGCTGATCTGGGCACGGTGCGGCGACGCCGCGATCGCCCGGCCGATCGCCGTCGCGTACCCGGCCGCGAGCAGCGCGCCGAGCACCGACTGCATGATCGCGCCGCCCAGGTCGCGCTGGAGGTCGGCGGTGCCCGAGGCCATGCCGGCCCGGTGCACCGGGACCGAGCCGGTCAGCGAATGTGAGGCAGGGGTGCCGGCCAGGCCCACCCCGATGCCCAGGAACGAGTACCCGAGCACGACCTGCCAGGCCGGGGTGTGCTGGCGCCAGAGCAGCAGCATGGTCACGAACGCGAGCAGGCAGGAGGTGTAGCCGGCCAGCAGCGTGAACCGTGATCCCCTGGCGTGGATGAGCCTGGCCGACTGAGGCGCCACCAGCAGCAGGAACACCGCCGCCGGGACGATCGCCAGACCCGAGTCCAGCGCCGAGTAGCCCAGCACGTCCTGCAGGTACTGCTGGCCGATGAACATCGCGCCCATCAGCGCGCCGAACACGATGATGCCGGCGGCCGCCGCCACCCAGAAGATCCGCCGCCCGGCCACCCGCAGGTCGTACAGGGGCGAGGGCGCGCGGCGCTGCCTGGCCAGGAAGGCGGCACCCGCGGCCAGGGCGGTCAGCCCGAGCAGGAGCGCGGGCAGGGCGCCGCCCGGCACCGGGCCGAGGTTGATGGCGAGCACGGCCGAGGCGATCAGCAGCACCGACAAGATGCCGCCCAGGTTGTCCACCGGGCCGGTGGTCTCGTTCACGTGGCTGGGCACCAGCCGGTGGGCCATCGCCAGGGCCACCACCGCCAGCGGCAGCGTGACCAGGAACACCGACCCCCACCAGAAGGCCTCCAGCAGCCCGCCGGCGATCAGCGGCCCCAGCGCCGCACAGGCGGCGCCGGCCCCGGACCACAGTGCGATAGCGCGGGTCCGGCCCGGTCCCGACCACAGCGCCGTGATGAGGGCCAGCGTCGTCGGGTAGGCCATGCCCGCCGCCACCCCGCCCAGCAGCCGGGCCACCCCCAGCACCAGCGGGCTCGGGGCGTACGCGGCGAGCAGGCAGGCCGGCACCGACAGCAGGACCCCGAGCATCAGCATCATCTTGCGGCCGTACCGGTCACCGACAGCTCCGAGGTAGAGCACCGAGGCCGCCAGCCCCAGCGAGTAGCCGACCGAGATCAGGTCCAGGCCGGTCTGCGAGGCGTCGAAGGCATCGCCGATCACCGGCAGCGCGACGTTGGCGACTGCCAGGTTGAGGTTGGCCACCGCCGCCACCAGGATCAGTGCCAGCAGGACCAGGCGTGGGTGCGGCGGGGCGGTGGCAGCCTCACCGGCGGTCCGGTCCCCGCCGGACGCCGGGGCAGCGGCCATCAGTCTCCTCTCCCAACCGTCCTGCCCCGAGCCAAGCAACTCCCCGGCGCTCCGCATCACCCGCACCGGGTGATGCGCCCGGCCCACATGGCCCGCCAGGCGGGCAGCGCAGTGGCCCGGCGCCCGTTATGCCGGGGAGTTGCCAGCCGGTACGGACGGCCGGGGTGCGCGGGCGAGCAGCCCGGCCAGGCGCTGGACAGCCGCCGCGCTCCAGGCCGACGGGCGCGGCTGCGCGCCGTCGGCAAGGCCGTTCCAGTACAGCGACCAGGTGCCGGCCACCAGCCGGCCCACCAGCGGCGCGGTGAGCAGCCGGACGCCCGCCGAGGCCGCCCGCGGCCGCCGCAGCAGCGCGCTCTGCAGCGCACCGGCCCCCGGCATATAGCCGCCGAACGCCGCGGCCAGCGCCTCGGTGTAGGCCGGGCCGGGGTCGCCGGGGTGGTCCAGCACCGCCTGCGCCGCCAGCCGGGCGCTGACCATGGCCGGCCCGATCCCCTCTCCTTGCAGCGGGTTGATCAGGCCGGCCGCGTCACCGGTGAGAAGAACGTTGCCCGCGGCCGGCGGGGTCCCGGTGCCGCCCATCCGCAGCCAGCCGCCCATGACCGGGCCCGGGCTCACATCGGGCCCGATGTCGCCGCGCCGCGCCAGCAGCGCGCAGAACCTGGCCAGGTCGCCGCTCAGCTGCGCCTGCCGCCGGGTGGTGCCCAGGCCCACCCCGATGCCCACGTTCGCCTGGCCGTCCGCGCCGGGGAACAGCCAGCCGTAGCCGGGATAGATCCGCCATGGGGCGGCGTCGTGCAGGACCAGCAGCGGGATCGGGACGTGCGCGGGCAGGTAGGCGCGGATCGCGAAGCCCCACAGCGCGGTGCCCGGGTCGAGCATCCCGGCCAGGCGGGCAAGCGGGCTCAGCGCCCCGTCCGCCCCGATCATGACGTCGGCTGCCAGCCGCTGGCCGTCACTGCCGATGACGGCGTCCACCCGCCCGCGCGTGCCGGTCTCGACCGCGGTGATCCTGGCCCGGACCGGCGTGGCACCGGCCGCGATCGCCGCTTCCCGCAGGGCGTGGTCGAAGGTGAGCCGGGGCGACACCACCCCGTGCCCGGCGTACGTGCGCCCGGGAAAGGCGGGCAGCCTGCTGGCACGCCCGGAAGGGCCGACCGCGAGGAGATCGGCGCCCTGGCCCGCGTCCGGCACATCGACGCCGAGGTCGGCCAGCAGCTGCACGCCCCGCGGGCCCACCAGGTCGCCGCAGGCCTTGTCGCGGGGGAAGGACGCCTTGTCGGTGAGCGCGACCCGGGCTCCGGACCGGGCCAGCACCAGGGCCGCGATGCTGCCCGCCGGGCCCGCCCCTACCACCACCGCGTCGAAACGCTGCCCGGTCACCGCGCCAGCACCATCGCCAGCGCCACCGCCCCGGTCGCCCACACGAAGAACCGCAGCGCCCGCTCGATCGGGGCCAGCAGGTCGGCCCGGCCCAGGTCCTGTTCCCGGCCGTCGGAGTAGGTGATCCGGACCGACACCGCGCTGACCCGGCGCCGCAGCGTGCGGGCGGGGGTGCTGAGCGCACGCTGGCCCAGGGAAAGGAAGAAAGCGGCCGCGGCCACCACGATCGCCGCCGCCGACAGGGTCCAGTGCTGGGCGTACGCGCCCACCAGGGCCGGGAAGGAACCCCAGCTCAGAGCGAACCACACGTCGTTGTGCAGCAGGCCGCCCAGCAGCTCCAGGTTGTACCCGCACACCAGCACGGCGCCGGCCACGACGAACGGCAGCAGCCGCAGCCCGCCGTCGACCAGGCCCATCACCATGGCGGCGGCGATGGCCAGGCCCGCCGTGACGGCGAGCACGGTGCTGCTGATGCCGGTGCCCAGCGGCCTGCCCTTCAGCTCGTCCAGCGCGTGCGCGCCGATGCCCACCGCCAGGAAGAAGGCGACCAGCGTGCCGGCCAGCCGCCACAGCACCAGGTGCGGCATGACGGCGGCACCCATCACCACATACGACAGATGCCACAGCGTGTACGGCGGGTGCAGCAGCGTCATCCAGTCGCCTGGCCCCCCGGTGCCACGGCCGACCGCGTAGAAGGCAGGCCTTTCCGGGGAGCCGCTCACGAAGCCGGTCCCGCGGCCGGCGGCTCGTCCGTGCCCTTCCGGCCCCACATGATCAGGCCGCCGCCCAGGCTCATCAGCTCGGTCCCGACCCCGGTCAGGCCGGCTGCCTGCCAGGCCGCGACGTGCGCGCTGACCGGGTGCCGCTGGTAGTGCCGCGAGATGCTCGGTCCCAGGAAACGCCCCACCTGGTACCAGGCCCGGCCGCCGGTGACCCCGCCCAGCACCGGCAGCAGCAGCCGGGTGTAGCACCACCACGCGCCGTGCCACACCGGCTGCGGCGGGACGCTGAACTCCAGGCTGGCCAGGGTCCCGCCGGGGCGCAGGCAGCGGGCCATTTCGGCGACGGTCGCGGCCGGGTCGTCCACGTACCGCAGCAGGTAGGAGAAGGTCACCGCGTCGAAGGTCGCGTCGGCGAACGGAAGCTGGTCAGCCCGGCCCGCGGCCAGCCGGACCCGGCCGCGGCGTCCCGGGCGGCGGACATTCGGCAGGCCGGCCCGCAGCATGGGCTCGTTGAGATCGACCCCGACGACGTCCGCGCCGGTCCGCGCGGCGACGGCCAGCGCCACCCCGGCCGGCCCGGTCGCGACGTCCAGGACCAGGCGCGGCCCGGCCGCGGCGGCATGGTCGGTGACCGCCCGGCGCCAGCGCCGATCCTGGCCGAACGAGAGCAGGTAGGCGAGCCGGTCGTAACGCGCCGGCAAGCCGTCGAAGACGGCACGGGCCACCGGCTCGCCACGCAACTGGCCCTGGATCGCGGATACGGCGGTCACCGGATTCGGGGGCACTCCAGCAGGTTCGCATGCGCGGTGCGCCGGGGCAAGAACGGTTTGTCCCGGCCTGGCCGTCAGCTACCGGGTTCGCGGGTGGCAGGGTCGCCGGTGTCGCCTGGGCGTGCGCCCGGTGCCGTCTGCGGGCTGACGGCCGTGGACGTGGCCATCGGGCCGGTCAGGCCCGGGCCCAGCAGCGGCACCATGCCCGCGTGGTCATCAGCGGCCGGGCGGGTTCAGTGCCTGCAGGACAGCCGATGACCCGGGCGGGTTGGGGTGGGCGGACGGCATCTGCCCAGGGGCGTCCACGGCGGGAGCGGGCGGGGCCGGCGGGCCGAGCTGTTCGGCGGTGACACCGTCGGGCAGCCTGAGGAACGCCTCCATGGCCCCGGGCGACGGGTTGCTGTCGTCGGTGCGCATATAGCCGATGTAGTTCACCGGCACCGGCTTGCCGTCACCGCTGGCGGGCAGGGCGCCTTTGAGCCGGTACCGGGCGTCGAGCTTGCCGTCGAGCGCATCGGGGAAGATCACCCGGCCACGGACGTTCTCGACATTGAACACATGCCCGGTGCCGTCGGCATACCCCACCGCCACCAGCCCGCGCGCTCCATCCCCGTAGCCCGTGAAAATGTCCTTCAGCGCAGCGGCCGCCCGCCGGAGCTGGCCAGGATCGAGGTCGGTGAAGGCGACGCCGCTGCCCCAGACGGAGGCGAGATCGGCCAGCGCACGGCCGCTCCTGATCCCGTCCACATACTGCGACGGCTGCTCGGTTGGGGCGACCACCTGCCCGAGCCGCCTGCTCGCCTCGTAGGCCAGGGCGGCATGGACGCACTTCGAGCGTTCGCCCAGTCACCGAACCGCTCGGATCCGATCCGGGAGACCAGGTCGGCGATGGGTTCGAGGCCGGGGCGGTCGCGCAGCCAGCCCAGGTATGCCTCCCATGGCTCCGATCTGCGCAGGGCCGGCAAGGCTTCCGGGCCTTCCGTCGGCGGCTTGTAGATCTTGTTGACCCCGGTGGTGTTGACCTTCCGTGCCTCGGCGAGGAAGTCGTTCCTGAGCTTGGCCGCTTCCGCGAGCCGGCCGAGCAGGACCAGCCAGCCGCAGAGCTGGACGAGGATCAGGTACAGCAGTCGAAGGACACGGCCGATCATCATGTCCTATGGCCGGCCCTGGCACATCGCCGCAGTTCAGAGTCCAGGCAGACTTCTCGCACTCCGCAGGTAACTCACCGGTTTTCGGACTACCGGCGGGCGTTGAGCAGGGAGTCGCAGAACATCTGGACTGCTATCTGGCTGTCGGCAGCGGCAGTGGCGGGGTCCATGCCGGGGTGGTCGAGTGTGATCTGGTCGACGTAGGAGCTGGTTCCCTGCGCGCCTGGTTCGGCGAAGTTGGCTTTGAGGTCCGTTAGTGCGGACTCTGCTGAGGCGATCGCGGTGCCGAATACCTGCCATGCTCGGTCGGCGGCAGCCGTGGGGTCGCCGTAATCGTTGTTGAGCAGGACGTACGCGATGTCCTACCAGTCCTTTGGCTTGCGCCGGCTGTAGGCCGCTGCGGTCTTCGCGAGCAGGAAGCCGGCCAGCCCGGTGACGTAGATCTCTGCCTGCCGCCGGACGTCGTGATCATCAGCAACGAGAGTGCGGACTTCGCGGTCCCTGGCGGCGAAGCCGGTTCCTCTGAGGTTCGCCGCACCAAGGTCATCGCAGCTGTCGAACCTGACGGTCGCGCCAGCGGGCTGGGTGTCGAGGTCCGCGAGGAGTTCGAACTTCACGGTCGCGCCATGATCTCCATCGCTCGACTTCCATCGCCAGATGTACTGATCGTCGGGACGGAAACCCGCGTTGCGGAGCGCCTGCTCGAGCCGTGCTGCATTGACCGAACCGGCACTGATTTCCAAGTCAACCTGCACGTCCACGTCGGTGGTGCCGGCGTGGCGGGCACCTGATTGAGCGCAGAGAAGGGCGGGCACCAGCCCGCTGAGCAGGACGAATTCGGGTCGTCCGCCGTAGTAGTTGGCGATACGGATGAGTGCCATCTCCGCCGCTTCCCTCGCGGCGAGCGAGCGAGGGGGGTCCTCGTCAGCCACCGGCTTGGCCGACCCGGCGGCGGCCTTGGCGGCGGCGCGGCGCTGGTAATCAGCCATCCTGGCAGCCGCGGCGGCCTCTTCCCGGGCAGCGCGGGCCTGGTGCCTGGCCACCCGCCGCTCCAGCCGGGTGATCTTCTCGGCGCGCTCGGCCTTGGCTTGCTGCTGGCGGGCGGTCTCCCCGGCGTCCGCTTCGCCTTCGCCTGCTGGCGGCGGACCAGCCTGCCGGTAAGCCGGGCCAGGGTCCCTGGCCCGCCCGCACCGGGACCACCCTCACCGTCACCACCGAACAGGGCATCCTCGGCCGCGTCAGCGGCCTGCGCCTGGGCCAGCCAGCCATCCACCTCGGCGGCGATCAGCGCCTCCAGCTCCGCGATGTCCAGGTCCAGCTGCTCCGCGGTGGCGTTCGCCGCCACCGGCGCGTTCGCCTTCACCTTCGTCCCATCCCCGGCCACCACATCCACCCTGACCAGGCCCTGCTTCGCGCACGCCACCAGCGAGGCCACCAGCAGCCCCTTCACCGCCTTCTCATGGCGGGACACGAACCGGGCGACCGTCGCGTGGTCAGGATGCAGGTTCCCGCAGATCACCCGCGCGCCCACATCATCGAAGGTGGCCATCTCGACCGCCCGCGAGGACCGGATCCCCATGCAATAGCAGTACATGACCAGCGCCACCATCAGCTGCGGGTGATACGCCTTCTTGCCCTGCCCATCCCGCCCGGTACCACGCCACAAACGGCGCCAGGTCCATCTGCGCGGCCTGCTCCAGCACCGCCCGCGCCAGGTGCCCCGGCGGCAGCCCGCGCATCGGGGGGCAGCAGGAACAGCTGACCCCGCTCAGCAGCCATGAAGTTATGCCCCATAAACACGATTTTCCCAGGTCAGCAAACACATGCCGGGAGCGACACGCCAACCTGGAAGACACCTTGACAAGCCAAGATCATGAGTTATGCGACAGCCTCCATATGGCCGACAGATTCCGTGATCATGGTCATCAGCCGACGAAGATGCCCTCGGGCAGGAATGCCGACACGAGCATGTTGGGCGCGTCCACGACCTGGCTGATCTTGAGGTCGACGGCGACGCTGCAGATGGCGTAGGCCTGCTGGCGGGTCCAGCCCCGCTCGGTCAGGTGGTCGATCATGTTGAGCAGCGCGTTGCGGGCGGCGAGGGTGATGTCCTCGGAGTGGTTGACACCGTCCCTGGTGACCGAGATGCCGGTGGTGGCGAAGAACCGGCGCGGCGCGGCGAACTCGGGCGGCAGGTAGTAGTCCTCCCGGGTGAACCGCAGGTCGCGGATGTTCTTGTCCGCCGCCTCGCCCTTGCGCAGGCTGAACCGCACCCGCAGGGTGGCCCGCATCTCGATCGCGGTGCCGCAGGTCTCGCAGTCGCCCTGGGCGAAGTGGGCGTCGCCGGCCGAGAACAGGCCGCCCGGGGTGTCCACCGGGATGAGCAGCACCGCGCCGGCGCCGAGCTGCTTGATGTCCACGTTCCCGGCCTGCTCGCGGGGCGGCACCGTGCGCAGGCCCGCTGCGGCGAGGCGCGGGTCGGCGGGCACGGCCGAGGCCGGCGAGGGCGGCAGCACGAAACCGCCCCGTTCCAGCAGCGCCTGCTCGCGTGCGGTCGTGGCGGCGAGCAGGTCGTGCCCGGGGCTCAGGCCGATCGTCCCCATGAACGGCGAGCCGGGGATGCGCACACCGGGAAGATCGGCGGAGGTGGCCCAGCCGGCGGCAATGTCCCAGCTGACCTTGAACGGCTCGGGGAAGACGTCCCGCAGGAAGCCGAAACCCGGCACCTGCACCGTGTACCCGTACCGGTCGGGCTCGATGTGCAGGATCTCCACCGCGAGCACGTCACCCGGTTCGGCGCCCTCGACGTAGACCGGTCCGGTGAGCGGGTGCACGACGTCCAGGTTGGGCGCGGCCACCACCGCCAGCGGCACGTCCGGGGCCATCTGCCCGTCGAAAGCGTCCCGCGTCTCCAGGACGACCTCGTCCCCCGGCTGGCAGCGGGCCACCGGCGGGATGTCAGGATGCCAGCGGTTGTGGCCGGTGCCCGGTTCCTCCAGGAGAGTCTTGCTCCAGTCAACCCGGATCTCGTGGATAGCCATGTCTCCTCCTTCGCGGTGATGCTGCCATCGTGCTCCTGCCCGGGCTGGCACGCACCCGGCGGTGACAGACTTGGCACCGGAAGGGAGTGATGCGGTGGACGACGTCCCGCCCGGTTACGGCGAGCCGCGCCCGCTGTTCACCGACGAACTGGGCACCACCTACGCCGCCCGGGAAACCGGCACCGGCCGTGAGGTGGCGCTTCGGGTCCTGGCCCTGACCGTGCCCAGCAGACCCGCCCGGCGCCAGCTGCGCAGTTCCTGCCTGGCGGCGGCCGCCCTGACCGGCCACCCCGGCGTGCTCGATCTGTACGAGGTCGGCTTCACGGATGGGCATCACCCTTATCTGGCGACCGCCCGGCCGGCCGGGTCGCTGGCCGACTTGCTTGCCCGGCACGGGCCGCTGCCCGCCGCCCAGGCCGCGGGGCTGGGGGCCGCACTGGCCGGGACCCTCACCGCCGCCCACGACAAAGGCATCCTGCACCTGGACGTCCGGCCGGCCAGCGTGGTCCACACCCAGGCGCCCGCGCCGCTGCTGGCCTACTTCGGGGTCAGCCGGGCCGTGTCCGTGGCAGGCCAGGCGGAGCTGCCGGCCGAATACCTGCTCCACGCGGCGCGGGAGATGTTCGGCTGGGACACCCCCGGGCCCGCCGCCGACGTGTACGGGCTCGCGTCCACCGTCTACACGGCACTGGCCGGCCAGGCCCCCTATGCGGCCGAGGCGCGGCTGGGACGGGCCGCGCTCTACCAGCGGGCGCTGCGCGGCGGCCCGGCACCCGTCCCGCGCCCCGGTATCCCGCCCGCGCTGACGGCGCTGATCGCCGCCATGATGGACCCCGACCCCGGCAGCAGGCCGGCCATCACCGACGTCGCGGCCGAACTCGCCGGGATCGGCCCGCCTGAGCTGGCGGCCACCGTCTTCCGGCCGACCGGGCCGCTGACGGCCGGGACCGGCCAGGTGCCGGCCGCTGCTGCCGTGCTCCCGCTCCGCGTGCCCGCGCCGCCGCCGGCCCAGCCGTCATCCGGCGCGGAGGGCGCGCCGCCGGTCCCGGCGGCGCTCAGCCCGCCAGCCCCTGCCCCGTTCCCTGCGCCGTCCCCCGGCCCGGTGCCGCCCGGCCCGGTGCCGCCCGGCCCGCCGGCACCCGGCCCTTTCCAGCCGGCCCAGCACCCGGACTCCGCCACACCTGCCCAGCAGGCCAGTTCACCGTTCCCGGACGCGGCCCGGGAACGGACAGCCCGCCCGGCCGCCGCGCAGGAGCCCGGCACCGCCCGTCGCGGCCGGCACACCGGGCTGATCCTGCTGCTGGGCGCGGGCGTGGTGGCACTGCTCGCGGGCTTCGTCTGGGGGATCGTGACCGCGCCAGCGGCCAGGCCCCGCCGGCCCGCGCCGACCATCCAGGCGACCGCGGCGGCGAGCCCGATGCCAGCCGCCGAGCAGGCCCAGTACCAGGTCACCCGGGTCCGGGTGGTGGCCCGCCCGGGCGGCGCACGGATCCGGTGGGCCAGGCCAGCCCGCACCGGCGGCGTGACCGCGTTCATCGTCGTCGCCGAGCTCGGCGGCCGGGCGGAGCAGGAGCACACCGTCGGGTCCACCGGGCACGGTGCCGTCTTCGCCGGGCTCCGGCGTGGGCACCGCTACTGCTTCGTGGTCGGCACCGTGGTCGAGACGGCCAGCGGGCAGGCCGGCACCGCGACCGCGCCCCAGGTCTGCTCCGTCGTCCGCTAGCGGGACCGCCTCCCAAACCCGAGTGTCGAGCCAGACGCCGAGCGCTGACCTCGCCAGTCAGGAAAGCTGATCTTGCTGCCCACAAACTTATCTCACAGCCGTTTCATGCGTCTTCCAGCATATGTAGCCTGTGCATAGCCTAATCTGGGCATCTTGCCCGAAGACAATTAACAGGGGACGCCCGGATTACCGAGAACCAATGGCCAGCCTTGACCAGCTAACCGTGACGCCAGCGCCCAGCCCGCCCGGCGCCGGCCCGTCGCGCCTCCGCCGTCTGGCCGAACTTGCCCCTGCGGGCGCAGGCTACCTGCTCCTCGCCTGTCTCGCCTTCGGCGCGGTAGGGCCGCTGGACTCACAGCACTTGGCGGGATGTACGTGCGGCGACCCGGTCCAGCAGACGTGGTTCCTCACCTGGACGCCGTTCGCGCTCCTGCACGGGCTGAACCCGTTCGTGACGAATTATCTCCACGTGCCGACGGGGGCCAACCTCGCGATCAACACCTCCATGCCCCTGCTCGGGGTGCTCGGAATGCCCGTCACGATCCTGGCCGGGCCGGTCGCCACCTTCAACCTGCTGCTCCGGATTGGCCTGGCGGCGTCCGGGACCTCGATGTTCGGGGTCCTGCGCCGCTACACCAGTTGGTGGCCCGCGGCGTTCGGCGGCGGGCTGCTGTTCGCGTTCTCGCCGTACATGGTCGGCCAGGAACGGCGTCACCTCTTTCTCGTCTTCCTGCCGCTGGTACCGATCTTCATCCCCCTGCTCGACGACTGGCTCATCAGCGTGCGCCGCCCGGCAATGCGTTCGGGGATCCTGGTGGGGCTTGTGGCCGGGCTGCAGTACCTGATCTCGCCTGAGATCCTGCTGACCAGCGCCATCTTCGCCATGATCGGGCTGACCTTCCTGGCACTCAGGCACCGCGCCGCCGTCCGGCAGCGCCTCGGCGTTCTCACCCGTGGCCTGACGGCGGTGGTGCCGGTGTTCCTGCTGATCGCCGGCTACGCGATCTGGATGCTCCTGGCCGGGCCGCTGCGCCCGGCCGGGCCGCTGCACAGCCTCGCCGACCTCGCCCGCTATCACGGCGACCTGCTGGCGTCGCTGCTCCCCACCAGCAACCAGCTGTTCGCCCCGGCTGGGCTGTCCCGGCTGGGCGACGGCCTGATGCCGCACGGGGTCGAGAACGGTTTCTACCTCGGCCTGCCCCTGCTCGCCCTCTTGGGCTACCTCACCATCCGGTGCCGGCGCACCGGGCTGGTGGCGGTGTCGGCGGTCGTCGCCGTGGCAGCGTTCGTCCTCTCCCTGGGCCCTAAGGTCGCCATCAACGGCAAGGTGCTGCCGGTGCCGATGCCGTTCGCGGTGTTCACGCACCTACCGGTCCTGCAGAACATCGAGGCAGCGCGCCTGTCCCTGTTCCTCCAGCTGGCAGCGGCGATCGTCCTTGGCGTCGGGCTTGACCGGGTTCGCGCCGGCGGGTGGCGCACTGCTGCGGATGTGCCGCAGCGTGCGGTACCCGGGCCACCCGCCGCCGGCCTGGCGCGGCCGCTCGTCGTCGCGGCGGCCGGCCTGGCGGCGCTTGTCCCGCTCCTACCTGGCCTCCCGTTTCCCTCGACCGCCACGAAACCGCCTGCCTTCTTCACCGGCCGGGCCGTCAACGTGCTGCCGGCCGGAGCCGTGGCGCTCACCTTCCCCTTCGACCGGGCTCCCGACAACTACCCCATGCTGTGGCAGGTGGTCTCTGGCATGCGCTTTCGCATCGTTGGCGGCGACGCATTCGTGCCCGGGCCCGGTGGGAGCAGCACCTGGCGCCCCAGCCCGCCGGGCCCGCCAGTGATCTCGGCCATCTTCCTCGCCGGCACCAGGTGGAGCCGCAAGCCGCCGCCTGCGGCGCAGCCACAGACTCTGGCCGCGATCCGGCTGGCGTGTGCCCAGTACCGCGTCGGGGTGATTCTCATCGACCCGGCCGCGCGCTACGGGCACGCGGTTGCCCGGCTCGTCGGCAGTGCCCTGGGCGTGCCGCCTCGCAGGGTGGGGCACATGGACCTATGGCTCAACGTCGGCCGCGATGTGCAGCATGGACCCTGAGCGCTACCGCCTGTGCCGCTCGGCGAGTTCGTGCAGGTGCTCACGGGCGTGGTAGAGGCCGGCGATCTGGGCGGCGGCGGGGAAGTGGGCTGGGGCGACCAGATCCACTGATTGGACCAGCGCCGGGGTGGCCAGATCACCCATCTGGTGGCCTAGTGGCCGCGCTACCGGGAGGAATGCGGGGGAACCAGTGGAATGGCTCGGTAATGACGCGAAACTGCCAGATACACCATTCGCCGCGACCGGCCCGGTCGCGATTGCGCACCTCCCCTGAGCAGGCCGCTGGCGGTCCCGCTCATGGCCGGGCCGGGCGCCATCACGACGGTCATCACCGTGGTGCTCGGCGGTATCCGCACCTTCTACGGCTTCTGACGGCGGCTGGCCGCTAAGTCCTCGCCCTTCTCGAACCAGCTGACCGCGATGAACGAGGCGACGAACGCGACGAGCATCGCGATCAGCAGGGCAAGCTCGGTCGTGTTGACCCTCACCTGGCTGCTGAGCACGAACAGGATCCGCCGGATCACGGCAACCAGCCCGACGATGATGAACGGCTGCGCGGCGAGCCGGTGGGCGCGCAGCGACAGCACGACCGTGTGGACGATCTCCACCAGGATGAGCACCAGCAGGATCTGGTCCAGCAGGGCGGTGGCGGCCTTGGGGATCGACCCTGGGGCGGTGCGGAAGAAGCTGATGAGGCCGTCCACGATCAGGACCCCGGCCAGCGCGATGAGCACGATGCCGACGGCGACCGTGACGAGGTCCTGGGCGTGCTCCAGCGCCCACATCGACCCGGCCACCCCGCGCGGCCGCGCTGGTTTCTCCGCTGGCCCGTCGGCCGGGTCCGTCATGTGGTCCCCTTCCACCTCAGGTACGGCTCGGTCGCGCCAGCTTTGCGGCCCTTGCGCTGATTGGGTCATTAGACCAGAGCTGGTGCGGATGTGGCAGGCCTCAGGTGCCGCCCGGGCCGTGCTTTCCTCCCGTCCGGTGCTTGCCGTCCTTGCCGTGCTTGCCGGCCAGGGCGGCGGCGTGATCGGGCACGTAGGTCTGCATATCGCGCGGCACCCGGACGTAGCCGCGGGGCGGCGGGCGGTGCGGCAGGTGCACCGGTGGCGGCTGGACGTGGTGGTAGGGGATGGTCGACAGCAGGTGGGCGATCATGTTGACACGGGCCCGCCGCTTGTCGTCGCTTTCCACCACGTACCAGGGCGCCTCGGGCACGTCCGTGTGCACGAACATCTCATCTTTCGCCCGCGAGTAATCCTCCCAGCGGGAGATCGACTCCAGGTCAAGCCCGGACAGCTTCCACTGCCGGACCGGGTCCTCCACCCGCGCCGCGAGCCGCCGTTCCTGCTCCTCGTCGCTGACCGAGAACCAGTACTTGCGCAGCAGGATGCCATCCTCGACCAGCAGCCGCTCGAAGATCGGGCACTGGTGCAGGAACCGGCCGTACTCCTCCTTCGTGCAGTAGCCCATGACCCGCTCCACCCCGGCCCGGTTGTACCAGCTGCGGTCGAACAGGACGATCTGGCCGGCCGCGGGCAGATGCTCGATGTACCGCTGGAAGTACCACTGGGTCCGTTCCCGCTCGGTCGGCGCGGGCAGCGCGACGATCCTGGCCACCCGGGGGTTGAGGTACTGCGTGACCCGCTTGATGGTGCTGCCCTTGCCGGCCGCGTCCCTGCCCTCGAACACCACCGCGATCCGGGCGCCCTGGTCGCGCACCCACTCCTGCATCGCGACGAGTTCGGCCTGCAGCCGGTACAGCTCGCGCTCGTAGACGCCGCGCGCCAGCCGTTTCGCGTGATCGCCGGTTCCGCCCGGCTGCCTGCCGTCCTTGGCCGCCACATCGCACCTCCCCCACCCGTGAGTCAATCACCCGGTCCGGGAGGCACAAGAGCAGACCTCATGCAAACGGCGTACCCCCACTCACCCAGCGGGCCTAACCCCGCCGGCCCGGACCCGACTAACGTCGGTCACTCGACGGGAAGATCAGGCCACAGAGCCAGGCCACAGGGCCAGGCCACAGGGTCAGGCCACGGGGCCAGGCCACGGAAGGGGGACCGTGCGGGTGCCGGCATGGCCGCTGCGGTGGCCCGGGCGAGGTCACGCCCGGCGCCTGGCCGGCCTGTCCCTGGCCGGGTTCGTGCTGCTCCAGGTAGCCGCCAGCGCCCAGCCCGCCAGCGCCCAGCCCGCCAGTGCCGGGGCCGCCGGTGCCGGGGCCGCGGGGACACCGGCCGGGCACCGGACCGTGGTCAGCTTCACGTTCGACGACGGCGACGCCGACCAGATGACCGCCGCCCGGATCCTGCGCGCATACCGGATGCCCGCCACCTTCTACGTCATCACCGGCGCGGTCGGCACGCCGAACTACCTGACCCTGGCCGACCTGCGCCAGCTGGCCAGGGCCGGCAACGAGATCGGCGGCCACACGGTGTCGCACCTCGACCTGACCCATCTCAGCGCGGCCGAGGCCCGCCGCCAGATCTGCCAGGGCCGGGACGTCCTCACCCGCTGGGGCTTCCGGGTGACCTCGTTCGCCTACCCGGGCGCCGCCTACGACCGCGCCGCGCAAGCCATCGCGCGCGAGTGCGGGTTCACCGGTGCACGCATCGCGACTGGGCTGCGCTCACCCGGCTGCCCCGGCTGCGCGGCTGCCGAGACCATCCCGCCGGCCCGCCCCTACGCGATCCGCACCCCCGGGCAGGTCGACACCAGCTGGACACTTGCCGACCTGCAGCGCGTCGTGGTCACCGCGGAGCGCAGCGGCGGTGGCTGGGTGCCGTTCATCTTCCACCACGTGTGCACCACCGGCAGCTGCGGTCAGCTGTCCATCAAGGCCTCCACGCTGAACGCCTTCGCCGCCTGGCTCGCCCAGCGCCAGCGCAGCACCGGCACGGTGGTCAAGACCGTGGCCGGCGTCATGGGCGGCACGGTGCGTCCGCCTGTCCCGGTCCGGCCGGCCGCCGCGCACGGCGTCCGGAACCCGTCACTGGAGTCGGTCACCCGGTCCAGCGCGATCGACCTGGCCACCGAATCAGCCGGGCGGCCGGGCACCTTCCTGACCTGCTGGATGGAGGGCGGGTACGGAGACAACACCGCCCGCTGGCAGCGCACCCAGGACGCGCACTCCGGCCGGTGGGCGCAGCAGCTGACGATGAGCCACTTCCACAGCGGCGGCGCGCAGCTTTTGCCAACGTTCGACCTCGGTGCCTGCTCGCTGCCGGTCACCGCGGGCAGGTCCTATCAGCTCGGCACCTGGTACACGAGCACGGCCAGGACCCAGTTCACGGTCTACTACCGGGACGGGACCGGGCGCTGGCGCTACTGGGCCTCCAGCCCGTACTTCCAGGCGGCCGGGCAGTGGACGCAGGCCCAGTGGCAGACCCCTCCGGTCCCGGCGGGCGCGACCGGGCTGAGCTTCGGGCTGTCACTGTTCTCCAATGGGACGCTGACCACCGACGACTACAGCTTCGCCGTGCCGCCACCGGACAGCACCCGTCGGATCGTGGACTGGGCGCTGCTGGGCGTGCTGGCGCTGATCGGGATGACGGTGGTCGTGCGGCGCACGCGGGTGGCGCGGCTGCTAACCCGGGGACCGCGCGCTGGCCCCCCTCCAGGAGCCGGTAGCGCACCGCGAACGACGCGGCCTCCAGCCGGGAGTGGACGCCGAGTTTCGTGAGCAGCGACTGGACATGCGTGCGGACCGTGGCCCGGGACACCCCGAGCTTCCTGGCCATCGAGGCCGTGTCCAGGCCCTCGACCAGCAACGCCAGGCACTGGCGTTCCCGGCCGGTCAGGAAGGAGGCCAGCCGTCTCGCGTCGTCGGTGGCGCGGGGCTGGCGCTGGCCGGGCGGCTTGGGCACATCGACCACCACCTCGCCGCGCAGCACCCGGCTGATCGCCGCGGTCAGCGCCGTGACCCCCCGGGTCTTGTGCAGGTAGCCGGACGCACCGGCCCCCAGCGCGGCCAGGATCCCATCGGTGTCCGGGTCGGCGCTGAGCACGAGCACCTTGGTGTCCGGGCTGGTGGTGATCATCGTCTCGATGGTGCCGAGGCTGTCGTCGCCCCCGAAATGCCGGTCCACCACGCACACGTCCGGCTGCAGCCGCCGCACCGCGTCAGCCGTCTCCGGGACGGTGTGGGTCACCGCGATCGTGTAGCCGTGCTGTTCGAGTATCACCGACAGCGCGTCGAGGAACACCTTGTGGTCGTCCCCCACCACCATGCTGGTCACCGCGACCGCTGGTCCGTGTGGCGCCGGCCCGGGGACGCGGCGGTGACCGGGACCGGCAGATGCACCCGGACGCTGGCGCCGCCGCCCGCGGGCGATTCGACCTCCATCGACCCGCCGACAGCCTCCAGCAGGGAGGTCACGATCTCCAGGCCGAGCGAGGCGGTGCCCGGCGGTCCCGAGCCGAAGCCGGGGCCGTCGTCGGCCACCTCCACCACCGTGCCGTCCTGCGTCGCGAGGGACACGTTGACGTGCCCGCCGGGCCCGGCGGCGCGGGCAGCGTTGTCGACCACGTTGGACAGGACCCGCCACAGCAGGACCGTGTTCACCTCCGGGCTCGCGTCCGGCCCGGGCAGCAGCTCCACCCGCGCGCCGTGGCTGAGGCCGGCCAGCCGGATCAGCTGGGTCAGCATCTCCCGCAGGTTGACCGGCTCGCAGACCGCGGCTTCCTCGGTGCCGGTCATGCCGTGGGTGATGAGGTCGAGCAGCCGCGACATCTCCAGCGAGAGCAGTTCCAGCCGGCAGCTGGAGTCGTCAGGCAGCGAGACATCGCCGCGCACTGCCTCGACCAGGTAGGACAGGGTGGTCATCTCGTGTCCGAGATCATGCAGCAGCCCCCGCACGGCCCGCGTGTCGCGGCTGTCGGACCGCCGGCGCCCGCTTCCCTGGCGCCGGTCGAGCGGCGACCCCATCGCATCCCCCGTTTCGCAGGTCAGACCGCCGCGGTAGCCCGTCCTCGTGCTAAGCCACCACTTAACGCGACGGACTAGCCACGGATAAGTGCCATAGGTCCCAAAATACGTCGCTGAGCCGGCCGATGTGGCGTCGGTCCGCCCACATCGGGTGTATAGGCGCAGGTCAGCGCCTCACGCAGGGCCGCCATGCCATAGGCGTCGCCGATCCGGCGGCGGGCGGCCCGGGCCATCCCGGCGGCCAGCCCGGGCCGGTCGAGCAGGTAGCGCAGCGCGCCCGCCATGAGGTCGGGCCGCTGCGGCGGCACGAGCAGGCCGGTCTCGCCCGGGACCACCACGTCGGCGACGGCGTTCACAGCTGTCGCGACCACCGGGACCCCGCAGACCATGGCCTCCACCACCGCTGTGGGCAGGCCCTCGTAGCGGCTCGGCAGGGCAAACACGTCGAAAGCGGGCAGTAGCCCGGCCACGTCGGCGCGCTCCCCGGCCAGGATGACCGGTGCGGCCGGCTGCTGCCGGGCGAGGTCCGCCACCTTCCCGGCCAGGTCACCGCCGCCCACCCAGACCCCGGTCACGCCGGGCCGCCCGAGCAGGCGCAGGGCGGCCAGGAAGTCCTCCGGTGCCTTCTGGTAGGTGAGCCGGCCCACCGCGCCGACCACGGTCGCGTCCAGCGGCAGGCCAAGCGCGTGCCGGGCCCGCGCCCGGGCGGCCGGGTCGCCAGCCCCGTCCACCGCTACCGGGCCGGGCCGGTCTGCCCCCTCAACCGCCACGCCGATGGTGCGGATCCGTTCTGGCGGCAGCAGGCCGCGGCGCACCGCCTCGACCGCCACCCCCGTCCCCACGCACAGCGCCAGGTCGGTGATCCGGCCCAGCCGCCGCTCGATCGCCACGTAGGCGCTGCGGCGGGCCGCCGACTGGAACTCGTGGAAGGGGAACCCGTGGTAGGTGTGGACGATCCTGCCCGCACCGGCCCGGTGCGCGGCGATCCGGCCGAGCACCCCGGCCTTGGCCGTGTGGGTGTGGACGACGTCGAACCCCCAGCGCCCCAGCAGCGAGCCGAGCCGCCGCAACGCGGTCAGGTCGGCCCGGGGGGCGATGGGTGTGCGCAGAGACGGCTCCACCAGCACGTCCAGGCCCGCCGCCGCCGCCTGCGCGAGCAGTCGGTCCCCGCTGCCGGTGACGACGGTGATGTCGAAGTCGTCCCGCAGGGCGGTGGCGCCGCGCAGCGCCAGCACCCCGGCCCCGCCCTCCAGCTTGGTGATGATCACCGCCACCCGCGGCCGGCGCCCGGCAAGCGCCGGGCGCGCCGGCATGCCGAACCCGTTCATGACGCACCCTGGGCGGGACGCAGGCCGGCCGAGCGCGCCACCCGGACCGCCTCCAGGCGGCTGTGCACGTCCAGCTTGGCGAAGATGTTGCGGATGTGGGTCCGCACGGTGTCGGTCGAGATGCTCAGGTCGTGCGCGATCTGGCGGCCGCGCTTGCCGTCCATCATGGCCAGCAGCACGTCCTTCTCCCGGGGGCTGAGCACGTCCAGCGAGTCGCCCTGCTGCCGGGCCCGGCTCACGTCGGCCCGCAGTTCGGCCAGGATCGGGCCGAGCATGGCGGGCGGGAACCAGGACTCGCCCTTGGCGACCCCGCGCACCACCGCCTCCAGTTCGGCCGCTCCCTGCTCCTTGGCGACCCAGGCGGACACGCCCACCCGCGCCGCCGCTACCGCGTGCGCGACCTCGTGGTCGGCGGTCAGCACCACGACCCGCGCCTCCGGCCTGGCCGCGATCATCCGCTCCAGGAACTCCCCGATCCCGGCACCGAGCCCCTCCACCTCCACGGTGATGACATCCGGCCGTACCCCGCGGACGATGTCGAGCAGGCTGGCCTCGGCGGTCGTGCACCGCCCGGCCACCCACAGGTCCGGGGCCGACGACAGGCGGGACGCCAGGGCCTCGGTGACCATCAGGTGGTCATCGACCAGCAGCAGGCGCAATGGGCTCACCTGCCGACTCTGCACCCACGGCGGGGTCCTGTCCTCATGCATCTGCATGAGGACTTTCTCCTGCGAATGCGGGAGTCGCCGGGACCGCCCGCCGGGCGGGGCTGGTCCAGCGCCCGCTGGACGCCCCCAGCCAGGCGGCCGGGACCGAGTACAGCCCGATGGCCGCGTCCAGCAGCCGCACCAGGGGGAAGAACACACCGAGCAGCAGCAGCCGTGGCCGCCGCTCCACCACCGCCACCACCACCGTGAGTGTGAAGTCGGGCACACAGATGCCGTAGAACACGCCGGTCAGGGTCATGTGGGAGGCGACCGCCGCGTGGACCTCCCCGAACACCGGCCACGCGGCTGTCCCGCCGACCAGGTCGGGCGTGATGAGCACGGCCAGCAGCAGCGGGAGCATCAGGAACAGCAGGCTGGAGGTGACCAGCTCCATCAGCAGCAGAGCCAGCATGGCGGTGAAGAGGTTCGCCCGGGGCGGGTGCCGGCGGACGGTCTGCCACAGTCCGACAGCCCACCGTTTGGTCTGCTTGATGTAGTCACGGACGTTGTCGGGGTCCTGGGTGACGGCCACGGCTGACAGCGTGAAGCCGACCTTGCCCAGCCGCTTCTGGTAGACCTCGAACGTCATGTTGAAGTCCTCGATCACCAGGCCGGGCGGGTTCATCTCGATGTGGGGCAGCACCTCGGTGCGGTACATGCTGGCGAAGCCGGGCACGATGGGGGTCGCGTTGGTGTGGGTCCAGGTCTGGCCGAACTTGAGCACCCGCTGGCCGATCGCGTAGATCCGCTGCCGGTGACCGACCAGCACGTTTCCGGTCAGGGACAGGGCGCGGCCGGGCGCGGTCCGGACGCAGCCGGCCACGGCGACCACGTCGGGGTCGCCGAACAGCGGCAGTGCGGCGGCGAAGTAGCCGGGCTGCACCCGGGTGTCGGCGTCCAGCAGCATCACCACCGGGAACCGCCTGATCAGCCGGAACCGCTCGATCGCCTCCGACAGCGCTCCCGCCTTGCCGACGTTGGCCCTGGTCCGGATGACCTTCACGCCGGCCTGGCGGGCGATCCGCACCGTGTCGTCGGTGGACCCGTCGGAGACCACATGCACGTTCTGCCGCGGCACCAGCGCGGTGATCGCCCGCAGGCTGTCGCCGATCACCACGCCCTCGTTGTGGGCCGGGATGAGGACGGCCACGTCCCTGGCGGTCAGCGGCCGCTGCGGGATGACCGCCGCGTGGGCGCTGTCGCGGACCGCGACGACGCCGCCGGGGTCCGGCTGGAGGTCCTCACCGCCCCGGCGCTCACGCAGGCGCCGGAACAGGGCGCCGGTCTGGCGGCACACGCCGACCGAGCCCCACAGCGCGAAGTTCGCGCCGAGGACCAGCACCGCCAGGCCCCACCACGGGATCATGGCGTGCCTCCCGCCGGAGTCGCGGGAGTCGCGGTCTGGGCAGGCACGGGCTGGGCAGGCACGGGCCGGGCAGGCACGGGCAGGGTGTGCCGCAGCGCGGCCCAGGTGCCGGTGTCCTCATAGCCGAACATCCACAAGAACACGCCGCCGACCTGCGACCCCAGTGCGGCGCCGAACTTCGCCCGGGCGCTGGCCTGGTTCTCGAACCACACCACGTGCCGGTGGCCGGCCGCGTCGGTGTAGGTGAACCAGGGTGCCTGGCTGGCGGGATCATAGTGCGCCTGCGCGTGGTAGCGGCCGGACAGCCGCAGTGCGTGCAGCCAGCTGATGGCCGTGCCGTGCCCGCCCGACCAGTCGTATCCGTACAGCCCGACGCCGAGGACGATCCGGTGGGCGGGGATCTGGCTCTTGGCATAGCGGATCACCGACCGGACCCAGCTGATCGGCGCCACCGGGCCGGGCGCCGAGGTCGCCCAGTGATAGTCGTAGGTCATGATCCGCACCTGGTCGGCGGCCCGGCCGATGGCGGCGTAGTCCTGGGCGACGTTGCGCGGGGCGTACCCGGCGTCGGTGGTCTTGGCGAACAGCGCGACCGACAGCACCTTGCCGTGGGCGTGCAGCGCGGCGGCCAGTTCGGTGACGAACGCGGTGAACGCCGCCCGGTCGCGCGCCCGCAGGTTCTCGTAGTCGATGTCGATGCCGGCATAGTGGTGCTGGCGGACCAGCGCCACGATGGCCGCGACGTGCTGCTTGCGCAGAGCGGGGTCGTGCAGGATGTGCGCGACCGGCTGGTAGGCCCACCGCCCGGCGGTGATGTTCGCCAGCGTGGGCACCATCCGCAGCCCGGCCGCCCGCAGCCGGGCGATCTCCGCGGCCACCCGGGCCGCCTGGCCGGGGCTGTACTGGGTGTCGATCCGCCCGTTGCTGGCCAGCCCGTACATCCAGGGTGAGACCTCGGTGAAGTCCTGGCGGTTGGCCAGCACGGTGGCCGCGCCATGGCCGATGTTCCAGTAGGGCAGGGAGGCCACCACGACCCGGCTGGGCGGCCGGGAGGAGGAGGGGAACAGGGTCAGCCCGACCAGCAGCGCCGCGGCCACGACCAGCATCAGCCAGACCAGCCCGGCGAACCGGCGCCCGGGGCGGCGTGACCTGGTGCCCGGGGCGGTGCCGGTGTCGCGGACTGTCAGTGAGATGTCGGCTGGCATGACAGGTTCCCCGCCGTCAGCGGGCGCTGGCCGCTGGGCTCTCCAGGCCGGCCGGCTGGTGGTCCTCGATGACCGCCTCGATGATGTCGTCGAGCGTCCTGGCCGGCGCGAACCCGACCAGGTCGCGGGCGAGCGTGCAGTCCGGCACCCGGCGCATCATGTCCTCGTAGCCAGCCCCGTAGGCCGCCAGGTAGGAGGCGCCCACGATCGCGCTCGACGACCCGGTCGCCGCGATCACCCGGTTGGCCAGCGCGGAGATGGACACCTGCTCGGAGCTGCCGAGGTTCACCGCCTGGCCGCACGCCTCGCCGGACTCGATCAGCGCGGTCAGCGCGGGCACCACGTCGTGGACATGGCAGAAGCAGCGGATCTGCCGCCCGGAGCCGAACACGGTCACCGGCTCACCGGACAGCGCCTGCCGGACGAAGCGCGGGATGACCATCCCGTACCGCCCGCTCTGCCGCGGGCCGACCGTGTTGAACAGGCGCACGATCACCGCCCGCAGGCCGCGCTCCCGGACGTAGGCCTCGACGAGGCTCTCGTCGATCGCCTTCGCCTCCGCGTAGCTCCACCGCGACTTCAGCGGTGAGCCGGCCACCCGGTCGTCGTCCTCGCGCAGCCCGACCTTGTCGTTCTTGCCGTAGATCTCGCTGGTGGAGGCCACCAGCAGGCGGGCACCCACCCGGTCGGCCGCCGCTACCACGTTCTCGGTGCCGTGGATGTTGGTGCGCAGGCTCTCCAGGGTGCGGTCCCGGATGACGAACGCGCCAACGGCGGCGGCCAGGTGGAAGACCCGGTCCGCGCCGTCGCTGAGCTCGTCCACCAGGCCGCTGTCCAGGATCGAGCCCTCCACCAGGCGAAAGCCTGGGTGGGCCGCGACGGCGTCCAGGTTCTCCCGCCGGCCGGTGCTCAGGTTGTCCAGGCCCACCACTTCGTGGCCGGCGCCGAGCAGCGCCTCCACCAGGTGGGAGCCGATGAATCCGGCTGCGCCGGTGACGAAGGACTTCACCAGGCGTCTCCTTCCAGTGCGACGGTGGCGCCTCGCAGCACCCAGTCACGGCGCCAGAGCCGGCGGCGCCCAGCGGCGGCCAGTTCCTCGTACAGATCGTCGATGCGGGCGGTCACCGCCTCGATCCCGTAGGCGTCCTTGATGGCCGGGACAGCCGCCCGTTCCCGGGGCCCGGCCCGCAGCTCCTGCTCCAGGGCGGCGCGGATCCCGTCCACCGCGGACGGGACCTGGGTGGCCCGGTCCACGTCGAGGCCCTCCAGCGCCGGGCAGGTCGTGTACACCACCGGCGCGCCGTTGGCCAGCGCCTCCAGCACCGACAGGCCGAACGTCTCCTGCTTGGAGGAGGCGACGAACAGGTCCATCGCGGACAGCAGCGCCGCCACGTCGTGCCGCTCGCCGGCGAAGATGACCCGGTCGGCCACGCCGCACGACTGTGCCACCTCCCGCAGGTGCGCGTCCTGCTCGCCCTTGCCGACGATCAGCAGCTTGGCGGCGGGGCCGAGCAGCGGCGCGGCCGCCTCGATCACCAGGTCGAACTGCTTGTTCGGGTCCAGCCGGCCGAGCACCCCGATGACGTAGTCGGCGGCGCCGATCCCGAACTCGGCCCGGACCCGGGCCCGGGCGTCCGGGTCGAAGCTGACCCGGTCCAGGTCCACCCCGTTGGGGATCACGGTCATCCGGCGCGGGCGCACGCCCCACTTCTCCAGCCGGTCGTGCACCGTCGGCGAGACCGCGATGGTCGCGTCCGAGAGGCGTTCGGTGGCCAGGTACAGCGCCCGCACCCCGGCGGTCATCCGGCGGCGCTCCAGGTGCGTCTCCCCGATGGAGTGCTCGGTGCTCACCACCACCGGGGTCCGGGCCAGCCAGGCGGCGGGCCGGCCGTAGACCTGCGACCGGTACAGATGCGCGTGGACCACGTCATAGCCGCCGTCGCGGATCAGCCGGCGCAGCCGCAGCAGGGCCGCCAGCTCGGTGTTGCGCTTCATCCCCAGGTTGATCACCCGGCCGCCATCGGCGCGGATCATGTCGGCCACCGGGCCCGGGTTGTAGAGCGTCACCACGTCCGACTCGTGCCGGGAGTGCTGCAGGATGGAGCGGAGCTGAAGCTCGGCACCGCCGACACCCAGTCCGGTGATCATGTGCAGGACCTTCACTGTTGACCTCCTCGGTGGCCAAAGACGGCCGCTGCCGACGCGCCCACGGTGCGGGCGAGAATTGACAGATCCAGCCAGAACGACCAGTTCTCGATATAGGCGTTGTCAAAGGCGGCGCGGTCGGCGATCGAGGTGTCCCCGGTCAGCCCGTGGACCTGGGCCCACCCGGTCAGCCCGGAGCGCACCCGGTGCCGGTCGCGGTAGCCGCGGATATCCGCCGCGAAGCGCCGGGCGAAGTAGGGCCGCTCGGGGCGGGGCCCGACCAGCGACATCTGCCCTCGCAGAACGTTGACCAGCTGCGGCAGCTCGTCGGCATGGGTCGTGCGCAGGAACCGCCCCAGCCGGGTCGTCCGCTCCGCAGGCGCCACCCAGCAGGTGTCCGGGTCGCTGTGGCCGCTGAGCGTGCGCAGCTTGACGATCTCGGCGAGCCCGCCCGGGCCGGTGACCCGGACCTGGCGGAACAGCGCCGGGCGGCGCAGCTGGCAGCGCACCACCAGGCCGAGCACCAGCAGCGGGATCCCGAGCACGGCGAGCAGCGCCAGCGAGGCGACCACGTCGAAGGCCCGTTTGGCGGCCAGCCCGGCCCGGCCGGGCCGGCGCAGCGGGATCAGCGGGATCCCCCACACCTCGTCCATGCAGGCACGGGGCACGGCCAGGCCCAGCTCGTGCAGCCGGGGCACCACGCACACGTCCGCGGGCAGGCCGCGGGCGGCCCGCAGCAGCGGGACGAGGTCCTCGTCCCGGCCGTCCGGGAACGCCACGATGACCCGGCCGATGCCGTGCTCGCGGACGGCCCGGCCCAGGTCGGCTGGCCGGCCAAGGACCGGCAGCACGGCCCGCCCGGGCGGCGGCTGGCTGTCCAGGAAGCCCTGCGGGCGCAGGCCGAGGCCCGGATGGTCACGCAGCAGCCCGGCGATCCGGGTGCCGGTCCCGCCCGCACCGACCACCAGCGCACGCTCCGCGAGCAGCCCCCGGCCGCGCAGGACGCGCAGCACGGCGGACACCGCGACCCGCGCCCCGAGCAGCAGCCCGGCGCTGACGGTGGCCAGCCGCAGCGCGTGCCCGGCCGGCAGCCACATCAGCAGTCCGAGCAGCGGCAGCACGGCCGCCGCCAGGATGCGCCCGGCCTGGTCGGACACCCGCA
>Ga0307372_10002723_pt1 | contig 28838 bp, 22 predicted proteins | sample OX1MG_FD_202533 | JGI IMG/M metagenome (GOLD analysis project Ga0307372, IMG submission 202533) | Soil microbial communities from Risofladan, Vaasa, Finland - OX-1 | ecosystem: Environmental > Terrestrial > Soil > Coastal area > Acid sulfate soil | place: Finland: Risofladan, Vaasa | collected... | reverse complement strand
ATGGTGTAACTGGAAATCGCCGACCATACGTATGACACGGAGGTCCTGTGTCTGTGCCTGGTTCAATGTCCGCGAGAAATCATCCTGTGGAATGCCGAAGTATTCTTGGACGAAATCGATGCCGAACGGTTCAGTGTAGTAGACCTGACCGCACCTCGCGGCATATTCCTCAAGCTTACGCCAGCGGTTGCGGTAAAAGGTCATGGAGCCTTCAGTGTAACCGAGGCGCAGTAATTCCTGTTCCAGATCCTGGAGCAGAGCGTTCAGGGGTTGTTGTTGCATAAGCATTTTCTCCTGATAGATATTTGAGAACAATCTCACATCCATCATCGGAGACTATGCAAAGAAATTCAACTGGAAATGGCCGCAAATCCATGGTTTTCTCACATCTCTTTGCATAGTTACTTGCTTCGCATAAGGGGGCTTATGCAAAGCTTTGCATAACCCGCCTTGTGGAACACCGCTCAGCGTCCGGTTGAACTCCCAATCCTCGAAATACCCTGCATCCAGTAATGCACTGATGAGATGGAGAAAGCGTCCATCCTGGATGTTTTCTTTCAGCCTCTTGATGAGTAATGCATGCGAGAGTGAGCCAAAACAATCCGAGATATCCCCTTCAATGATCCAGACACATCCTTTCCAGGTATGATAAATCTCTTGAAGGGCGGTATGACATCTTCGTCCCTCCCGAAACCCGTGGGAGTGGTCACTGAATTGACAGTCATAATAGGCAGAGAGGATCATACGAATGACTTCCGCGAGGAGCTTGTCGCTCCAGACGGGCATTCCTAGCGGCCGTTTCTTGCCGTTAGCTTTGGGAATGTAGACTCGACGCGCCGGTTTGGCTTTCCAAGCGGTGTACTGATTGAGAGTATCAACCAGTTTTCCCCTGGCTGCTGGTGATTTGACCACCATGCCGTCTATTCCAGGCGTCTTTTTCCCAGCGTTCACTTGTGCTACTCGTCGGACACTCACCAGCCGATTCGAGTAACTCTTCAGCATGAGTTTTTGCAGCGAGCGCACCTTTTTCAAGTTGCCCTCTTGTGTGGCCCGAAAGATGCGTTGTCTCAGGTTACGAACCGTCCGATAGGCTCTTGTCCAATGGGTGGTCTGCCAATCGGTTGGCTTCTTGGTTCCGTTTGCTAAGGAAATTCCTTGCATCTAACTTTTCCCTCGATAGGTTCCTTTACAGCGTTCTTTGGGTGATGCACCAGGATCACGTCAGCCGCTTTTCAGCGTGGGTATTTCCCTCTTCGGCCCTATCTGCTCAGTTATCGTTTCCTGTTGCCTTTCGGCGAGCAGCCTTCGCTTCTTGATCCTTCCTGTCCCACTGAGGGGTTCAGCTTTCCTTGCAGTCGGCTTACTGAGTCTATCGACCATTACTCAGACCTCATTGGGGTTTCCACGTTCCTCATGCTTGAGATACAACTGAGGAGGATGCCTTCTCTGCTGCGGGAGCCGGGTGTCCCTACCCGCATAAAAATGCTACGGTTTCCTTGCTCCGGGCATCATCGCTTAAGCCGTTTCGATGACCTGGTCTAACGCAACCTCATCGAAGGTTCAGTTGTTTCATCCTCTCAATTTTCCTCTGGCCCGGTTGCTTCTTTCGGCTAGAAGCTTCCTTAGACGTTACCCCTCGCTTTCCACCTCACCGTTACCAGTGACGCAGAGAGGGATTGAGGACAGCCCTGGACACTGGGCTGGAAGCGTCTGCTTCACTCAATGCAAGCGGCCTCGTGTCGCACATTTCTAGGGCCATTATAATCAGCTTCATTGCAACCTTCACACAGCGATTTTTTGGGAAATGACTGATACTTTATTCTCATGAATATCTACCCTGAGAAAAGCCCAGAACCAGCTACCTAGCGTGAAGAATGCTTAACTATCCCTGATATATATACGGTATTCTTTTATAGAAGATGCACTATACAAAAATATAGGATTTATATGCGATTTGGCCTCTTTCTGGGGCAGATAATTAGTTAGCTGCAGTATGGTATGAATTCTCGACGTCATTTGTGGAATACCATAGCGACAGGGATTCTCCTCACTCCCATCGTTTGACCTGTTCTTCAATTGTTGCTCTTTGCTCCACGGTTAATTGCAAATTTGGCAAAAGCAACAGCATTTCTTCCCGTGATATGGTTTTGCGCAATGAATTCAACTGACCGTTCCGTAACTGTTGCTGAAGCATCCATATACGCTCAGGAGCTTGAGGATCGTCTTCGATATCTACCACGCCATCTGTCCTCATTTCAGAATCATACTGACGGTAAGTCTCTACCTCCGAACGTAGCTTGCTTTCGATCTGCTTTAACCAACTTCGTTCGATAAAGGATAAGGATGTATCCACTAGCACACGCTGGATATCGTCGAGACGTGATTGCACTTCTACCGATGGTAGACCGGACATGACAGTCATCGATGTATTTTTTCTCATGATAGCAATTTGGAGCAAATCCTTCATATCTTTATCGTCAGAGTAGCGTAAAAATATCTGACGCACGATAGGCCAGAAGCCTGGTTTCCAGGCAGCAAGGCTTTTACATACTACCTTAGCCTGCTCTCTCTCTTCATCAGCAAATTTGAGCAGCGTTCTAGCATCTTCTTCCTGATCGATAACACTTAATAAACCCTGAATAACAGAAAGCCGTACAGATGTATCACTTGATGCTATCGAAAGTGGTATTGAAAGGGCGCGGCTTTGATCGGCCTTACGTAAAGCTGACCAGAACTTACTACCTGTGTAGGGAGACAACGGATTCCAGGACATGGAAGTATGTTGTTGTTTGAGTATATGCTCAAGAAGAGCGAATCCGCATTCCACATCAGTTTCTGCAAGTTTTGATGCCACAATATCGCATCTATGCATATCTTCAAGACTCTCTGGCGTAGCCTTTTCTAAGCACTTCCACGCAAACTTAGCAATCGCTCCGTCAATATTTGTATGACCGAACAACCATATATTGAGAGAAATCACGGCTACTTCGGCATGCTCCAATTCATTCCCTGCTATCGCCTTGAGGAGCCTTAGATATTCCTCAGCAGTCAGGGTATTGATCCAAATATTACTGCGCAACAATCGTAATTCGATGCTTCCTACATTCACTCTCCGTTTCTCCAACAATTTTTCTACGCGTTCCAATCCGGCTTTGTCTCCTGGAAGATATCCCATAGCCGAGATTATGGCATCACCAGTCACCTTATCCTCGTCAGCGAATTTGTCCAGTTGGCGACTGACAAATGATCGATCAAATTTGCTTAGACCGGTGAGATACATGGAGACAGCAATTGAGCCATCATTGGTAGCACCCACCTGTTCAATTTGTTGAAGCCAGCAGTGTTCTGTATCCTGCTCTCCGAGCATTTGAAAGAATGCCCAACCAAGCTTTGCCTCATTTGATGTCAGCCACATCAGAAGGCTATCCGACAGCAGCTGAGGGTAATTTATCACTTCTAGAGCAAGCGTGCGTAGTTCCTCTACATGTTCATCGTTTGCCCATGTGCCAGCCCATCGCTTCAATCGAGTCGAGAAATCGCTTTCTTCCAGATAATTGAGAATACTCAATATTTCTTGATGAGCATGTTGAATTCTTTCTTGCGTTTCAATGTTATCAGTATGTTGGTGATTGATGGCATTTTGGACATGTAGCAGAGCTCCAGACAGACCAGATACAGATAGCGGCAACTCTTTCGTAACGCACCATTGGGCCACTTGTCGAAACCGGACCAGCCCTTTAGTAAGATGACCAAATAGCGTGTACTGCGTAAGCACATCGGGAAGGGCTGACCGCGCTGATTCAGCCAACTCAGACTGATTTGATTGTGCTATCGCTATAAGCATATTTAACAACGCTTCCCAGTAATCCCAAATGTCGCTATAGGTCATTACCGGTAGCGTAGTCAGTGGCTCAGGGCCATTCCCTTCGTGAAGACCAAAGGAGAGGCCAGCACTGAGGGCGCGAATGATTGCTCGAAGTCCCACGCTGCGTAATTCAAATGAGGACTCTGTCGATGTCGCCCAGCGGAGGATATCTACTCTGTCTTCTAGTGGCAACGGACACTGCGGTTGGAACGGATGAAAACAATCATAGAATGTTTCTGAAGAGCTATTGCTGGTCATTCCAACTTCGGTTTCGGCAAGCAACAAAAGACAACGTAACGATACTTTACTCGTACTGCTACGGAAGAGAAGTTCTATCAGGATTGACATCAAGCTACGTCGTACATTCCATGCAATCGAGCGGCGCTCTTCTACGCTTAATGCACTCAGGCCTTCTTCAAAGAGTCGGGCCACATGATTTGAAGCCGCACCACTGATGGAATGCAACAATGGTAAATGAGATAACGCCGACTGAAAATCAGCAAATAGACCGGTTGATGAAAATAGTTCGTCCCAGAAATGGGTAACTTCGTCGCTTTTTACCTCTCGTAAACGCTCGATGAACCGGTATCGAGCAGCGCGTTTCAGCGATACAAACAGTGCAGCAAGTTCTGGGTAGCGCCCTTTCAATGTCGACGTAGTGAGGTGATTTGCCAGCAAGGATGGCACTACTTCCACATACCCTCCACGTACACGCACAACGCCCGCATACTCTAAGCGCGGTATCTCATTCAATACATCATTGAGTTGCAAGTCGCGGCCAAATGTAGAGGAAAGGCTCATCAATTCATCATACTTCGGTCCGCGAATATCGACACGAGTCAACAAGCTTATCAGACATAAAACTTCTACTGCACAGTCCCCAAGTTCCTGTTGGATTTTGCGCTTGAATGTTGTAGCGACATCATATGTAAATGAATTTGTTATCTTTCGCAAGTCTGGAACGTTTGCTGCGATGACAAGTATGCCAGGATTCCCACCGGCTTGCGAGATGATCCATGACTCCACGCCAAAATCAAATTTGGCATCCACCGCTTTTAGAAGCTCACGAGATTGCATATCTGACAAAGGCTCCACACGTATGGTCTGCACTCTCTCGTCCTGTCCAAAGTTTGGGGTAGGTGCCTGTTCTGCTGTAGGAAGTGTTAATACGAGTTTTAGTCCACGATGACCAAGAACGTGACGCACAAATTCTTCTGCTTTCTTTGGATCAGGATCCTCAATGAGCATGATCGTTTCAATATGGGGAGATACTGCGGCAAGCAAATCACTCACGCTCATGTTTGTTGGATCCAGTGCCACAATGGTATCAGTTTGACAATGCCGAGCTGCCTCGAGAGCGAGACGAGACTTACCAATATTGGTGGGACCTGCCAATATTACAGCTTGAATGACTGGGTCATCCAGGTACGATTTCAGCCGGACTAACTCGTTGCCTCGCCCAATAAGTTTTACAGGAGATCTAACGAGTTTTTCCTTTGTATGAGCAATCCATGCTTGCTCCCATGAGTTAAATCGAGAAGGAACGAAGTATGCTGACCGGAGATGAGGCAAATCATTGAGAATCGCTGCTATATCTGCGGCACCGTTGATGACCACTTCGACGGTCTCTGGCTGATCGTATCCTTTGAGTATGGTGGCCTTAAGAGCATCTTTCTGGGCATGAGAAAGATCTATATTTGTGAAAAGGACGTAACGAGCCGGACGTCGTTCAGTCCTCACATACACGTCTTTTAGCGCACCCTCGTCTTCCTTATCACTGTTCGTCTTTTTAAGCTCGTTTTTTAAGCCTGTGACGATTTTAGCGCGATTCTGTGCGGACACATCGCGCAACTTGTATTGCAAAACGGTCCATCCTGCGCTAACAAGGTGTGAAGCATTCCCAGCCTCGCTATCGAGCCAGAGGTACTCAGCATCTATACCCTTGTCCTTCACGTTTACCCGTTCAGTAAACGATGGTAGGATCGTACCCTGTCTGCGAGCTGAAGCCCAGACAACCGAATTACACAACGAAGCAAACTCCTCGGGAGTCCAGGAACTTGTAATCAACTCAATCTCTTTTTTCGTGATGTGCTGTCCGTGGCTGAGCATAACATACTCCTTCATAATGTACCCGGTCGGGCTTTCAAGATAGCTGCCAGCACCATCATCTCGGTAGCCTTTTCCTCGTTCACCATATAAAATCTGAATGTGCGTCTGATTGTTGAGGAAATGATGCAGTTCCTATCATGATACCACTACTCTTCATATCATCTCTTGAGAGATATGGCAAATCTCCCTCCGAATATTCGTTCTAAGCTCGACTTTGTACAATCTGCTCAGGAACAAACAGCATAAGCCAGGCGAGAAAGGATAGAATAGGGTACTAAAACCACATCTGGGTCTGTAGCTGATGTGGGAAAAGAGAAATTTTCCCACAGATGCCGCCTCACGACCGTGAAGACATCACGAAATGTCGCAGTCTGTTTGTGATACCAGGCGGATTGTGCGACAGAAATATTCCCATCTGGTTGCAATGCATGCGCCATCCGAGCGTCACCAGACTGTAGAGGCCAAAAAGCAAGGGAGTTGTGCGCTCAATTGCGAGATCAGACCACTGTCGTTGCGTCTCCACACCTAATTGAGCGCGGCTTTCCTCAAAGGTGCTTTCCAGGCTCCAGCGCTTCATGAAATCGAGAATGATCTGCTCAGCCGTCTGCGTCTGATCCGTAGAAAAGAGCGCTTTTGGCGGACGTTTCCCTGCCGGATCACGGGTGAGAACCCAACGGACCGGCAAAGGGGAACAGCCAAAACGATAACACAGGGCCGTTGCGGTGCAGAACTCCACAGCACGCTTTCCTTCCCCATACCGGTCCAGCGTGACGCACTGCCACACGGTCCTGGAATCGTGTAACACGTGTTCAAGTGATGGGAGGCGTTTGCCAACGACGCGGGGACGACCAATGGTGGATGAGGTACGCTTTGGAGGGAGTTGGTGGATCACGGAATCCAAACGAAAGGGAGCGATGAGCGTGATGTGTTGGCTCGCACAGTGCAACCCCAATTCCAGAATGCTGTAAGCCGTGTCACCTATGAGTTTGATGGGGATATCAGGAAGCCAGCGACGTACCACATTCACCATTTGATAGGCCCACATGCCGACCGTCTTGTGACGTTTGCCCAGTTGTTGGCTCACATCTGGAGTTGTTGCCAGCACACAGAAAAAGGGCAAAGCCCATTGCTGCGTAGTCCAGGGCAGGGTCACGACCACAGCCATCACGATCCAGCGCAGTCCTGGACTGCTTACCGATTGCTTGCGACTCGACAAGGCACTATCTCGATAGTGTCCATGCTTGCTGATGTGCGCTCCCCACCGCCGCTCAAGCGTTTCATCGATGACCAGATCGACAGTACCACCAGCTTGAACAAAGGTTTGTACGATAAGACGGAGCAGGTGCTGGCTCACCGCCAAAGGAGACCACTGCGCTCGATTGAGTACCTGATGGAAGTTACTAAAGTGGCTTTCCATCTCATTGCCGCTATGACGCAAGGCAGCTGTGATTGTGCGGCTCCCATGGGCTACAAGTGTGCCAGTTAGCAACACCATCATTTTTTCCATGTTGGAGCCGTAAAGAGTGGCCGAAAGACGGCCAAAACTTCTCTCATGGGGGCGGGAAAGGGCATGAATATCCTCCTGAGTAAGATTAGGTTTTGTCAGCTTCTATCTTACTGCAAGAGAACATCATGTCCTATACTTTCTCCAGGAAATTGTACAAAGTCGAGCATAGCTTGACTTTGTACAATTTGGGAAAAGAACCAGGGATGAAAGCCTCTTGAGGTAAGATAGAAGCTGACGAAAGCACTATCTCACTTAGGAGGATATTCATGCCCCTTCCCGCTCCCATTATAGAAGTTTTGGCCGTCTTTCGGCCACTCTTTACGGCTCCAACATGGAGGAAACTGATGACGTTGTTAACTGGAACCCTGTTAGCACAGGGACGTCGGACGGTCACAGCAGCGCTGCGTGCAAGCGGCAACGAGCAGGCGGGCAACTGGAGTCTCTTTCATCAAGTCCTCAACCGAGCGCGTTGGTCTCCTCTAGCGGTGAGTCGCCAGTTGCTCTTGCTCATCGTCGAGACCTTTGTGCCAGCAGGAGCCAGCGTGGATCTGGTCATCGATGAAACACTGGAACGGCGCTGGGGCAGCAAGATCAGCAAACGTGGGCATTATCGTGATAGTGCGCTCTCCAGCCGAAAACAGTCTGTAAGCAGCCCCGGCTTGTGGTGGATCGTGATGGCTGTTGTCGTGACACTTCCCTGGACCAGGCAACGCTGGGCCTTGCCTTTCTTGTGCGTACTGGCGACGACTCCCGAGGTGAGTGAACGGCTGGGCAAGCGGCATAAGACCGTGGGGATGTGGGCACACCAGATGATCAGTTTGGTTCGGCGATGGCTTCCTGACCGCTCCTTCAAGTTAATGGGCGATACCGCCTACAGTGTGCTGGAACTGGGTCTCCATGCGAATGTACAGCAGGTGACGCTGGTCACCACTGGCCGGTTGGATGCGGTACTCCATGAACCCCCTCCAGAACGCACGAAACACACCATTGGCCGTCCCCGTGTCGTTGGCAAACGTCTGCCTGCTCTGGAAAAGGTCTTACAGGATCCGCAAACCCGCTGGCAGAAACTTACTCTGGACTGGTATGGTCAGGGGAAGCGAACCCTGGAGATCTGCACCAACACAGCACTGTGGTACCGCTATGGATGCGATCCTTTGCCGATCCGTTGGGTCTTGACTCGCGATCCAGCAGGCAAGCATCCTCCCAAAGCCATTTTTTCCACCGACCTTACCCAGACAGCAGAACAGATCATCCTCGATTTCATGAAGCGCTGGAGTCTGGAAGTGACCTTTGAGGAGGGGCGTGCTCATTTGGGCATTGAGACGCAACGCCAATGGTCAGACCTGGCCATCGAGCGTTCAACTCCTCTCCTGTTTGGTCTCTACAGTCTGGTGGCACTTTTTGGGCAAGCGGGACACCCTGATGGGCAGATTCCTATTGCTCAAGCGGCCTGGTATCGCAAGCGCACCGCCACTTTCCGTGATGTGCTTGCTCTTGTCAGGCGGCATCTGTGGGGCCAGGGGACTTTTCCCACATCACCCACTGATCCTGACGTGGTTTTAGTCCCTCGCTTTACTCTTGAGCGATTATCTTTGGCCGTCTGTTAGTGAGTTGGAAATGTACAAAGTCAAGCTTAGAGCCTGTTTGAAAAGGGATAACGGGCAGAGGATTGAGGGGGTACACTTGGAGTATGAAAACGAACCAATTGTATCCAACCGATCTGACTGACCGTCAGTGGAATTCTATCAAAGAATTGATTCCTGCTGCAAAGCTAGGAGGCCTACCGCAGAGCCTGGAGATGCAAGCGGTCATCAATGCGATCTTGTATGTTGTCGTCACTGGATGCCAGTGGCGCATGTTGCCGCGAGAGTATCCGGCATGGCAAAGTGTGTATACCTACTTTCAGCGCTGGCGCGATGATGGGACATGGCACCGGCTCCATGACACGCTTCGCGCTCAGGTCCGTCAAAGAGCGGGTCGCCACAAGCACCCAACGGCTGTTGCGATGGATAGTCAAAGTGTCAAAACGACGCAGATGCGCGGGGAGCGTGGCTACGATGCCGGCAAGAAGGTGAACGGGCGCAAACGGCATATCCTGATAGACACCATGGGCTTGCTACTGGTGGTGGTGGTCACCTCGGCTGCCGTTTCCGATCCAGTTGGCGCTCGACTGCTTCTGCGGCGTTTAGGAGGAGCAGGCAAGAAGTTGCGCCGCATTTGGATTGACGGAACCTACCGGGGTCATGTAGTCGAGTGGGTGCTGCTGCATTTCCATTTTGTCTTGCAACCCGTGTTGCGTCCTGCCGGGCAAAAGGGCTTTGCGGTTCTGCCACGACGTTGGGTCGTAGAGAAGACCCAATCACAATACCCCTGAGACACTTTACTTGACAGCACCCACTCCACGTCCTATGCTTGGAATCAGTGGACTGCTGCAGTTGCTCACCTGGGTTGAGCACAGACGGGCAGTTCAAGCCTCACTGTGTGAGGAAGGCGGTGTCCCATGTTCAATCCCTCACCTAACACGGCTCCCCCCGCCCATTTCCAGGCAAGCTCTCAGTCCGTGGGAGAATCTGCCTCAGGCCAATCGGAAGCTTCTCCTCTGGCTGCTGAGTCACCTGCTCGAACGCCAGTTGGAACCGAGCAGTGTAGCGGGCAAGGAGGACGACGATGAACTCGACAAGCATGCAGGGTAAGTCCGGCCTTGCCGCACTGGATGGCTTGCGTGCGGAGAAAATCCGCACCTTCCATCATGAACGGCTCGCGGTCGTCTACGTGCGCCAATCCACGGTCCAACAAGTACTTGAACACCAGGAATCCACGCGGCTTCAATATGGGTTGGTCAGTCGAGCTCAGGGGCTGGGGTGGGCTCCTGAGCGCGTGCTGGTGATCGATGATGACCTGGGTAAATCGGGGGCGAGTGCGCAGAATCGGGCCGGTTTCCAACGGTTGGTCTCGGAAGTGAGTCTGGATCATGTCGGGATCATCTTCGGCGTGGACATGTCGCGGTTGGCACGCTCGAACAAGGACTGGCATCAACTCCTGGAACTCTGTGCGCTCTTTCACACCTTGATTGCTGATCTGGATGGGATTTACGATCCGGTGCAGTACAATGATCGCTTGCTCCTTGGTTTGAAGGGAACCATGTCGGAAGCAGAACTGCATATCTTGAAGCAACGGATGCATCAGGGGCGCTTGAGCAAAGCTGGGCGTGGGGAACTGCAGTTTGCCCTGCCCGTCGGCTACGTCTGGAGCCCGACGGGAGAGATTCAGTTCGACCCGGATGAACAAGTGCAACAGGTGGTCCAGCTCATCTTCCGTAAATTTGAAGACTTGGGAACGTTGGGTGGACTAGTGCGGTATCTGGCCCAGCAGCAGATTCAACTCGGGGTGCGCGTGCGAGAGGGTCCAGGCAAGGGGGAGCTCGTCTGGCGGCGCCCAAATCGAGCGACGTTACAAATGATGCTCAAACATCCCCTCTATGCCGGTTCTTATGTCTACGGACGACGACAGGAAGATCCGCGTCGCAAACACCCGGAGCGACCACGCACAGGCCGGGTGGTGATGAGCACAGACGAGTGGCTGGTCCTTTTGCCCAACCGCTGCCCAGCCTACATTTCTCCCGAGCAATATGAATGCAACCAGACAAGGCTGTAGGCCAACCAGGCTCGCGCTGATGCCATGGGAGCAGCACGCAACGGCTCAGCTCTCTTGGCGGGTTTGGTCGTCTGTGCTCACTGCAGCTGTCGGCTCAACGTCCATTACGATGATGGGGGTGCCCGGCTTCACACCTACGAATGTGTGGAGCGCTGGACGCACTACGGCGAACCCAGGTGCCAGCATCTGGCAGGTCCGTGTCTGGACGCCTTCGTCAGCCAACAGGTACTCGCTGCCCTGGAGCCTGCCGCCCTAGAGTTGTCGCTGAGCGCCACCGAGCGTCTGGAGCAAGAACGGGCCGAGTTGGATCGGCTCTGGCAGCAGCGGCGCGAACGAGCTGCCTACGAAGTCGAGCGGGCCGCTCGTCAGTACCAGGCGGTCGAGCCGGAGCATCGGCTGGTGGCCCGCACACTCGAACACGCGAGGGCGCGAGAAACTGGCCGCTCAACAACAACTTGAAGAGGAGTATCATCGCTTTGTGCGGCACAAGCCACGCCGACTGCTCACGAAGCGGAGCGGGAGGCCATTCGCTGCCTGGCGATCGATATTCCCGCTCTCTGGAATGCCTCAACCACCAGCGATGCTGATCGCAAAGAGATCATTCGCCAGGTGGTCGAACGGGTCATCGTGGATGTCCAGGGTAGCAGCGAGCGGGTGAAGGTGCGTATCGAGTGGATCGGCGGAGGTTCCAGCGAGGGAGTCGTGATCCGACCAATTGGCAAGATGAGTGAGCCTCCGCACCTATCCGCAGATCTGCCAACGGGTTCAGGAGTTGACCGAGGCAAGCTGGACAGCCACGGCAATTGCCCAGGCGCTCTCCGACGAAGGGTATTGCTCTGCCCGCGCCACGGCCTGCTTTGGGGCGCAGACGATCAGGCAGATCCAACGACAATTAGGAGTGAAAGCCCCACGACCGCGAAGCAGTTCTCGCCAGGAACTCTTCCCGGATGAATGGTGGCCTACGGAACTGGCTCGCACGCTGGGTATCCCTCGCGGGAGCCTGCACCACTGGATCCGTCAAGGTCTGGTACGGGCGCGCCAGCTCGATGAACCCTTACAGCGTTGGGTGGTCTGGGCCGATGAGGCCGAGCAGGAACGCCTTCGGCAGTATCATCAGCGGACGATTGGTGACGACCTTCGTCATCGCTGGACGGAGGCACCCCTTGCAGAACAAAACGAATGAGGATATCATACAAGCAAATCAAGAAAGGAAAGACCTATGGCAACCACTCAGAGACAGAAAATGACTTCAGGGGGTAGTGTGACTGGGTTATCGAGCGCACCTTTGCCTGGGTGGCACGCTTTCGGCGTCTGGCTCGCGATTATGAGCGGCGTCCCGCTACCGTCGCTGGCCTTCACCTCGTGGCTTTTGCTTGTTTGATGCTTCAGCAGTTGATCCAGTACAGCTTGAGTCCCTAACAGGCTCTAGTACTACAGTGACATTTAGCTTGTGAGGTGACTTGTGGAGCGGGCTGGCTCATTTCTGACGTGAATTGAACAATTGGCTTCGCAAGCCATTTCATAGCCGCTATCCCTGTAAAAGTGTCACTGTAGTACTAGCTAGTCAATGATAAAAGTCGCTGGATCAGAATCTGAAAGTTATTGTTGAGAGAATTATTATATCGGAATTGGCAGAAGTCCGATTCGAGGTATTTACTAATTTATAGACAGAACCTGAAGCATGGAAATGGGGGTTCCATGAGGGAGTATAATGATATCTGACATTTGAAACTACTAATGCCAATGCAAATCCTTGTTAAAGGGGATCATGTGATGGAGAACACACCTCGCTTTTCTGCATCTTTATCCAGTGAATTCCTTTGCAGACTCATTTCTCAGTTGGACGATGATACCGTCCGTGCTATCATTTTACATGGTAGCTATGCTCGTGGTGAGGCGCTACCTCCTTATAGCGATGTTGACCTAGTTCGGATTGTACGAGAAATGCCAGATCGGAAAGAGCAAAAGAGATTTATCTGGTTTGATGGATACTTGATTAGTATTTCAAGCCGACCGCTTTCTGTGTATCGAGAAAGTTTCGCTACACCCGAAAGAGCTATTTTCGTAGTACCGGGTATTCAGGAAGCTCACATACTTCTGGATAAAGATGGCTTGTTCAGCGTGCTTCAACAAGAAGCAAAAGCATTTCGATGGGAACCACTGCAAGAAGCGGCTGATGCGTACGCGAGCCAGCTTTTGATGGAACAGGCGGAAATCGTTCTCAAAGTCCTCAGGTCTCTCTCGTTGTCTGATGTAGTAGCGCTATCAGACATGGTGCTTGACCTTCTTTCCGCTACAACAGAAGCTATTGTGGTCCAACGTGGTATACTCGTGAGGAGTGGAAATACCTACTTTCATCAGGTTCAGGAAGAGCTTGGACAAAACTCATTATGGACCCACTATCATCTGCGAACTGCTGGAATAGCGATGAAAATGGAAGCTATCCCTTCTATGGAAGAGAGAGGAATTGCCGCGCTTCATTTGTACCAGGAAACATCTCAGCTTTTGCAACCGCATGTGCTTTCTGAGCAGTGGAAAGTGATAGATGGAGTGCTTCGAGTGATTGAGCACGCATTATCACATGAAGAGGTTTCCTAGTTGGTGCACTCGTGACTCGTTACGCCATACATTCTGCATATGTTGAAAGAGAACAAAAGACTCATGGAGGCGTCTTTCGCTTCCGATAGCAAGAGACGATTTTACGGCTGCCTCAAGATAAGTACACGCTTCCTCCATGCATTGCAATGCGGTAAAAACTTCTATCTGGTAGTTCAGTAATTCAATGCGAACTCGTTCTGGTATCTGTATTTTTGGTTGCAGTCCGTCAATACGTGCCAGGACTTTTTCAGCTTCGTCAGGTTGGTTGAGTTCAAGATAATTGAGTCCATCAAAGAAGACAAGGGTAGAGTATCGGCAAATGGTATGAAGAAAACCCGGTTCAGATGCGGGAGTTGCTGGAAAATGTTCATAGGCTAAACTCATAAAGCGGAGTGCCTCTTGTTTTTGTTTCAATTGTGCATAGGCACCTGAGACTCCCGCATAGATACAGGCACGTAAAAGTGGAGAAACTTCATTGAGATAGGGAAAGGACTGTTGGTAGATTTGTAATACTTTATCAGGTCGTTCCAGATAATCAAACGTAATTGAGAGTTGTCTTAATGCAGCAATTTGCAGGTTGCGATCTTCCGCTAGTTTCCCATATAGCAATGCTTGTTCACTATAGTGATGCCTTCCTTGCAGATCGTTTCGGTGACCTGCGAGCGAAGCCGCAAGTAGGTATCCCTGTGAAGCAATATTTGCTGCTGTATGTTGATCTTGAAAAGATAGTTTTGCAATTGTCTCAACTCTTGGAAGATAAGCCCAGAGAGTGTGCTCTGCTGATTTGAGTTCATTTCCTTCGCTAAGATGTCGGCATATCTCAGTCAGCAGAGCAAAATGTTCTAATGCCTCTGAAGTTGTCTCATCTATACATGAAGATTGGATGAAATCTGAGGAAAATTGCTCTAACATTTCGTGCTGGGTTAATCCTGTGATTACCGGGGTAGTTGCTGTACTTATTAAACTGAGCTTTTGTTGACGCGGGTGATCTTGTAAAGTGTTTATGCTCTCGTCGCGTATATTTTCTAGCTGCTTTTTCGTGGATGCAGCAACTTCTAAGCCCCCCTCGTGGAGAAGGCGTGATGTTTCCTCAAACAGACGAAGCGCCTCGGACGTTCGCTGTTGTAGATGCAGGTTCGTCATGAGCAAGCATAATGCGTCCTCGTCCATTGCGTCCTGCTCTACAAGCGTATTTAGCAAGATTTCTGCCTGGCGCAGTGATCCCCGTTGATGATAGAGCCGCACTTGCCAGAGCAAACATCCATGCTTAGTACGCTCAATCGTTGCCCGTTTGCTATGTGCCCACAAACCTTCTTCCTCTTCCAGATATTGCCCATGCTCAAGCAACTGAGCCGCCTCTTGCACCAACGATAATGGATTACCACCATCGCTTTCCATGGCTTCTGCCTGAGTCAGCAGAGTAATCGCCGCATCGGCATCCACCCACAGTATCGCTTGTCCTGGTACTGCCAAATTACTATGATCGTCGGCGGTAATGAGCAGGCTTTTTATCCCTTTTGCCGGACTTAATGCTCCACGCAACCGATACACCGCATCATTGAGGTAGCCACGTGAGATGTCCGGGTCTACCTCCGGCCACAGGTCTTCCAGCAATTCGCCGCGCCGCACCTGTCGCCTGGATGAGCAGAGCAAGCGTTTCAGCAAGCGGCGTGGGTCGTGACTTCCGCCCCAGTTTTTGAGCGACAACAGTTCGTATGTCGTGCCATTCCACCGTTCGACCTGAAACGGGCCACAGAGATAGACGCGAAAAAGCGGCGACGATGACGGATGCAATGATGTTTGCTCCTGCATACAGACGTTCCTCAGTTTGATGACATTCCACTCGTGTGCTGAACAGTTTCTGGCGTTCTCTAACGAGTAGAACTTCCTGTGCGAATTACTCTTTTCTGAGATTGTACCATATACCGTGTTACCCGTATAGCAGTTTGATCTCCCTTTGCCCCGATAACTGGAACCCTTTCCTGCATGTCGTCATTTTCTCGATGCTTTCTCGATTGCATCTCGACTTGTTTAAGTTCCATCTGCGACGCGCTCACGAAGGCGAGTTGGTATGCTGAGAAGCGGAATATGCAAACGAGCGAGAACAACGCACTCCTGCATTTCGGTTACATAAGACACCTTTGGAGCAAGCTCCAGATTGGAGACCTGCACATGGTTAGTGTCTCGTCGCTGGAAATGGGCTGGAGAGCAAGAGTTCACGCTCTCAGAACGAGGAGTACGTGATGCAAGGATTACCATTGATCACTTCTGTCGCGCAAAAGAAGGTTGATAGTACACCACCAAACAGACAGGCAGCAAGAAATAGGCTTCCTATGGCGCTTGCTCCGTTTTCACAGGCTACAGAGCGTGTTTTGTCACCATTGCTTGTCATTGTTGATGATTCGGAGACAGTGCGCAAAATTCTGGAAGTGTGTCTGCATCGAGCTGACTACGAAGATGTACAGAGTTTCCCCGATGGTACAGAGATGTTGCGATGGTTGATGACGCCAGAAGCACGTATACCGGCACTCGTGCTGGTAGACCTGAACTTACCGAAAATGGATGGCTATACGCTCATTCGCCATCTCAAAGCCAAACCAGCCTTTGCACATACTTTCTTTGTCATCCTTACCGGACGCTCAGGCATGCTGGACAAACTCAAAGGACGGCTCTGTGGTGCGCAGGCGTACCTGACCAAGCCCTTTTGCACTGGCGACATTATCGCCACTGTTCACACCTGCCTCGGCCCGCTTCCCACGCAGCATCCAGCTGAAAGACAGAGAGCGGAGGCTTACAGATGAGCAGGCACGACCACATACCGCACCTACATAACCTATTGGAGGAGTTTGTATCATGATTCACCCTATTTCCACCTCGCCTACCGTAACGGGAGAAGAGCGAGAACTGGCGCGACAACTGGACGTCACCCGTTTCCTGTTGGAGGAGATGGGCGGCAGTTTACCCCGTGAACAGATCGTGACAAAGCAATTGACCAGCGTCTTAGACGTGGCCTGTGGAGCCGGAGGCTGGGTGCTGGATGTGGCTGAGCGCTATCCTGAGCTGCAGGTGACGGGCATCGACCGCAGCGAACCGCATGTGCAGTATGCGCAGCGGCTCGCCAATGAACGTGGTCTGGTCAATGCGCGTTTCCGTATGCAGGATAGGCACACCCTTGAGGCAAGGACACTTGACGTACCAGCGTTTGACTTGATCAATGTGGCCTTCATTGCTTCCACCTTGCTCGAAACCGATTACGCCGCCTTGATGCAGACCCTTTGCTCATTGTGTCGTCCCGGTGGCATCATGCGCTGGACGGAAATGGAGTTGCCTGTGACCAATAGCCCGGCCTTTGAACGCCTCATGGCGCTGGTCTGCCAGGCGCTGGAGGTCGCAGGACACACCTTTACGTCACCGGCCATGCGAGAGATCGCCGACGTGTTTGCTGCCTTGCGACGCGAGACCGGCCGCGTGGTGATGCCCACACTCCGTCGTCATCTGGGCATCACCCCGATGATGGGCAACTGGTTGCGTCATGCCGGCTGCTGGACGGTGGAGTCGTTCCCGCTCGCGATTGAGGTCGCATCAGACCTGCCCTCCCTGCCGCTCTTTCTGTCGCAGGTGGAAGTCTTCACGCAGCAGATCGCCCCATGGCTGTGCGCACAGCACGTCACGACGTCTGATGCGCTGGCCTCCCTGCTGGCTCAGGTGATGCAGGAACTGCAAGACGAGGACTTCTGTGGTCTGTGCTGGCTGCTCACTGTCTACGGCTACAAGGCAGCTTGACCACCGTGCTTTGCTGTCTTTTTTGCAGCGGTTGTCTTCTCAACCGTTTGTCCTTCTTTTTGAAAGAATAGGAAAGAGCGAGACCCATGTCTCTTTTTACCCCCTCTCGACTCGTGCCAGGGAGGCAACGACCTTTACTACATCGCACCAGCGTCTTTCATGTACTGGTTGCTGAAACCTATGTGCCGCAGACGATGCCCGGCATGCTGAAGACGGGTGACCTGCTGGCGCTGTATGTGCTGGCTGTTTTCTGGATCAGCAATGTCACCGGCCTTGTCACGGGAGGTGCAGCTGCCCTGACCTATCTCGGCCTCGTGACGCTGGCCTTTTTTGTACCCTGCGCTCTGGTCACGGCGCAACTGGGTTGCCTGTTTCCCATTGAGGGCTCCATCTACGCCTGGACTGAGAAAGCGTTGGGTCGCTACTGGAGTTTCTTTGTGGGGTTATGTGCCTGGCTACCGGGCGTGCTGTCGCTGGTGAGCGCCGCCGATGTGGTGGTCAACTGCCTGCAAACCCTCAATCCCGGCTGGCTGGTTCCCGCGTGGCAGCAAGGGCTGGTCATTCTCGCGGTGATCCTGTTCGCAGGTGTGCTGGCATGCCAGCCTGCTCGCCTGGTGCAGAACCTGCTCAATGCCGCCGCCATTGGCATTGCGCTCACGGTGCTGCTCATTGCTGCGGCTGGTCTCTTTTGGCTGCTCAGCGGTCATGCGTCTGCCACGCTTCTGACAGCACCTTCCGCCTGGGCTATCGGGCTCAACCCTCAGACGGGCAACAGCGGTCTGCTTGGCACCGTCACGCTCGCGCTCCTGGGTGCCACTATGCCCCTGACCATGTGCGGGGAACTGGCTCCTGCTCTTGCCGCCAACAGCAAAGCACGACGCACGGCCATCACCCGTCATCTGCTGTGGGGATCGCTCATCGTGGTTGTCGGCTACCTCATCGTCACGCTGGCCCTCTTGCTTATCGCGGGGCCGCAAGCTGCAGTGAACGCACCTAACCCCATCGCACTGTTGATTGGCGTGGTAGATACCGTCTTGGGCAAACGGGCCGGGGACGCAGCGATGCTGGGCTTGCTGCTGTTCTTTGTGCTGGTCGCGGTCTTTGAGAACGTCATCTCGGCCCGGTTGCTGCTGGTGGCGGGCATCGAGGGGCGCTTGCCCAGGTGGGTTACACGCCTGAACAGGTGGCGTGTTCCAGCCCACGCGCTGTTGGTGCAAACCGGCATCGCCCTGGTGTACACCTTGTTCCTCTTCTTCGTTGCGCCCCTTTTCACGGCGCTGGGCAATCCCGCGAACCTGACGGTGGAGGCGTACACGGTGACGGCGGCGAGTCTGTTGTTGGTGTGGGCGGTCTCGTTTCTCTTTCCCTTTGTGGATGTGCTGGTACTCTCCGTGCGTTTTCCCGCCCTGTTTGTGCGCCAGCGTCTGGTGCCGTTACCCGTGCTGTGGCTCGGCAGCCTCTCCGGCATGCTGGTCTGTCTGGCTACGATTGTTGTGACCCTGCTCTCTTCCTGGCTGCCCATGTTGCTGGATGAACGCGTCTGGTGGATGGTGGTGGGCGGACTGACCATCATGTGGTTGGTGGTCTGTAGTATCAGCAGCATGCTGGTCACCAGCGAGGCCCGTTGGGAACAATGGCAACACGACGGGGGGGCAGCCCGCAGATGCCGCGAGCGAACCCGTGCGGCGTTTTGTGCCTCCCCCCTTATTCTCTTCACACGAAAGGAGTACCCATCCATGAGCCATGAACATCATGCTCGAAGAAAAGAGAATCATTGGCTGTCTCTTGAGCCTCACGAGGCACCGCATCGCTCTGGCACCAGCACCAGTGCCAGCACGCCGGGAGCAAGCGACCCGGCGCATCCATTAGACCCGCTCTCGGCCCATGAAATCGCGAAAGCGGTGCAGATTGTGCGTACCCTGGGGTATCTCACGGCTGCCATGCGCATCCTCTCGCTCACCCTGCACGAACCACCCAAAGCGATGGTACTCGCCTGTGACGCCGCACGGCAGATGGGAACGTCGCAGCCAGGAGTCGCACGGGAGGTGGAGCTGGTGGTGTATGACCCGGCCACCAACACGACCGTCGAGGCGGTGGTCTCGCTCACCACGCTGCTGGTCTCCTGGCAACGTCGCACGGGCGTGCAACCCGCTATCAGCTTTGCCGAAGTGCTGGAGGTCGAGCGTGTCGTCAAAGCACACCCGCTGTTTCGGGAAGCGCTGGCAAAACGGGGGATCACCGATCTCGATTTGGTGTTGGTAGACTCATGGCCTGCGGGCAACTACGGGCCAGAGGATGCTTCTACCCGACGGCTGGGGCGTCCCCTTGTCTACGTCAAAACGACGCCGGAGGACAATGGCTACGCCCATCCGCTTGATGGCCTGCACATCCTGGTAGACCTGGCGAGCATGCAGGTACTTGACATAACGGATAATGAACTGCTGCCTGTGCCACCACAGCAAGGGCGTTATACTCCTGAGAGCGTGGGAACGGTGCGCAGCGACCTCAAGCCACTCACTATCACACAACCAGAGGGAGCGAGCTTTACCGTCAACGGGTACGAAGTGCGCTGGCAGAAGTGGCGCTTCCGTCTGGGGTGGACGCCACGCGAGGGGTTGGTGCTATACACCGTGGGGTATGAAGACCAGGGACGACTGCGTCCGATCCTGTATCGTGCCTCGCTGGCCGAAATGATCGTACCCTATGGCGATCCGTCGCCGCTGTACTACCGGCGTGCTGTGCTGGATATGGGTGAGCATGGGCTGGGTCTGATGGCAAACGCCCTCGAGCGCGGCTGTGATTGTCTGGGACATATCCGGTATTTTGATGCGTACGCCAATGACATGGCAGGTCATCCGGTGAAGCTACCTAACGCCATCTGCCTGCATGAAGAGGATGCGGGACTCTTATGGAAACATACCGATTTTCGCAGCGGACACGCGGAAGTACGCCGTTCTCGTCGGCTGGTGGTCTCCTTCATTGCGACAGTGGGCATCTACGACTACGCATTTTACTGGTCCTTTGCGCAGGACGGTTCCATTGGCTTTGAGGTGAAATTGACCGGCATCATGAATACTTGTGCGCTCATGGCAGGTGAGCAGCCGAAGTATGGCACGCTGGTTGCGCCACAATTGTGCGCCATTGTTCACCAGCACTTCTTCAATCTTCGGCTGGATATGATGGTGGATGGTCTCACGAACTCGGTGTATGAGACCCATCTGGAAACGGAGCAACCTGAGGTCAACCCCTACGGCAATGCCTTTTTTGCCAGGGATACGCTGCTGCAAACGGAACAGCAGGCGCAACAGGTGACGGCATCTCTCTCCGGACGGACCTGGAAAGTCGTGAATCCGCACGTGCGCAACGGGTTAGGGCAACCGGTCGGCTACCAACTGCTGCCGGGGGAAAATGCCGTCTCACTGGCTCGTCCCAGCTCTTCGGTCGTACGACGAGCGGCCTTCATCACGAAGAACCTGTGGGTCACGCCGTATGTGCCAGAGGAACGCTACCCGGCGGGGGAGTATCCCAACCAGCATGCTGGCGGTGCAGGTTTGCCGCAGTGGACGCAGGCCAATCGCAGTATTGTGGAGACCAACGTCGTCCTGTGGTACACCCTGGGCGTCACCCATGTACCGCGCCCGGAAGATTGGCCGGTGATGCCGGTACGCACCGTTGGCTTCCAGTTGCAGCCCTTCGGCTTCTTTGACCGCAACCCGGCGTTGGATGTCCCACCACCTCCTGCGCAGCAGGAAGATGGGTGTGACTGTTAAGCATGTGGGCAGCGTGATCTGCATACGTCAACATACGGCAGCTATGTGCTGTCTCACTTTCTTTTTTCTTGTATCTTCTATCCTTTCACTGGAGGAACACACATGGCATCATCGCATGATTCTGTGGCCGGGTCGGTCCCACCTGTCTCGCAAGACGCTGCTCGTGAAGGGGAAGCGGCAGAAACTGGACACCTGCGGCCCAATGTATTGCCGTGGTACGGGCTGCTCATCGCCTGTGCCGCCTGTGTCGCGCCGATGGCGGCCCTCTTTTTTAACGTACCGGGCATGGCGGCACAGGCGGGAGCAGCGACCCCGCTGGTCTTCGTCATTGGCACCGTTGGCTTACTCTTGCTGACGCAGCCCATGGCCTATTTTGCCCGGCGACTGACCTCGACGGCGAGCTTTGCCACCTGGGTGGGAGAGGGATTGGGGCGACCCACGGGTGTGCTGGCAGGCTGGCTCATGTTTGGAGCCTATGCGCTCTTTGAAGCGGCGTCGCAAGCAGCTTTTGGGGGCTTGACCGACCTCAACCTGTCGAGCTTCTTCGGGATACACGCCCCTGGGGGTTGGGTCACGTACAGCATCGTGAGCGTGTTGCTCGTCTGGCTGCTGGCGTATTTCGACGTGCAATGGTCAGTGTGGGTGATGGCCCCCTTTGCCCTGGTGGAAATGGCGAGTCTGCTGCTCTTGGATGGAGTGATTACACTGCATGGAGGTGCATCAGGCAATGATCTGGTGCATCCCTTCACGCTAGCGGGAGCCTCACTCAAAGGAGTAGCCCCCGGTGGCTTTCTGGGCATCGGTGTAGCACTGGCGCTGGCCTTCTTCTCCTTTATCGGCTTTGAGTCGGCAGGTGGCTACGGCGAGGAAGCGCGGCATCCCCGGCGGGCGATTCCCCTGGCGATGGGAAGTGTGGCCGTTCTCATGTCCGTCCTGTACATCTGGACAGCGTACAGTGCGACGATTGGACTGGGCTGGACGCATGCGGTGGACACGCTGGGCAATATCACGATCGCGCCTGAACCCTATTATCAGTTGGCACGGATGTATGTCGGTAGCTGGCTCACGGTGCTGATGAGTGTGCTGGTGACGACGAGTACCTTTGCCAGTTGCATCGCCTTCCATCAGGTTGCCGCTCGCTACCTCTATGCGCTGAGTCGGGATGGTGTCTTTCCGGCACAATTTGGTTTGGGCCAGACGCATCCGCGCTGGCGCAGTCCCTGGGTAGCCAGCACCGTGCAAACGGGCCTCACTCTGGTCTTACTCGTCTTCCTGGCTTTCGTCATGCAGAAAACGAATGCCGATGGGACGACCAGCTACGCCCTGGGTATCGCCGATGGGAAGGTCTACACGCCCACCGGCGGTATTGGCACCTACCAGTGGCTAGCGATTGTGGGGACGATTACCCTCATCCTCGTGTACTTGTTGACCAATCTGGCCGCGCCGCGCTACGCCCTGCGACAGCACGAGTTCCGCTGGTTCACCCATGTCGTTGCACCCGTCCTCAGTTCGCTGGTGTTGCTCATTCCATTGGCTTCGCTTATCGTGCCACCTCTGCCTGGCATTGGCATCGTATTCACACACCTGGGTTTCGCACCGACGCCGTTTCCGCTCAACATCTTGCCACTGTGTGTGCTGGCGTGGAGTCTCACCGGCGGCATCGTTGCTCTCGTGCATGTGCAACGGCACCGGGAGCCTTCCCAGCCGATGGAACAGCCAGGACAGTGGAGACAGCCGGTGCCAGAGGAAGAGGCGTGACCATGGACGAGCCGGAGGATGAGGCCATCTTGCATGTACGCTTGCCCGGTCTCCTGCCGGCGGGGCGGGTGCTGGCCCTGCATCGTTCGTCGTCGTTGCTGGTATGTCTGGGATGTGAACAAGGGGAGCCGTCTTTGCTGTGTGTAGCACAACTGACCTCGGAGGAGGTACGGGCGCTTGTTCCGCTCCTCCAGTCTTATCCAGCCTACGCGCCCTATGCCCTCGTGCAGGCAAGCGTTGAAGGCATACCTGTGGCAGAAGCGCAGGAGCAGGTGGATGTTGCGCAGAGTGAGGGAGAACCGGCGTGGACCGCGTTCATGCAGCCAGTCCGGAGTCTGCTGGGTGGTCTGCGCCGCACCTTGCATTGGTGTGATCTCGATATCGTGGCGGTACTGCACAAAGGCTATCTGCTCAGACGCTGGAAGTAACACCCATGAGGGGACAGGAATGCAACGTGCAAGAGAGACCGTGAGGTTGGTATACTGCGGCACGATCTCTCTTGCACGGTACACCCCCTCTGGAGGAGGAACGCCCCTTCCGGTGTTCGTTGTATGGTCTCGCACGATGGGGAGGAAGCACTGCGGTTCAGCATGTCTCCGCAAGGATGGACAGAGGCGTGACGATCGGTTGTACCTATGGAGGTCGTTGCGGTCATGGTGCATCTCAGGCAAAGGGATACAGCCATGTTCGGAGCAGATGGCTTTCCTGTGCCCTTGTCATTCTTAGTCGCATGTATTATACTATATAATAGTATTTTACGGATAATACATGTGAAAGGAGATGAAGTGACATGATGTACTACCAGCAATCGCTGGTTTGTCCCCATTGCCAACACGGGAATCGTGTCGAGAAAGTGAGTGCGCTGGTTGCCAGGAGTACGACAACGGGGATGAGTTACGGCTGGACCGTGGGACATGCGGGAAGACAGCGCTTTCATGGCAACACCGTCGCCTGGAGCCGTCACCAAACCGTGCTGGCAAGGATGCTCGCACCGCCGAGAAGGCCCTTGCCTCTGGTCGGGTGTGGAGCAGGGGTCGCGGTCTCGTTGCTGGTGTTGACCTTTTTGTGTAGTCTGTCGGAGGCCGCAACCATGCTGGCGCAGGCAAACGTGGAAGTGTTCCTGTTGTGTGTCGCATTTGCTCTGTTTCCGGTCGTGTTGCTCGTCTTGTTGATCCGGAGTGTTCGAGCGAGCGCTCTTGCCAGTCAGCGAGCCTGGCTGGAGTGGCAGCGTCAACTGCAGAAGTGGCAGGCCTTGTACTATTGTCATCGTTGCGGTGGTACCTTCATTCCAGGCAGCGGCGTCTTCGTTCCTGCTTCTGCGACCCATGTCTTTCTGACGCAGCCTTAAGCTGTGGAATGCGTGTGATGTGTTGGCACGGGTGGAAGCAAGGGAAGACGTGCCTTCATTCCCCTGCTCAGAACGCACACCCATGGGGCCGTTTGGGGCTGTTGGGACGCGAAACCTGTGGTTGGCTTGGTGCGACCAACAAAGTGCCAGTCCTCCGTTCGCTTTTGAACGCCATCGCTGTCAATTGCGTTCGCTGTAGACGAGAACGTTTCAGCAGTCTAGCCCTTGACAGGCTCGGTCCGTTCCCCTATGATGGAGCGGAAATGCCGGGAGTGCAGCAACGTGTCATGCACGACGGTCAATACGAACAGAAGGAAGATGAGACATGCCAGCAGATCGAGATCTCCTGTCGGAAGACACAAACTACGCGGCACACCTCCTGGCACTGGCCCGGCAAGAACTCGCTGAGGTGCAGACCGCTGCTTCTCCCGCAGTCGCAGCAGTTGTTTTGCAGGCTTTGATCGAGCTGCTTGAAGATGCTGCCAATGGCTATGTAACGTTGGCTGGTCTGGGAGTAGCAATCAGGCAGGGACTGGAAGACGAGCAGTTGATCACACCGCCGCAAGCGGCTCTGGTGGGACTGGAGAGCGAGCAAGAACAGCTGCGGCAGACCCTCTATCGTCGTTACTTGCGCCTGATTGAACGGCGCGAACCGGGCGAGGGAGATGGTTTCGTGGCTCATCGTACGCAGACCTCATGGGAGTGAGGGACCTCCTCGAAATGAGTGCGTCAGGGCAGAAAAGCTGTCCTAATCTGTCGCTCAAAAGAACGCGTCAGCGTACCGGCTGATGGCAAGCAAGAAAAGAACAGGTGAGACTATGGCTGGGAAATACACCGAATTTGAGAAACAGGCAGGTGGCGTGCGCATCGTGCTATTACCAGAGGCGCGGGCAGATGTCGAGGACATTGCAGCGGCCGAGCTGGATGCCGATAGTAAGCTTGGCGAGGTGATCGAGTGGCAATTGGGCAATGGGTGGTCATGGGTCCGTCCAGAAGACATTAGCGCGTTGACCGATGCGCCCATTCTTTCCGATGACATTGAGTATGACGACGAGGGAGAGGTGGTGCGTGTCGGCACGGTGTACTGGTTTCCGCAGTATGACGTGGTTGATCCCGTTGCTCAGTTGCTTGCCAATGGCTCTGTGGAGTTTGAGCGCGTCCAGTAGAGACAATGCTGTTCTCCCCCACTCGTTTCAAGCCATCGTTTGCACACCCAGTCTCAAGTGGTTGTACGAACAGTGGTGCAGACTTGTAACTGCTGTAGGTGGCTTCCATCTTGACGGAGCAGTTGAGAACGTGGATGGCAGCTGCGAAAGCTTCTATGCTTTGCTGTGTGTGGCACTGCTGACACTCCCGGTGATCGAAGCAGTACAGGAAAGCTCCCATTTGAGACGTGTTGAAACCAACCCACGGAGATGAACCAGGTTCTGCTAACTGCACTTTCTGCTCCAGGAGCCAGAGCATTTCCCATTGGCTGGTGAAGGCGATTACCTGGACCGGTCGATAAAAGGCTTCACCTGCTTGAGGTCAAAAGTGTGAATATACCAGCATGATGGCTCAGATGGAGCGTTGACCTCCATGGTTCAGCAGGAGAGCGCGTTCTGTATCTCTTGTTTCCAGTATAATGGTAAGTTTTTGTACGTACGTGTCTGAACAGCTCGCTGCCTATCATGTTCGCTGGATAGCAGCGCTTTTCAGCCATTCAGATGCCTGCATGGCCGCGCCTTGCGGATTTTCTCCCAAAATGGTACGCTGGCACTGCTGTGATAGTTGGTTCCCTCATCGAGCAACAACTCCTGAAATTATCACCGTAGACTCATGGATGCTAGCACTATGAAGGAGCAAGTTGATGGCAACACAAGCGACCCCAGAGCCTTCTTCGTCCCTGCCTGACAAACAGGAGCAACCAGTTCCCGGTCAAAAAGAGACTGTGGAAGCTTTCATCAAGCAATTAGAGAAAGCGGGCTACAAAGTATCAAGGGAGTATACCCCGGATGAACGACTCGCAAGAATCAGCGGAGAATCGCTCAAAAAAACGTGGTTGGATTATCTTCAGCTCTTTGCTATACCGCTCGTCCTGCTGATTATTGGTTCGTGGTTCACCTATCAACAAAATCAAACCAGTCTCAATGTAAGCGCCCAGCAACATCAAATTGATCTCCAGAATGCGACGAATCAGCAGCAAGATACATTGCTGCAGGCCTATTTCGATAAAATGTCGGATCTCATCACCGTTGATCATTTGAAAGACCCCATATTAGGAGCCGACGCAAGAAGCCTGGCACAGGCCCGCACCCTGACGGTCTTACTCGGCTTGAATAGTGCTATACGGGGAGTTACCTATCAGGAGCGAAAAGGCATGCTGTTGCGTTTTCTCTACGAAGAAGGTCTGATCGGCAGCAAAAATACGATTCTCAGTCTCAATACGGCAGATCTGAGCAACGTGCAATTACACGGAACCAACCTGCAAAACATCAATCTGAGCGGGGCAGACTTGATAGGAGCAGACCTGAGTGAGACAAATCTGAGCGGTGCGAATTTGAGCGGTGCGAATTTGAGCGGTGCGAATTTGAGCGGTGCGAATATCCTGGCTGCCAATGTGAGCAATGCTCGCTTGACAAATGCTATCTTGGACCAGGCCGATGTGAGCGAAGACAACTTCACTCACACCAATCTTGTCAGAGCCCATCTCGCTTCTGCCAATCTGGCCTATGCCATTTTGAACCGGGCCGATCTGAGTTTTGCCGATCTCTACGGAGCATCTCTGATGGCGGTCAATGGGAGTTTCGCCACCTTCAATGGAACAAATCTGGGCTTTACTACTTTGAATTACGCTGTCTTGCAACAAACAGACCTGAGGTATGCTGATTTGAATCATGCCCAACTGTTACATGTGGATTTTAGCGGCGCAAACCTGTGGCATGTAGACTTGAATCATGCGAATCTGACCGGCGCGAAACTCAATCAGGCAATGCTTGATGATGCTGATATCAGTGGAACAACCTATACACCAGCGCAGATAAAGCAAGCTGCTTCAGCAAAAGATCTCATTACACACTAGCCGTTGTTTTGTTGCCGCCGCTGGGGAAATATTCAACGTGTGGGCAATTTCCATACCTTCACAGTGCTATCTCTGTACCCCGAAGCCAATCGTTGACTTTCAGGCGACCACACCGTGCGAAACACCGGACCGGCCTGACCATCATAACTGGCGGCACGGCTTTTTTTGCTGAAGTCCCAGATATGCACCAGCCTGTCACGACTGGAAGAGGCGATATATCTCCCGTCAGGAGACCAGGCTACTCCGTAGACATCATCTGCGTGGTGTCCACTAAAAATCTCCCGTCCATCCGAAGGCCGCCATACAAAAAGCATCCAATCTAATCCTACCGAAGCGATAGCATTCCCATCAGGAGACCAATCTACTCCATGCACAACATTCTGATGAAGCAGGCAGGTCACACTTCTACGCCCACTGGTTGCATCCCATACCTGTACCGTGTGATCAGCTCCCGCAGAGGCGATCTGTTTCCCATCGGGAGACCGGCCGACGTCCCAGACAAAGCCATGATGTCCCCCATAGGTCAACTGTCGCTCTCCATTTTGTATATCCCATATACTGACCGTGTTATCTCCTCCTGAAGCAAGATACCGGCCATCGGGAGACCATTGCAGTCCCCAGACGTGACCGTTGTTTTTGAGGATGAAGATCGGTTTGCCTGTCAAGATACTCCAGATATGCACCTGACTATCATCACCGCCTGCTGCCAGCAATGTTCCGTCAGGAGACCATGTCATGGCCGTGACGATATTCGGATGCGTGTATGTCGATAGATGCGTTCCATCGAGCGCATTCCATACCTGGACGGTCATATCCTCACCTCCTGATGCGATGCTCAGACTATCAGGAGACCAGGCAACAGCATAGACCGAATGGATATGGCCGGTGTAGGAAAAAAGAGGGATGCCGAGAGGAAGAGCGGAAGCTGAGGTGCAGGCAGCAACACCCCCTCCGACACCGGCCAGGGCAAATCCCGCCACCGCCTTCATGAAGGTGCGTCTGCTCATGGCTTGTGCCAGAAACTCTGTACGGTACGGTTTACGAACAAACATTGGCTTGCACCTCCACTGCTAAACATAGTTCAAGTGTATCATGAATACACAGAAACGACAATCATTGCGGGCTTTGCTCGGCAATATATTATCTTCTAGTGAAATGCTAGATGTGGGTTAAACAACCAGAAACCGGAACTATTTTTAACGCTCAACCTATTACCATACGCGTAATGTCACAAATTTCTGGAATTATGATGCAGTATCTCCTCATTCGCGTAAAGGGAAAGCAGTTTGTGGAATTCGCTGAGCGAGGGAGGTGTAGAGATCGGAGGGGAAGCCCAACAAAGCGAGAATGTGCTGTTGCACCGGAGTCAGTGGCGTGACATGGCG
>Ga0307372_10002721_pt1 | contig 28841 bp, 28 predicted proteins | sample OX1MG_FD_202533 | JGI IMG/M metagenome (GOLD analysis project Ga0307372, IMG submission 202533) | Soil microbial communities from Risofladan, Vaasa, Finland - OX-1 | ecosystem: Environmental > Terrestrial > Soil > Coastal area > Acid sulfate soil | place: Finland: Risofladan, Vaasa | collected... | reverse complement strand
CTTCGAACCAGGTGGTCGGGAGTTCGAATCTCTCCGGGCGCGCACCGATCACTTTTTAAATCAATGACTTCGCGCGACTCGAACCGGGCCAGACGGCCGCCAAGAGACCACCTGGAAAATAGCCAGGTGCTCGAAGGAGTAACAAATGGCCGGTCTAATGAGCGATTTGGCGCGCAATGAAAACACCAGCGTCCAAAATTCCGCCGCTTTTCAAATAAGAAGTTCGCGCTGCGTGAGTAATGCGGGACGCGTATCGAGTTTGGTCGCGGCTTCCAGCGGGTGACGAACGGGGTGCTGCCGGGCCGGATGAGCCTGACGCAGCTCGTGACGAGGTGGAGGAAGATAATCGCGAAGTCGTGCATTACGACGTCGTAGCGATTAGGGCGATGGTATCAAGACTTGGATAATCAACGAATCTATGGCACAACTTCAGACTTTGCCACGCACAGGTTCATGGTGACGCGGCGTTTGGCGCGCCACTGCCGGAACTTCATGCAAAACGCGGTGTACTTGACCCCTTCGGGGTGCTGCGCCTGGTACTCGCGCCACAATTGCCGACGCGTCACGTGTTTGCGCCGCAGTACCCGCTCGATCCACTCAAAATCCGGTGTCGGTAGAACCTCGATGCCGGACTTCGCCCGCGGATACAGCAGCGCCTCGATCGCCGCATCGTCGTGATCGGCGGCCGGCGGCCAACCGACTCCGGCTCGTTCGGCACGCCACAAGCAAATCTGAATGCTGGAACGGGCAACCCCGACGTTGCGGGGCAATTTCCCCTTCGCTAAAAACCTCGGCCCGAAGCCGTAAAATCTCTCGAATCTTGCGCACAGACAACCTCGCTTGGGCCCCCGCTGATCTCCTTTCCCGTCGAAAAGAGACCACGGTACCCTGTGGTTGTCCTACCTCACGAACTGGACCGACATGCCGTGAAATGCTGGACCGACATCGCGTGAATTACGCACTCAGCGGGCCGTCCAGCCCCCATCGATGGCGATGGCCTGCGCGGTCACGTTGCGCGCCGCAGCGCTGATGAGATAGGCGGCGAGGTCGTGGATTTCCTCTACCGTGACGAAGGCCTTCTTGGGCATGGGCGCTAACAGTACCTCGTTCACGACCTGCTCCTCAGAGAGACCATGTGCGCGCGCCTGCGCGGCGATCTGGCGATCCACGAGCTGAGTGCGCACATAGGCCGGACAAATCGTGTTGACTGTGATGTCCAAGTCCGCGTTTTCGAGCGCGACTGACTTCGATAGTCCAATCAATCCGTGCTTCGCCGCGACGTAGGCGCTCTTGAACGGCGAAGCGACGAGACCGTGGATCGAACCGATGTTGACGATGCGGCCGAAGCCACGCTGGCGCATCCCGGGCAGCACCGCGCGCATCATGTCGGCGGCCCCCGACAGCAGTACGCTGATCAGGAAGTGCCAGCGATCAGCCGGGAAATCCTCGAGGCGTGCAACGTGCTGCAGCCCCGCGTTGTTGACAAGCACGTCGATGGCGCCCGCAGCGTCGACAGCGGAGGCGATGTCGGAACTGCTCGTGATTTCGAGCCGGACACTGCGTGCGCGGCCGCCAGCCGAGGCAATTTGCTTCGCGACCTCCGCTGCAGCGTCGCCGTCGAGGTCGGTGATGATTAATTCGTGTCCGTCCGCCGCGAATAGTCGGGCGAGGCCGGCCCCGATGCCGTTGGCGGCGCCGGTGATTAGGATTCGGCGAGAAGTCGGCTTGTACATGTCAATCACTCCTCAGTGTCGCCGCCCGCGTCGGTGACGGCTGATGGGCCGTTCTGGCGTAATGGCTGGGTGTCGTGTTGTTCCAGCGCTTGAACGTGCGCACGAAACTGTGACCATCACTGAACCCGAGCCGCTCGGCGATGTCCTCAGGATGATGCCGATTGCGCAGCAGGGTGCGAGCGGTGCGGTTGAGCGCGCGTTCCTGGAGGGTGCGAAATGGCGGTTGCCGCTCCTCTTTGAGCCGCCGACGCACCGTTGCGACGCTGACACCTAGCCGTCGAGCCACGCTGGTCTGGTCGTACGCGCTCTCATCGAGGGCTTCGAGCACTTGTTCAGTCAAGCTGCGCGCGTACGCTGTCACATTCTGACGATGATCGATGAGATCAAGGATCCGGCGGTATATGCGCGGTGCGGATGGTGTTGGGCCGTGGTATTCAACCGGTGTATGCGCGGCCGACTCGTCGAAACTGAGTGCGTAGTAGGGTGCGCGCCAGCGGATGGGCACGGACCAGAACTTAAGATAGTCGTGTCGATTGAACTGGGCGCTCTTCGTCACGACGGCTCTCAGGCATCCCTGCAGGCCATGCAGGTAGATCAGTACCCACTCCATCATGAGCCGAACGTACGCATGGTCTGTGTGACGGGTGTACGGGAAGCGGCGATCATCGATGGTGTACACGATCCGGCCCTTGCGCTGTGCGACCCGGTTGTACAGACCCCGATGAAGTAGGTTGTAAGTGTGCGCGACCGCCCGCATGGCCTCGAGCAGTGTTTTGCAGTGCGCGAGGTTCGACAGCACGAGTTCGGTGGATCCGAGCAGCAGCGCGCGCTTGGAAAGCCCCCAGCCTTCGTCGTGGCTGGCGATCTGCAGGCGCTCTAGCACCCGGAATTAGTCCGCGAGATTCACGTCGCGTGTGCCACGCTCGGTGAATGCTGAGGGAGATAGATTCAGTGCACGTGCGATCTCGGCCAGATCCACTCCAAACTTGACCGCCCACGCACACTGGCGGCGCATTTCGGCGGCTGGGACGCAAAGCGGAATCGAGTCGCTTGGGCGTGCTGACGATCGCTGGCGCGACATGGTGAAGTCGAACTCCTAGTCGGCCGCGTGACGGTGAAACTCAAGGCCCAGCGCTATCAATCGTCGGGTGATGCCGCGGTAACGAAAGCCGGCGAGCCGTCCCATCAGGTAGCGACAACCGCCGATCAGCTGGATCAAGATTCTCGGGATCAATGCCATGGGTCAATCATGCCATACTGCCCAGCAGTCCTCTTTCCGGTCGACGGATCGATCAATGAATCCGATTTTTGCGGAGCACAACTCGCTGATGTACTTAGGTCCGCAAAAATTCAGTCACGCACCTGCGGGCGCGATGACGTATTTGTGGTGCGACGTCAACAGGCTTCTAGGATTGACCGGGATGGTCAAATTTCGGCGCCCGTTCACAACTAGTCACTTGTAACTACCATAACGAGCCACTTCCTTGCTCATCAACTCGATGTTTTTCAGTTTTGCATCAAATATTTGACCTGCACCACGAATAGCGTAACCACCTCCGTGCGCACCGGCGTCAATACAGCGATGAACCTCTTGAACTACATCGTCGGGATTGTCGCTGGATAGAACTCTTTCATTGAATGCACCATATAAGGCCGTATTCTTGCCCACGCGCTTTTTCGCATCAGCGAGTTCAATATCCCCATTCAGGACCGGTGGCGTTAACGGTTCCAGCACATCGGCTCCGGTTGCCGCCATAGCTTCCAGCAATGCTGTCACGCGGCCACAGTTATGATAATCAACAATAACTCTCTTGCCATGTATCAGGCGAATGAGTCGCTGATCCTGCGGCAAGATAAACTCGTTAAAAACCTTGGGTGACAAGCCGGCTCCCACCCAGCTTTGGTCAAGCAGTATGACTTCAAGCCCACTTTCCAGCACTTTTGCTAAAAGCCGCTCAAGGTAGTCGGAGATAGTCTCCATGTAGCGATGCAGCCAATCAGGGCGATCATATATGTCCATGCTAACGGTGACCAAACCCCTCAAAGTGCAAGCGTCATACCACGCTCCCTGGAAATTGTGGAGGACCGTGCCACGCTTGCCGACTTTTCTCACTAACTCTGCGAGCCGTGAAACATCCAAATACTTCGGGTCCGGACGATACTTCAAGAGTTCAAGGTCACTTTCATCCTTTATGAGATACTCACTCGTCCATTTCTGATACCTTTCGGCGCGGTACGCGCTTGTTAGTTTCCCTCTGGGCGTCGTAATCGTTCGGTGAACAGTGTAATTGTTGCCTTCTCGATCGCTAATTTCAGTTTCTACTTTCCAGTTTTCAAATGCCTGCGGTGCCCATTGAAGATAGCGTTTCGGCCAGTCAACTACCTCGTCCTCAAATTCCTGGAAAGTGATCAGAATCGGATCTAGTCCCAGGTCTTCTTGGATCTTTATTACAGAATTGCCTGGATCTTCTACAAATTCATCAAGAAACTGCTTCGGTGATTTACCGGTTATCACCTCAAACATGCGCAACGAAATCCAGGGGGATACGGGCACTCGATCCGGCGTTCCACCTCGGAAAGCTGTCAGAAGCCTCTCGTTACTGTTCATTTTCCTTCTCCAATCGTCGGTAGCGCAGATCAGCGCACAGGACTAGACCATTTCCTTAGTTGAAATGCCCATCAGCTTCTTGGTCAAGCGTACCGTTGCGTTCGCATCACGCGCGTAACCATCGGCGCCAACGTAGTCGCAGTACTCTTGGGTAACAGGCGCGCCTCCAACCAGTATTGTCGTCTTGTTTCGCAGCCCCGCCTTGTCGATGAGCTTTATAGTCGTCTCTAACATCGGCATGGTTGTCGTAAGAAAGGCACTCATTCCGACAGCATCCGGTTCATGCTCGATGATTGCGTTGACAAATACCTGTGGCGCAACATTGACTCCAAGGTCGATAAGTTTGAACCCCGCTCCTTCGAGCATGATGTTGCACAGATTCTTGCCTATGTCATGAACATCGCCTTTGACTGTACCCATCACGAATGTGCCGATCGGCTGAAAGCCGGTCGCCACGATCAATGGCTTAAGAATGGCCATCGAACCTTGCATCGCACGCGCCGCGATAAGCATTTCCGGAACGAAATACTCGCCCGTTTCAAACAATTTGCCGACTTCCTCAAGTGCCGGTATCAACGCATCATAGAGTAGTGCCAGGGGATCCATGTGGAGCGCCAGTGCTTCGTTGGTTAGTTCAATCGTCGCAGGCGCCAGCCCATTCAGCACGTTCTCGTAAAGGCCATCGAGAATCTCGGCTTGTCTGCTCATAATTTGCTCCCAATTCCAAGGGTAACAACGACATTAGCTACGGCTTCTAACGGAGAACGCCAAAGTGAACGGGTCCATTCCAATCCAAGTATTGAGTGTGAACCAAGGGGATAGTCCGGGAGATTAGGCAGCTGTGGTCGTGGCGTTGGTTGGCCATAAATCGGCGTTGAAGTACTCAGCAAGCCCGCGACCCCGTAGTACTCGCGACGATCCAGCATTTCGTAGGTGAACGGAGGCGTCCAGGACTAACGGAATTATGCTGAAGCCTTGGCGCGTCGTTGGCACGTCGGGCGAGCCCCATATTTGGAGGATCGGGTTGCGCTTTACCGCGACATTCGCCGTTATGGAGAAATCTGCGGAGCGCCAATACATACGCCAGCTTTTCGTGACGCGGTCGTCATCCAATTCCAATTGGTCGAGCTCGGTTTCGTTTAGAAACAGGCTATTGCCGTTCACGTCCAAGTAAATCCCAAAGCAATATTCCGTAATGGGCTGCCCCAAGATGTCGAATGAGTGATACCCGAATAGTCCACTCCCGTCCTCTAGATACAGTGTGGTGTATATGTACCCATGCCGAGGTGCTACGGCGTGTTGCGTCTCAATGACTCGCGTGTGATCGAAAAAGACCTTGCCGTTGACCGACACCCGGCGATCGCGATACCGCACTATGCCGCTCGCCTCGCCCATCGACTCCCACATCGCGAACAGACAGTGCGGAAGCCGGCAGTCGGGAAGGACACTAATCTTGCGGAGCGCGAATTCAAGATCTACTTCTAGCACTCCATCATCAGAGCGGAATAGGCATCGAATGTTGGGCCATCCTCGGAAACTGAAAACGCAGCAATCTTCCGTGGTGAACGCGATATTGAAGCATTCGGGATCCGAGACGACTTTGTCAGCCAAATGAACGCCAGACGGCAGCCAGAGGAGCGCTCCCGCGCTCGTCATCACTTCCAGATGCAACTGGAGGTAAGTTGGGTCCGGTCGCCGTTCAGATGGGCCAGCGTTGAATCCACCCCTCTGAAATCCGAGGCGAACGGCGAGTACTTCCTCGTTGTCGAATCGGCAGAACGCCCAATTGCCTTCCGATGGGAATCTATGAGTATCAATTAGATAGTCTTGCCTAGCCAAATTGGAGGCGACCGTAGCGACGCCGACGGTACCGACAAAGGCTGCCGATGGTTGGCCTGCGGCTGGTCGTGTGCCGGTCATGGGGGTGCGTTAATTCCTAGCCGATCGATATTTGCGCTCTTACCAATCACCCACGGATCCGTCGCGGTAGTAAACGCGCTGTGGCAGTTCTTGCTCGAACGGATGCTTCGCGACGGCCGCTTCGTTTACTTCTACCCCAAGACCAGGCATATCCGTCGGTGTCACCGTTCGACCCCGTTTGTTTAAAACGTGATGATCGTGCACGACCTCTGAACGCCAGGCGACGTCTTCGCTCACCGTTTCACATATCACATAGTCAGGCTGAGAAAAGCCAAATTCGAAGGATGCAGCCGTGCTGACAGGTCCCTGCGGGTTGTGCGGTGCGAGCGCAATTCGATGGGCTTCGGCTAGCGCCGCGATCTTTCTCGCTGCGGATAGACCGCCGCAGTGGGTAATGTCGGGTTGCGCCACTTCGCATCCTCGCGCTGCAAACAAGTCTCGGAATTGAGCGAGGTGCGTCAACCGCTCACCTGTCGCGATGGGCGTGGAAACGGCCGCATTGATTCGGCTCAGCGATTCGATGGACTCTGGCCAGCACGGCTCTTCTAGGAAATAAAGCTGGTGTGGCTCTAGCGCTTTGGCAAACTGAAGGCCCATGGCCGGAGACGGGCGCGCATGACAGTCGACCATGATATCAATGCTGGGTCCAACGGCTTCGCGCATCCGCGCAACAGCTTTTTCTGCGGCGAGAACTGGGCCAATTCCCTCCAGTACACTGGTAGGCGGCACAGCCATTGATTTAAACGCGGTGAACCCATTATCCACCGCTTCCTGCGCCAGGTCGGCAAACCGGTCAGCGTTAGCGACCGGGGTCTCATAGAAGTCCTCCATTCGTCCACCACCCAAATGGCAATAGAGTCGGATGAACTCGCGCACATGGCCTCCCCAAAGCCGATGGCACGGAACTCCGAGAATCTTCCCAGCGATGTCCCAAAGTGCAATATCAATTCCCGACATTGCGGTCGAACGGACGATTCCCGAACTATGCCAAAAGTGTTGACGGAACATTGTCTGCCAAAGGTGTTCGATTCGCCGTGGATCCTCGCCAATGAGAAGCGCCGCAATATCCTCCACAGCACCGACGACTGATCGCGTGTGCCACTCGAGAGTGGCCTCTCCCCAGCCAACTAGCCCGGGCTGATCTGTCTCAATCTTTATGAATACCCAGTTCCGCATCCGGGCGTTGCAAACGAGAGTTTTGATAGAAGCAATCTTCATGAGACCCTTACCCCGCAAATTTCGGTAGTTCGATGCCCGCGACGTTCGCACTTATTGCAAACACACCGCCGGCATATGGTTCGACATTAAGTTGTTCCGACGTTAATTCGAATCGTGCGCTAGTGACGAACAACGTCTTTAGATCGCTTCCACCAAAGCAGCAAGCCGTTGGTTGAGATGCTCCTACCCGAATAATTCGATCCAACTTACCCTGTGGAGTAATCCGAACGACGACACCCGCTCCCCAGCGGGCATTCCAAATGCAACCGTCCAGGTCTACCGCAGCTCCATCAGGTATCCCAAGGCTCCCTAGGTGACAAAAAGGACGCCTATCCGAGATGGTTCCCGCGTCACGGTCGAAGCTATACGAATATAGCCATCCGTCACAGGAATCGGCAATATAAAAAGTCCCGCCGTCAGGACTCCAGCAAATAGCGTTCGGACATCCGAGTCCAGCTTCAAACGTCCGGATAGCGTCGCCACTTATCATAAGGATCTGCCCACTAGATTCGGAAACGACAAGCGGCGCACTGTCCGCGCCTATATTGTTGGGCATCGTGCCCACCCATAGCCGGCCAACGGAATCGCAACCGCCGTCGTTAAAGCGCATCGACGAGTAGGCTGATTTTGGCAGCGCGAAAATTGTCACGGTCTCGCGAGTTTTTGGATCGAAGCGAATGATCTTGTGCTTATGATGAACGACCAGGTCGCCTTTGTGGGCGAGATTGAGGCCGGTCACGAGATCGTCGAACTGCCAGAAGTCTACTGAGCCGGTGTCTTGGAACCAGTGGAATACGCGACCCGGACTCACAACATCGATCCAGTAAAGTGCGCAGGCGGACGCGTCCCAAAGCGGCATTTCACCCAATGTATTGCGACAATCTACGACTAGAGAGGCGATCTCGTCATTAACCGTGACCATTAACACCCCTTAGTAAATCGATATAGTGAAATCGAAGCACTGTTCGAGGCTCCCACGCGGCTCAATGACGGCAAAGTCCGCTCCCGAGGTCGGGTTGTGATTGGTATTAAACGCATCCGTTGCGTGGGAAATCGGTTCAAAGCAAAAAAACTCCTTGCTCACTGGAAGCCACATCACTACATGCTCGAGACGCGGCGTTGTGATTAGATCGAGGCGGACGCCGCTAGCCGGCCAGTCGATAACCGCCCGACCATCCCATTCTGCGTACTCAGCGGCGACCGGCAGATCCACCACACTTCGGCCTCTGCGGAACGAGTTTGAAAGCAAATTGCGTTCGTAAGTGGTTGGCATCAACTCTTGGTCCCATCGCCGATGCGCTGGCAGAACGGCAGTGATCGTTGCCTCAGCACGATTCGCAAAATAGGGGTGCAAACCCAGACCGATCGGTATCGGGTTTGTGTCGCAGTTTCGGGCGATTAGTGCTATTCGGACTCGATTGCCGTTTACGGTTATCGACTGGGTGCATTGATATTTTAGCGGCGCTGATTCGTCGACAGAGAGCGCCATGATCGCCGAACGACGATCTAGGTGGATCAACGACCATGAGCGCGTCCATCCGTCACCGTGCGAGGAGTGACGCTCGGGAACGGCATTCAGCGGGTATTGAAAGGTTTTACCGGCAAACCGGAAGCGCCCGTTACGTAGCCGGCCGCCATAAGGAACCAATGGAAAGCAGGACGAACCAAGCGCGTGAATCGGGCCGACTGGGTCGTCGATCGCCGGTCGCAGCAAGTCGATTAACTTGTTACCGACGCAAACATCAAATCGAGTAAGCGCGCCACCCCACTCGGGTGCAAATCCAATTGTGATCGCATTGTCCCTGAGTAAGATCCGGCGGAGGGGCTGCATTCGTCAGTGCTGCCAAGTCACGGAGACTGGCCAGACCAAACGGCGGAAACCGCCCGTTCAAACTGCTCCAATGTGAAATCGATATCCTCCGACGAATGCGCCGCGGATATCGAGCACTGTTTTGTGGCGATCGGCACAAAAAAAACTCCGCGCTCGTTGAGCGCGCGGCGCAGCTGAACGTCGCGTTGAAAATCATGGTGCTCCAGAATGTCATGGAAGTCTTTGGGTAGATGAGGCATCAAATAATAAGAGAACGCAGATCCCTGGCGTGCAATCGAAGCCTTCACGTTGTGGGCGGCGAAGATATCGCGCAGGCCTCTCTCCATCCTCTGTCCAAGCTTTTCAACGTACCCATAAACTTCCGCGCGATTAGCCAAAAGGTATTCCACCGTCTTAATTGCGGCTGCAACACCAACAGGGTGTCCGTTGTATGTGCCAGCAACAAATGGCCGCTTCGCTGGATCCTTGTGAACGAGGTAGTCCATATAGTCACGCCGGCCAGCCACAATGGCCAGCGGAAAGCCATTAGCAACTGCCTTGCCGTAGGTGACGAGGTCGGGAGCAACCCCGCAAATTTCGCTATAGCCGCCCAGCGAGTGGCGAAATCCCGTCTTGACCTCATCAAAAATCAGCAGGAATCCGAATTCGTCGGCTAGCTTCCGAAGTTCAGCAAGGTAACGATCCAAAGGGCGTACAACGCCAATGTTCTGTAGGACGGGCTCAGTAATCATCGCCGCCACTGGATAGCGCTGACAGACGTATCGAACCGACTCAAGATCGTTAAAATTGATCGGGTGCATGAAGTGAGACGACTCGATCGTAGTTCCCGCACCATTTGGGCAAAGCCGGTATTCGCCGGGCGAAACTCGTGGGCCGATTTCCGCCAAGCTATTGAAGACGTTACAGGCTAGTTCGTCGTGATTGCCGTTGTAGCCGCCTTGAACCACGATTACGTGCTGTTTGCCAGTAATTGCCCGACTCAGTCGAACCGCGACTGACGTGGCTTCACTGCCGGTATTTTGAAGGCAAAGTTTCTCGGCAATGGAAATATTCGTACAAATTAGTTCCGCCAAACGGCCTTCCAATACCCCCGGGCCGGCACCGTACAGGCTTTCTCCGCTGCGCAATACTTCGACTACGGCCTCGTTAATTGGCTCGAAATTATGTCCCAGAAAGTAGGGTGCGAAAGCGGCGTGATAGTCGATGTAACGCGTGCCCTCGATGTCCCAAAGATAGGCCCCCTTTGCTTTCACGAACGCAATCGGGGGATCAATTAGGCGGTTTATAGAGCTGACGCCGCCTGGAATGAAATTGCTGTTGTGTGCAAGGAGAGATGCAAGTCGACCGCTCTCCGTTGTAGTCATTGCAGTATTCATTACTTTGTTACCGGCTACGCCAGTTGGAGTGTATTCAAAAAGAAGTCAGCAACCTATATAGATAGCTGTCACTTGCACCGCGCGTTATTTAAATTTGCCGCGGCAGCGAGAGGCTACCGCCTCTCAGTCTCTGCTAGGCGTCTCTCACGAATACAGGTCAAGCACTAATGTAACGTTACAATATTGTCTCGTATGTTGCAATCGTGATTGTTCGCTTCTGTGATCATGATGTGGCTAATGGTAGGAGCGTGCTTGCGCGACAAATTACCATGGCGCCCCGAACGTCAATCACACGGATAATAGAAGCTCCCAATTTGTGTAGTTACGCTGACGAATGTCGCCATTTGCTATTGCGCAACACTTGGGTTGTCGCCAATTGTCGGAGTTAATACATTGGCTGTTGCCCAACCGGCATAGCTTGACAGGACCAACATGTTACGTTACAAGTACGAAAAGACTGATTGAATTATCCTGCGGTGAGCACAGCCTCCCCAGCAGAAGAAGGGACGACGAGCTTTTTCATTGTTCCGGTGGTGTAACGTTACACGTCTAATGTGTGGTCAATTTCAAACAGGGAGAAGATGCAGCCATGAATAGAAATACACCTCGGTTTAAGTGCTGTATCGTCGGGAGTGCATTGCTGGTCCCAATTGTGGCTATGGCGAGTTTACTTGCGCTGCCTAGGCCGGTGTTCGGGGCCGAATCGCAGTTAACTGAAATTATCGTTACTGCACAGAAGCGCAGGCAAAACGTGCAGGACGTACCGATTACTATGACGGTCTTCGATCAGGCGACGATCGAGGAGAAAGGATTCGAAGGCCTGGCAGATTACGCCAAGTTTGTGCCTGGTCTTATATATAACGGGTCCGGCTTGGGAGAGCGCTCGGGTCCCGATATCGTCATTCGCGGCGTGGCAAATTCTCGTCTCTTCGATTTTGAAACGAATATTGGGACAAATACAACGGGGTTTGTATACGGTGACTTACCAGCATACGCGTTCAATCCCGAACTCATTGACGTTAAGCGTATCGAGGTATTAAAGGGTCCTCAAGGAACCCTGTATGGCGCCTCAGCCATGGGTGGCCTCGTCAAGGTGGTCCCGAACTTACCGCAATTTAACAAGTTCTCGGGAGAATTCATCGGCGGCGTATCGGCTCTAGACAACGGTTGGGGCGCCAACGGCGAGGGTTACAATTTCGCGACCGTTGTTAATACTCCCCTTTCGGACGTGCTCGCACTTCGCTTTTCGTTCCACTCGAGCAGCGACCCGGGTTACATCAACATCCATCTATTGAGTGGCAATCCGAAAGAGGCCTATGGCCCCAATGGGCTTGTACCGTTCAACTCTCTTGCGGGAAACGCCTACGGAGCCGGAGAGTTCCTCAAAAACGTCAATAAGAGCGGAGCAGGTGGTGGTCGGATCGCACTGCGCTTTAAGCCAAACGAAAGATTCGACTCCACTCTGGCGTTTATGTACGACTCGACGCAGACCGATTCGCTACCCAATTACGAACCGGCCATCTCCACTTCTCAGAGTAGACTAACGGCGGACCAGTTCCAACTGCAGCCGTCGTCAACCAATTACTCGTTAGCGTCCCTCGAGTCGAGTTACAATTTCGGACCGGCCGTTCTACATTGGATTAGCGGTTGGATGGATCGGACACATAGTGATTCAGTCGACTTTGCAGGGGTCACTTATGGAGCCCTAGGTGGTAACGGAATTGTACCGCTGCCAACCCCAGCGCCAGTCACGTTTAACGTCGATACTCGGATAATCAGCCAAGAACTGCGTCTGCAGGGAACTGAAAAGAACCCGCTGTGGGCCGGCTCAAAACTAGACTGGACTGTGGGCGGTTTCTATCAGAAGGAGCATCGCACCGCTTTCGGTGGCGTTACCGTCGGTGCTAACTGGCTCACCGATGCGCAGTTGCCGCTGACGCCACCGCCGAGCGGCACGCAGACGGTGTGGGACGGACTATATGTTTCTGAATACACAAATAAAGCGGTCTTTGGCGATTTGACGCTGCACATCACGCCACGTGTTTCGGTGTCGGTCGGAGCGCGACACTCGTCGCAAAATGTTGATGCGACGCGGACTGACTTCAGTGACGTTTTTGCAAGTGCACCACCGACTGGGAACACTGTCATTCAGGAGCCAGTCAATGAAAGCAAGACTACGCCACGCGCGACAATTGAGTTTGCTGCAACCAAGAACATCAATCTGTACGCGGCGTATTCTGAAGGATTCCGGATCGGTGGCCATAACCCAATTGGCAACCTCACGACACCCGGCTGCCAGGTTGCGCTCCAGAAATTTGGGCTAACCGACCCTGCGTCCGCTGCGGAGTTCAAATCCGACAGCATCAAGAACAAGGAGATCGGATTGAAGAGTGTATTGGCGGATGGGCGAATCATTGCGAACCTGACTGCCTTCCGGGTCGACTGGACTGACCTTCAGACGACTATTCTCTTAGATCAATACGACAACGCATGCGGTGCCTCGTTTGTGGGAAATGCCGGCGCTGCACGCATTGACGGTGCCGATGCGGAGTTCCAGGCGTTAGTAATGGACAATTTGCAAGTCTCGCTGACCGGCCAGTATGCGAATGGTAGGATCGTCTCGGTCCCAGTTGGGTCAACCGGTACCTTGGGCGCCCCTCTGGAGAGTGCCCCGAAGGTTCAAGTAACCGCGGGAGTCAAGTACACGATTATCCCTCGCGTCGAATGGACTGGCACCTTCGCGGTCGACTACGCCTATGTTGGACCGAGGAATCTCAGCAACACAAATACACCTGTTGATCCTCACTACCAACTCCCGGGATATGGCGAAACCAATGTCCGTTTCATTGCATCGCACGGTAATTGGCAATACACAACATACGTGAGTAATCTTACCAATACGATTCCACAGTTGGGCGTTGAAATATTTTCCGGTGGGCCAGGCAACTATTCTGGAGCATACGCGCCCGGGTCGCAGCGGTTCGTAACGACCAGCGCTCCACGAACGTTCGGTGTAATGATCAAGAAGAAATTCTGAGACCATATGGCATGCGGGCCCCGTATACTCTGCCGTCGCAAATGGGATACGGGGCCGCTGCCGCGCGTCCATCGGTCGCGAGACGCAAGGCCCCCCTGATTATTTTTCTCGCAAGTCTTAGTTTGGAACTTGACCATGCTAGGAATAACATCGCTCTCGATACGTGATTCCGAGTTTTCGGGAGCCGTAGGTGTTGCGCGGGCTGACATAAGTCCGCCTTCGGGGATCTTTGCGCGGTGCTGGGGCAGCGCGAAGCATGACATTGCTACAGGTATCCATAAGCCATTGTTGGCCACTTGTGTGATCTTCGCTGACGTAGCGGAACAGAATCAGCTGGTGTTGCTCGCTCTTGACCTCAGTTGGTGGAGTTCCAAGCAAGATGAGCTTGGTATTCGAGTCGGCATATTAGGTGGGGCGAAGCTCCAGGAGCGTCAGTTGATGCTCCACGTGTCCCACACTCACAGTGCGCCGCGGACGGCTCCAGAGTTTGCTGATCGCCCGGGAGGTCAATTCATTGCTCCATACCGAGAACAGATCACCAAGACTTGCATTGCGCTCATCGAGAAGGCGCGGCAATCATTCGCTCGGTCGACTTTGACATGGCGTGCAGGGCAATGTTCCCTTGCGTACAACCGCGATCTCCCTTCTCCGGACGGCCGTATCCTCTGCGGCATCAATCCCAACGTTACCCCGGATGGCACGCTTCTCGTTGGCCGGGTTGTAGGGGTGTCCGGAGGTATCCGATGCACGCTCGTGAATTATGCGTGCCATCCGATTTCGCTTGGTGGCGGAAATACACTCGTCTCCCCAGATTATGTAGGAGCAATGCGCGAGACGGTCGAAGCCGCTACCGGCGGAGGAGAGTGCGTGTTCCTGCACGGCGCTTCGGGCGATCAGGCGCCACGTCGTTCCTTTGAGAGCAATGTGCAAATTGCCGACCAGAACGGCGAGGAGCTCGGGTATGCGGCTCTGTCCGTTCTGGCCTCGATGTTCCACCCTCAGTGCTCGCTTGAGTTTGTTGGAGCTGAGGAATCCGGTACGCCGTTGGCGCTATGGAGGGAGCGCGAGGCTGCGGCTGCCCGCACGATCCTTTCGCGTCGTGTGACACTGCGCTTGCGGATTGCTGAGATGCCGAGCGTTCAGGCATTAAAGCAAGCCATCGGCGACGCAACGGAGGGCTTTATGATCGAACGGCTCACCCGCCGATTACTCGCGCGCCAATCGGTGGGGGACGGCCCGGAGGGCGACTTCTCGTTCAACGTCTGGCAGATCGGCGATTCGTTCATCGTCGGAACTCCTGCGGAGATGCATACTGCATTTCAGCTTGAGCTGCGACGTCGATTCCCGTCGAGAAGTATCGCCGTGCTGAACATCGTTAACGGATACGCAAGTTATATGCCTCCACGTGCCGACTTCGCGGTGGGCGCATATCCTGTCCGCGTCGCGTTCTATGCCATGGGATCTATGGAGGCGGTACTCGAGGCAACCGACAAGACCATAAACGAAATGCTCGCCCAAACCGGGTCGCAAAACCGATGCTGATCCCGCCGGAATTCCGGGCACGTCCCGATCGCGAAAAGGATTTTCTGGGCGTAACGCCAATGCCGAACCCGGGATGTCCGCGTTGCTCGTTACACATTTAACCGAGCCGAGGCTTGCATGACTGACACCTCAGCGCTCTCATTGAATGTAGTCGACTATATTGAGTTCTTCCTGTTTGTCGCCGCATTGTCCGTGGTTGGATTTCTGTCAGGCCGTGGCGAGAGGTCGTCGTCATCTGAATATTTCCTGGCTGGGCGAAAGCTTCGCTGGTACGTGGTTGGTGCAAGCTACATTGCTGCGAACATCAGTACCGAACAGTTGATCGGCATGGTTGGCGCCAGCTATATCATGGGAATCGTTCCTGCGCTTTGGGAATGGCTAAACGTGTTTACTTTTCTGTTCATGATTTTCATATTCATTCCTTTCCTTTTGTCTTCCAAAGTCGTAACTATTCCAGAGTACCTGTCGCGTCGATTTGGGCCAGTGATACGGCAGATATTCGCCTTTATTACTGTGCTGGCCAACGTCATCATCTTTATGGCAGCCGTTTTGTATACAGGCGGCTTGGCATTGAATGGATTCTTTGGTTGGCCGCTCACGTTATGCATCGTACTCACTGGTATATTTGCGGGTGGTTGGGCAATCTACGGTGGCATGTCGGCAGTAGCGTGGACTGGTGTTTTTACTGCAGTCGTCAAGTTCACTGGAGCAACCGCGGTGAGCATGCTCGGACTGTTGGCCGTCAGCCGCAAGGGAAATATCTTCGATGGGTTAAGGATCGTCATCGAGCGCAATCGAGCTACTTCGGGCGCGTGGCGCGACGCCGTCCAACACGTATTGCATCATTTAACGGCTTCCGGCACATATAACCGATTGTCGGTAGTCCAGGCACCAGATCATCCATTGGCACCGTGGACAGGGCTCTTCTTCGTCGTAATGTCGGTGAGTATCTGGTACAACGTCCTTAACCAATTCATTATCCAGCGAATTTTTGCATCCCGCAGCATTTGGGATGCCAGGATGGCAATCGTATTTGCCGGGTACGCGAAGCTTTTTCTTCCGATAATCACAGTTTTACCGGGTCTAATATTATTTACTCTTCACCCCCAATTCTTAAGCGCCGACTGGCTTCAAGCCCAACATCAAGCGGACAAGGGCTATATTGTATTAGTTAAAGAGTTGCTGCCGGTCGGGATGCGAGGTGTCATTCTAGCAGTCCTATTTAGTGCGGTTCAGGCAACGATCACCTCGGTCGTAAATTCAACTGCAACAATTCTGACGGTCGATATCTATGTTCCGCTCTTTCGCCCTAATGCGACTGACAAGGAGCTTGTTTCGTTTGGGGTCTGGGCTTCGGCCGCTACGGTAGTGCTGGGCATCATGATCGCGATATGGCTATCGGCGTTCGGTGGCGGGGTGTTTCAATATATTCAGACGCTGAACGCATTTTTCGCGCCGCCATTTGCAGCGATATTCGTTCTCGGACTTTTGACGCGGCGTGCCAATGCGAAGGGCGCGCTGTTTGCAGTTATTGGAGGCTTTACGATCGGTATTGGGCTCAAGGTAATCGGCGGATTAATCGCCATGCCAGGCTGGTTCTATCCCTTCGCCAACCAAGCAGCAATTACCTGGGTTTCATCACTGATTCTGTGCATGATCGGAAGCTCCCTGCCTAGTGAGGGAGGGCTGGAAGCGAGAGCAGCGGCGGTGACTCTATGGGACAGCGCTGAACTGCTTAAGGAGGGTCTAGGTGACGTGTGGTATAGAAATACCATCCTCTGGACGGCAGGCTTTGTGATCGCGATTATTGGGGCCATGTTTGTATTCTCCAACCTAGTATTCCCGACACGGTAAGCAGCCATGCCAAATACCAATTTGAGCGGGCGTTTCCAGGGGAACGTCGTGGCCATTACCGGCGCTGGGAACGGAATCGGGCAGGCCGTGGCGAGTGCGTTCGTAAGAGAAGGAGCGTCCGTTTACGGCCTCGATATCGATGCGAACGGGCTTGAATCTACGGCGCGTCGGCTTCAACCAGGAGGCGGTCGGTTCGTTGGTATCACAGCCGATGTATGCAAACCTGAGGACATTGCGCTCGCAATCAAACGCGTACTCTCCGAAGCACATCGCATCGACGTACTTGTAAATAACGCCGGAATAAACATGGCGAAGCGAATCGCTGATCTGGAGATCGCAGATTGGGACAATGTTTTCGATACTAATTTGACGAGCGTCTATCGATTTTCTAAAGGGTTTTGGCCAACTTTCTTAGCACAACGGTCTGGGATAATCATCAACGTATCATCGGTTATGGGGCAAGTGGGCGGCATCAGTTCTCCGGCATATTGCGCAACGAAAGCTGGCATAATCATGCTTTCGCGCTGCCTAGCGAAGGACGGCGCTCAATATGGAATTCGCGTAAACAGCGTTTGTCCGGGGTATATCGACACGCCAATTATGGAACGTTTGCTGCAGACAATGACCGACCCGGTAGGTGCCCGCCAGGATCTTGTCAACCGAATGCCTCTCGGGCGTATGGGCAGTCCCGAGGACGTGGCTGCCGGAATCCTGTTTCTCGCATCGAAAGATGCCGAATATATTTCCGGAACGGAATTGACAATTGATGGCGCTGTTACCGCCACGCAGATTGACTGATCCGAGGGCAGACGCTCGATTGTCCCGGCACTTATGGACGAATTCCTGATGAAGGAGCGCGTCCGCCATATTGGTTCCGGAAAACGATCTTCTCGTCCTACTCTCGGAGATGTCGCGCGTGCGGCAGGCGTCTCCGTGATGACTGTATCAAATTTCGTCCGCGGCAAAACAGTCCGAGCTGAGACCCGTAATTGCGTCGCTGATGCGATTGCGTTGCTCAAATACCGCCCAAATGTGAGCGCGAGGAATTTGCGCCTTTCGGAGGAATGTTCAGTCGGAATCGTAATTGCGGACAGTGATCCCGCGTTTCTCAACGATCCATTCATATCGCGTTTAGTCAGTGGGTTGAGCAATTATTTGAGCAATTTAGACTACACGCTAGATGTCCAGGGGGTGGAGCCAGGGAGATTCGAGAACGCTTCGATCCTCAAGAAGGTAGGGAACGCTGCACTATGCGCGATCCTTTGTGGGCCGAAAGCACGACGAAAAGAGTATCTCGAGAGCCTCCAGCATCTGAATCAGCCGGTCGTCGTATTTCAGGAAGTATTTCAATCGCCCTCCGCCAATATAGCCATCATTAGTCAAGACGATCTGTCCGGCGGTAGACAGCTCGGGCAGCACTTACTGCGCAGACGCCTGCGAATAGTGTGGTTTTTGCGCCCGGCTTTGCATTGGTGCGCCGTCGAGCAAAGAGAAAAGGGGCTCAGGAGCGTCTTCCGCGATGTTGGTAATCGGATTGAAGTAAAGACACTGCTCTCGTTGTCGGAGCGCTTCGAAGACGTTCAACAGATCGTGGCAGAGGGTCTCGCGTCAGAGCCGCCAGATGCAATCGTCGCTGCGACGGATTCAATGGCGGTCGCTGCAATGAAGGCTTGCGAACGCGCTGGAGTTAACGTACCCACAGATGTCATCATTGCGGGGTTCAACGGCTTTGACGCGTGGCGCTATACGACGCCAACACTTACTACCGTCGTCTCGCCCGCTTATGAGTTAGGGCGTAGCGCGGGTGATCTGCTTATACAGCGATTGCGGACTGGCACGTTTCCAAAGCGCAGTTTGGTGTTGCCGGTAAAACTTCAAATTGGCGAATCCACTGTCTAAAGCGGATGATGTTTGCATTTGACGATGCTTCTATGTCGGGGCTAGGTGGACGCATCAATTTGGACATAGACCCCATCACTTGTGGACTTCACTGGATAGACTTTAAGAGCGACGCACGCCGGCGCACTTAATGCCTCACCGGTCCGAATACTGAACCGTCCTTGATGCACAGGACATTCAATCACGTCCTGATCAAAGTATCCTCGGGCTAGATCTGCACCCTGGTGAGTGCAGCGGCGGTCCGTCGCGAAGTAACCAGAGGCGGTTCGAAACAGAATTAGCCGCCTGCCGAGGACGGATACCGTCGTCATCGATCCCTCCGCAGGGGGCGCATCAATCGATACGCGCATCCACTCTGACATTACACTTTGTACCTATAAAATTAACGCGGCTGATTGCCATTGAAAGCCGATATTTCAATAATGGCGGAGGGCGGCGGTGCTTAATGCACCGGCGACAAGTTGTAATTCGGATCCGAGCGCTGTCGCGCGATTGCGCCTAGAATCTCTATATTCGCAGCGATGGCGCCGGTAATAGGAGGGGGAAGCTGATTTGCAATTTGCTTGTTGAGCGCTGGGAGCGCGTGAAATGGAATCGCTGGATAAAGGTGGTGCTCAATATGGTAGTTCATATTCCAATATAGTAGGCGCTCCAATTTGTTACATCGGATCGATCGAGTAGTTTTGCGGTGATCGTATAAATTCTCTGCCATGCACATGTGCTGAGTGTTTATGTACGCGGTGACAATCCATCCGCCCAACCAACGTGGAATGAAAAACAGCAGAAAAGGCCATGCTGCGGAAAATGCGATTCCGTACCCAAGCAGGGATATATAGAACGCGAGCATCACGCGAGAATTGAGCGACGCGTTCTTAAGTTCTGATCTGGGCAAAAAAACTCTCTCGTTCTCGGTGAATTGACCGAGGCTATGTCGGGTTAGTTGGCGAGCCGCGTCCAGATACATGGCTAATCCAAGTGTGGAAATTACATATTTAGACAGTGTCAGTGGATTGCCATACGGCTTTTGCGGGTCGGCTCCATTAAACCACGTATGCGTATGATGACTGGCGTGCGAATACCGTCGGTACAGTGGCTCTTCAATGAATACTATGGATGTGAACCAGAATATAGCTTCGTTCAGCCATCTTGATCTGAATGCGGTGCCATGGGCGCACTCGTGCGAGGCTGCATATGCAAAGCTGAGAATGCCGCCATACGCGATCAATGACGGCAATAGCGCCCAGAGTGCACCTCTAGAGACTATTACTAGATAGCCTGTTATGAGACAGAGGCCCAACCAGGTCGCGAATGTAGCCAGCGCCGAGATGTTATTGCGCTTCATCAGAGCACGGATTGCACTCTGATCAATAGTCGGTGCAAACCAAACTGCAAACGGATCATCGAGTGGGTCATTGTGAGTGCCAACGGACATCATCTAAATCCTCACAATACGCCAGAACATTTGCACGGGAATAACGCTGCTTGAATGCTCGGTTCGCCGTAGGTGGTTCGTGGAATCTCGTTTCAACATCCGAGATTTCTCATTATCCCGGCTGCCTGCTCGATTGACCGCTCGAGACAGCCAGCGGCGTACTCTGTGACTCGCGCGGGGTAATTGTCCATATTGTAGGCTGTGGCTTCTGGTAGGTAGTTTGTTGCGCCGTTCGTAAGGTTTAGCACGGCAATCGCGCTTCGGGGAAACTGTTCGCGCAGCGCAATCTGGAACCTGCTATATGCCTCCCCACCAGTAGCGACCAGAAAGGCATCACCTACACGCCAGATGGTAATTGGTAAAGTGCCTTCTGTTTCATTCCCGAGTCGGTCTTTCATTGCGAGCATTCGTTCCAAGCGCTCTATTTCGTATCGCAATGAGCTTGATTGCATCCGCGCAAGGATTTCCTCGCGCGGCGGGAGTTCTTTCAGTGGTAACTGGAATTGAACTAATGTCGCCTCCAGCGTGGTGGGAATTGACGGTTTGTTGACAGTCCGCCAGATCCCTAAAGCCGTGCCTGATTCCTCGATTCCGTTGTATTGGAGCACTCGTCCTGGCGGAAGCATGCTGTTAAGAGTCGCAAGCACGGAATAACCTAACTCTCGACCATTTTGCTCGGCGGCGGCCACAGTGGCTTCGTAACTTCGGCGGGGGGTCAGGTCTCCGGATGCACCATGCAGGAAAATGCATGTGCCCCCGACCTCTCGCTCAACCAAGTCTCGCATGGGGCCAATATAGTCTGGTGAGAGCAGAGTATTTGCGCCGCCGAGGGACACTGGGTGACAGGCGTAGTTCACAATTACGCCGCGTATTCGTTCATTAATGTCTGTTACTCTTCCTACGAGTACGGTATCGTCAGCCGAACGCGCTAAATTGAGTCCACAAACACCGCGTCCGGAAGAAGCGTCGATTGCGTCGCGATTGAAGGCAAGGCCGCAGTTACCGTACGCCCAGCTCAGAACGCCTTTCGTCATCGAGGCGTACGCGGCGGACACGAGTTCACAGCATTTTTCTGGAAGCGAGTCCAGGTAAGGGCCGATAAATGCTCCACCAGGACGATCGTGATGGCGCCGCGCGAGCATCGGTGAACTGTGGGTATGTGAGACATGTACCATCAGTTGCTGCGGCGGAAGATCGAAACGATCGAGGATCCTCCGTTGAATTTTGTCAACTTCCTCCTGCCAAAGTGCGACAACATCCAAAGTGAGTAGCACGAACGCGGCCGTTGCTGCATCGGCCTGAAGAATAAGAGCGGTTCCTCGCAGCGGCAAGTGTACGCCATCAGCGACGTCGTGCTGCGCGCTGCCCCAGAGCCGTGCATAGATCCCTTCTGGTGGGGTAATTTCCGTGTGTGCGAAACCAATACTGCCGCTAAATTCAGGGAGTGATAGGGCGGTAGCGCTAATATCGACGTTCATGTTTGTCTACCTCATTCTACGAACGTATATGCGGTGTCGAAGGCTCAGTTCTCAGCGCGTTAAGCCGCATTAGGCTTCTTGCACCAGATATGGCTATTGCCATTGCCGCCAAATAGCAGATTCCCGAGAAGATACCTATCGGCCAATGCGCATGTCCGACAAGGAAGAGGGCGGCGATACCGGGGCCAAGAGCCATTCCCCCAGTTGACATCATGACGCCGCCGAGGGCTGCGCGGCCTTGAGGATCGCGTGCGGCGAGCAAGCCCATTTGGTATGGCAACCCGTAAAACCAAGCGAGTGCAATCAGTCCGCAAGATAACGCGAACGAAGTAGGCGTTGAACCAAATACAAGGACCAAAACTGCCAAACAAGAGATGCCCAGGGAGATCGTTTGCGGCCAGATTCGGCCAATCGACATTCCAAGTAATCGCGCTAGAAGTGAGCCGCCAACGCCCCAAACTAGCATTGACAATCCCAGCCATCGCCCGACTGTATGTTCGCTAAGACCGCTCGAGATACCAATACGCTCTTGATAGGCCCAAATGGCACCGTGGCCCGTATACAAAAGAAGCATCATTGCAAGCAGGGGCAAGACTGTTGTTGGAATTTTGGCAATGCCTACTGAGCTACGAATGCCACTAGGCGGCTCGATGCGCGGTCCGAACCAAGGGACCGTTAGCAAAGCCAAGATTGTGATGATCGATAAAACGACCAGAATTCCATTTAATCCGTACTTCGCCAGAATTTGCGGTGCCGCGAGATTGACGAGGCCAGAATAAGCGATCGAAATCGCATTTACGATTGCAAAAACGTTTTCCGGACGCTCGTCGGAGGCCGCCATATTCATAAACACGCAGAAGGCAGCGGCGGCACCGACACCGGACAAAAAGCGCAAAGGCAAGAGCAAATCAAACGCCGTCACGAAGCACGTGATTACATTGGCAGTTACGATCGTCGTTACAGCAAAAATCGCCATATTTGAACGGCTGATTCTGACAATAAGCGGCATCAGCGCCAGGATTCCCAATGTGAGTCCCGTCAATTCAATGGACGCGAGTAACCCGGCCTGTCGTTCAGTCATACCGAGACGATCCACCATCGCACCTACAACCATGGGTTGAGCCACCAACGGCGTGTTTCCGGCCATGGCGAAGGCGCCCATGGCAATCAGAGAACGGTTGCGCGCCACGATGTACTATCCGTTGTTTCTGATCGGCGACGAAAGGTCTCGCCGATCTCGATTTGAACGGTGATTTGCAACGTTTAGACGACGGACTGACATTGTTCCCCGAGCCCATCTATTCCCAACTTCACTACGTCTCCATGTTCCAGAAATTTGGGAGGCTTCATGCCCATGCCGACTCCCGGCGGGGTTCCAGTTGAAATAATGTCACCGGGCAGCAATGTCATAAATTTACTTATGTAGCTGATCAGTGTCCGCACCGGAAAAAGCATTTGGGACGTGCTGCTGCGCTGCCGAATTTTGTCATTTACGGATAGCCAAAGCGCCAGTGTCTGAGGATCTGGCACCTCATCCGCAGTTACCAACCAAGGACCTATGGGACCAAACGTATCGGCGCTCTTACCCTTTACCCATTGTCCGGTACCCTGGAGCTGCCAGCATCGCTCGCTTATGTCATTAACGACGCAGTAACCCGCTACGCAATCTAGCGCATCGCGTTCCGGAACATTCTTGGCCGCTGAGCCGATCACAACTCCGAGTTCAACTTCCCAGTCGACCATGCTGGCCCCGGGTGGAATAACAACGGGATCAGTCGGGCCAGAAATGCAACTGGTTGCCTTCATGAACAGGACCGGTTCAGTCGGAGTTGTCGCGCCAGCCTCTCGAATATGATCCAAATAGTTAAGCCCGACACAAATGAATTTCCCAACTCGGCCGATACAAGGTCCGATCCGCACATTCGAATCCACTAAAGGAAGCGATTCGCTTCGGATCGATCTCAAGGTGCGGATCGAATCTGCATCGACCGGCCGTTCCGCGCTGTCCGGCAACTCACTGGAGAGGTCGCGTAACCTTCCTCCTTGATCGACGATCGCCATTCGCTCACAACCAGGTTCGCCAAAGCGAGCTAGTTTCACGAAATCACTTCCGCGCACTAAAATTGCTAAATAATCGCATAGGGATCGTGCAAGCGATTTGCTCGTTTAGAACGGCATCCGTTATAGTACCAAAAGAATGTAACGTTACATATGCTTAACGATACCTTATAGGTTTTCTTTGATCAACGCAATCGACCGTTAGCGCTTGCGTTGCGAAGATACGAGATTGTTGCCGTATTGCCGACACTCGCAGTGAAATCGTGGCCGATATTTGGCGCAGTTAAGCGGCTTAATCGAGCCAATCGCTGCAGGTGGCGATTCAAATGACCAAAAACATGTCCATATCAGATTGTTGGTTGCTGATTGCGGGTTAGAGGGAAAAAAGTGCTGGAGCTAAAATTGCATCTATATTAGGTACCGGGTGGCAATGAAATTGCTTTATTGGCGCTGAATTGCAAAAGGCGTCGTCGCTGAGACCGAGATGAGGCACATGTTCCGCTTACCTATTAATGGTCTAATGGATGACGAGCGTGGCCGCTTCTTGGATGCGCTTAGGTCCATCGTTGGCACGCGCGGCATTCTTGTCAACGCTCGCGAAACTGCGAGATTCCGTACTGGCATTAGATATGGCTTGGGTGCGGCCCTCGCGGTCGTGCGGCCAAACACGCTGGTCCGGCTCTGGCGTGTTGTGCGGGCCTGCATTATCGCCGACAAGATCGTCATCATGCAGGCGGCAAACACTGGTCTCACAGGTGGTTCTACGCCCTTCGGCGACACCTATGACCGCGACGTCGTCATCATAAACACTAGCTGTATCGGGAAGATTCACGTCATAGAAAACGGTCGACAGGTTATATGCCTCGCCGGCGCGACACTTTTTGAGTTGGAAAACGCGCTTGCGCCGTTGGGTCGTGAACCGCACTCGGTGATTGGTTCATCATGCATTGGTGCGTCGGTCATTGGCGGTGTCTGCAACAATTCGGGTGGGGCGCTTGTGAGACGCGGGCCTGCATTTACACAAATGGCGCTGTATGCTCGTGTCGACGAGGATGGAACACTACGACTTGTAAATCATCTTGAGGTAAATCTGGGGGCAGATCCCGAAGTAATACTCGATCGGCTGGAACGCGGCGATTTCTCGGCCAGTGATATAGAGCACGACCCATTACGCGTAGGAGCGGATCACGATTACGCGCGGCGGGTGCGCGATACAGATGCGGACGAGCCAGCGCGCTTCAACGCGAATCTCAGGGGCCTCTACGAGGCGTCCGGATCCGCAGGGAAGCTTGTCATATTTGCCGTGCGTCTTGATACCTTTCGCAAAGCGCATCAGACACGAGTCTTCTATATCGGCAGCAACGATCCGCGGGAGCTAACCAATATTCGCAGGCACGTGTTGAAGTCGTTTAAGAGCCTGCCAATCTTGGGCGAATACATTCACCGAGACGCGTACAATTTAGCTGAGGTCTATGGGAAAGATACCTTTCTTGCGATTAAGATTCTTGGAGTGTCACGTCTGCCGCAGCTATTTCGGTTGAAAGACCGAGTTGATCAGCTCGCGCTTCGCCTTGGGTTTCGGTCATCATCGACAAGTGCCAGCATTCTTCACCGATTGGCACAAATGTGTCGACATCATTTGCCGACACGGATGAATGAGTTTCGAGACCGATTCGAACACCACTTGATTGTGAAAGCATCAGAGGAGGGAATCGCAGAGGCCATACAATACTTTGGCCGTATATTTCCGTCTGGCAGCGGTGACTTTTTTGAGTGTACCGAGGAAGAAGCGCAGAAAGCTCTTCTCCATCGATTTGTGGTTGCGGGGGCAGCTATACGTTATCGAGCGATGCATGACGACACGGTTGAAGATATCGTGGCGCTTGACGTGGCACTTAAGCGCAATGAAGTAAATTGGTTCAACTCGTTACCTGCAGAACTCGATAAGAAGATTATGCACAAATCAATTTACGGGCACTTCTTTTGCCACGTGTTCCACCAAGACTACGTCGTTGCGAAAGGGCATGACCTCACGGATGTCAAAGGTCGTCTACTTGCTGATTTGGATAGCAAGGGCGCTGAGTATCCTGCGGAGCATAACGTTGGACATTTGTACGCCGCGAAGCCGACTCTCGCGTCATTTTATCGTTACCTCGATCCATGTAACGCGTTGAATCCCGGAATCGGTCATACGTCAAGGCGGCGGCACTGGCTCTAGCCTCGAAATGTGGCGAACCTGTGGAGGGTGAGCGCTATGCGGAGTCCGCACGGATCGAAAGATCGACTTAAAAGTTTTGCCGCCGCCCCGATTCTTTGAGTTCTAACGCCGGATCTGCTTTCTCCTTGGGCGTAGTATTCGGAAACTCAAACTCGCTCCTTTCTTGGACAAATCGTAATGGCCCGGCGCATCGATGTCGGCGGAATGAGATGGCTTGCGGTCGCCCGTTTAAGGCTTGCGGGACTTTTGCGTGAGTCGGTACAGCTTCGTTATGCTCTGTCGTGACAAATGCAACGATGTCCCGGCGGCGGTGGTTTTCTAAGATGCTGAATCCAAACAAATAATCCGGCGGCGAAATTGAGCCCGGCGATTTTCACATAGCTTCGAACCAGGTGGTCGGCGGTTCGAATCCGTCCGGGCGCGCCACCGAGCACTTTTTAAATCAACAACTTGGCGCCGCGCGAGCCACCTCAGACGGTCGCCGAAAGACCACCTGGAAAATAGCCAGGTGCTCGATGGAGCCGCAAATGGCCCGCTGAATGAGCAATTTGGCGCGCAAGGAAAACATCTGCGTCCAAATTTCCGCGGCTTTTCCGATAAGAAGTTCGCGCTGCGTGAGTAATGCGGGATTCTGTGCCTCTTAACTACACGCGGCTTTGTTCTTACGGCTTCGTGGCCGATGTCTCCGACTTTCTAAACTCACGTAGCAGGGCCTCTTGTGTTTTCCTGACGTCCTGGATTGCACGCGATTTGACATGACCGAATCCACGGATCTGCTCAGGAAGCGATGCAAGCCGGATTGCAGTGGAGTAGTTTTCTGGCGTCAAGTCGGTCGTTAGTTCATCAAGCAGCGTTTCGTAGTCGGTCACAAGTCGGCGCTCGATGCGCCGCTCCTCCGTTCTGCCGAACAGGTCAAATGGCGTTCCGCGCAGCCTCTTCATGTGGGCAAGAAGTCGAAATACCGTCAGAATCCAAGGTCCGAATGCTCGCTTGCGTGGCTCTGCAGAGGTTATCCGGCGCATGGCGAGCGCCGGGGGCGCCAGCAGGATCTTGAACCGAACCGGTCCATTGAACTCCCGCGCCAGCTCTGCGCGGTATGAGCCGTACAAGCGCGCGACTTCATATTCGTCTTTGTACATCATCAGCTTCGCGTAATTGTGCGCGACGGCGTGCGCGAGGCCTTCCTGCCCGGGAGCTTTGCTATGCTCCGCTGTCTGGACATTGTGCAGTCGCCTTGTATAGCGGTCGGCGTAATGTTCGTTCTGGTATTCAACTAGCCGCTTACGTCGGTCCGCCACGAGGGTACGAAGCGGCAGGATTGAATGAGTCTCCGGCGCTTCCTTCCGTTCCACATCATGCGAGACCGCCTGGTCTACCGCGGCGCTTCGGCCGAGCTGCAATGCCTGTGGGGTGCGAATTCCCAATCAAGCGGTGACGGGAGTTTCGAGTAGTCCGTTTCTGGCGTTTTCGCCTCAACCGGGGAAATCGTGCATGACCGCTTCAACGTGGCGCTGGGGAGCTGCGCCGCCGTGCCCGCCAATAACCGGGTCGCCGGGCGTGATGTGCAAATGCGATGATCACGACTTCGGTCCGCCGTTCAACAACCATGACGTCAAATGGAAAGCGTTTGAGACCCAGCCGTTTTACGCCGCGGGCACCTGCTGCCGAGGGAACCGGTCCGAGTGGTACGATCCCTTCCTCAATGAGATCGAGTGCGGCATCCACGGCTCTTTGGAAGTCGGCACCGAGACCGGGTCGTTGTCGCTCGTACCACTCCGCCGCCTCGATCGCCTCTTGCGAGGCTTCCGTGTGCAGACGGAGCTTACGCACTACGGTCGATTGGTGCGTTCGCGCATCCGGCGCGAGAACTCATCGCGGTCGATTAACGCCGCCGTGCCGGACTCTATTTCGTCGAGACGGCGCAGTACTTCGGTATCCCAGGAGCGTTCCGCGTCGGAATCCACCGGGCCGTCGAGGCTCGCGACCAAATCGTGGGCGAGCTCGGCCCGCTCCGCCGCCGTCAAATCTAGCGCCTCAGCGCGTACCTTATTGAGTCCTTGTTGACGACTCATTGGTAGACCCCATGGGAATTCCGTCACCTCAGGTTCGCAGATGTTACCATCGGGTGAAAGGCCGCATTGGGTGAGATGGCCAAGCCGACGTTACTGTCGTTTAGGCTGTGCGGGACTTTTGCGTATTTGGTTGTGCTCGGTTGTGCTTCGTCGTGACAAATGCAACGGGCGCCACGCGATATTTGCCAATAAAATCAAAGTCTCTGTGAAAGCCCGAAGATCTTCGAACCAGGTGGTCGGCGGTTCGAATCCGTCCGGGCGCGCTCAAAAATCAATCGCTTAGCGCTGCCCGAACGGCTCAATGCACCGAACCTAGCGAAAACGTAGCGTTTTGCACTACGTTTTTGCCCACGGGCGGCGCCTCGACCGCCGGCGCCGGTCGCCGCTCGATGCGCTCCGCCACAGAGAGGAGTTTCTCCGGAGCGAGGTGCGCATAGCGCAGCACCATCTCGTACGATTTCCAGCCGCCCAGTTCCATCAGCTCCTGGAGCGAGGTGCCGCTCTGCACGTGCCACGAGGCCCAGGTATGCCGACAATCGTGAAAGCGGAAGTCCTCGATCCGAGC
>Ga0307372_10002719_pt1 | contig 28844 bp, 25 predicted proteins | sample OX1MG_FD_202533 | JGI IMG/M metagenome (GOLD analysis project Ga0307372, IMG submission 202533) | Soil microbial communities from Risofladan, Vaasa, Finland - OX-1 | ecosystem: Environmental > Terrestrial > Soil > Coastal area > Acid sulfate soil | place: Finland: Risofladan, Vaasa | collected... | reverse complement strand
CCAGAAACTTCCGGAAGGCGGGGTCGCGCCGATCTTCACCTACGGCACTGTGAAGGTCCTCTCAGGCGCTGGCATCGCCGGGGCAGCCTACATCAGGCCTGGTGAGAACGCGACGTTCCTGCTCCCTCCCGGCACGTACTCGGCGGTGGCGGACGTGACGCTCTTCGGCATCCCGTTCAGCGTGGGCAGCGGGACATATTCGTCTCCTGGAGGCTCGGCCCCCGCGCAATTCACCGTCTCGCTGGCCAGCCTGAACGACATCTGGTATGGCCTCGAAATCTCGGCGGTGGTTATTCTCGTCGCCGTGATCCTGATCCTCGGCAGAAGGTTCCAGCTGTGGAGGGCTTTCTCTCACGCTTCCAAGTACCTCTCTCGCCAGCTTCGCTCGCGGTGGCGCAGCGTTTGGGACTAGTGACCCCGCGGTTCGACCCCAACCTAAAGGGCTAGGCAAACCCTTTAATCGGGTCGCGCTTCGGGCGGTCAGAACAAGGTCGCGAAGATGGCTGAAAAGAAGATAGTCTCGGTTCTCGTCATGGGCGGAGAGGCCAGCGCCGGAGCGCCCCTAGGCCCTCAGCTCGGCCCCCTCGGCGTGAACGTACTGGGCATCGTGAACGAGATCAACAAGGTGACCAGCGACTTCAAGGGTATGCGCGTCCCAGTGAAGATCGAGGTCGACCCGGAGACGAAGGCGTTCTCAGTCGCGGTCGGGACCCCCACGACGTCAGCCCTAGTGGTCAAGGAGGCCGGCGTCCCGAAGGGCTCGGGGAAGCCGAACACCGATCTGGTCGGGAACGTGACATTCGAGAAGGTCCTCAACATCGCGAAGATCAAGATGGGTGACTCCTACGCAAAGTCGATAAAGTCCGCGGTGAAGGAGGTTGTCGGCAGCTGCGTGAGCATGGGAATCAAGGTCGAGAACACCGACCCTCGCCAATTCATGAAGGAGATAGAGAGCGGCAAGTGGGACCCGCCAATCTCGGCCTTCGAAGCAAAGTAGCCACGGCACCAAACCACCGAAGCCCTTCGGAAGAGCCCTCTGAACCCGAAACTCTTTTAAGAACAATCTGGAGGCTCGTCTCGATTCCGGGGATAGCGGTTTGCTTTCAAACGTCCAGATTGCAGAATTGGTCAAGAAGGGGAAAGAGTCGAAGGAGAGGAAGTTCCCCGAGTCAGTGGAGGCCTTCCTGACCTTCAGGGACGTCGACCCGAAGAAGACGGACTTGAACATCAACGAGATGGTGTATCTCCCGCATCCGGGATCGCACCGCGCCTCGGTCTGCTTCGTGGGCTCCGGCGACCTGCTCCTTAGGGCAAAGAACGCGAAGGTCGATGGTGCCATCGAGCCCGCCCAGCTCGAGAGCTACGCAGGTAACAAGAAGGAGGCGAAAAGCCTGGCGAGGCAGTATGATTTCTTCCTTGCAGACACGGCGCTGATGCCGAGGATCGGCAGGATCCTTGGCCAGTACCTAGGCCCGCGGGGCAAGATCCCTACAGCAGTCCCGCCGAATGCTCAGATTGAGACCATGATCAACAGGACGAGGGGCGCCATCCGCGTGAGGAGCAGAGGGTCGCTCGGAGTGAGCGGCCTGGTCGGCGATAAGAAGCTCTCCGACCCCGAGATTGCCGATAACATCGTAGCCATGATTCAGGCCGTCCAGAAGAAGCTTCCCAACGGCGACAAGAACATCAGGACGGTGGCTGTGAAGACGAGCATGGGGAAGCTCACAAGAGTCAAGGTCGAAGAGAGTTGAGCCAGCAGGTCCAGGTCCATAAGCGAGAGCCAAGCGCCGAGAAAAAGGCGATGGTCGAGCGCATCGCCAAGCTCTCGAAGGACTACCCAGTCCTGGCAGTGACTAGACTCTCGAAGGTGAGGTCGGCGCAGCTCATGGCGGTGAGGAAGGTCTTGAGGGGGAACGCCGAGATCGTCGTAGTCAAGAACAAGCTCGCCATACTCGGGCTGAAGCGCGCCGGGCTAAAGAACGCCGACGAGCTCCTGAAGAACCTCCATGGGCAGAACGCTCTGATATTCTCCAAGCAGGACCCGTTCAAGCTCTTCCTCCTCCTCGAGAAGAACAGGGTCAACCTCGCCGCGAGGGCGGGCGACATTGCTCCCGCCGACATAGTCGTACCCGCCGGAAACACGGGGCAGCAGGCAGGACCCGTCCTGAGCGAGTTCAGGGAGGCGGGCATCAAGACCAAGATCGAGGCGGGCAGCATCCAAGTCGTGGCGGACTCTGTCGTCGCCAAGCCTGGCACGCCGATCTCCCCCAAGCTTGCGAGCCTCCTTTCCAGGCTCGGGATCAAGCCGATCCGCGCCGGACTCGCAATAGCTCTTGCCTACGAGAACGGCCTGATCTACGGAGCAGAGGCAGTCGCGATAGACCTCGACAAGTATCGCGCCAGCCTGCTCGAGGGCTTCGCCTCTTCCAAGGGGCTGGCGGTCTACCTCGGGTACGTGACCAAGGAGTCCGGCCCAGAGATAATCGCAAAGGCCTACCGTGAGGCGCTAGCAGTCGCGGTCGAGGCCGGAGAGCTGACGCCAGAGAGCGCCCCGGTGATACTCGCCAAGGCCGAAGCCGAGGCCAACGCGGTGCTGGCCAAGGCCAAAGAGAAAGGCTACCAGTAGGCTGTCGGCACTCAGATTCCCAGGGTGCATGCGGGCAGAGCAAGAGAGGCTTTCCCAGACCTCACGGTGGCTGGGAGAAATGCCGTGGATGCGAATTGAGATTCTTCTCCCGAGAGCCTAGCCGAAGAGAGATGCCAGACCGGCGAGGGCCTCTTCTTCCTTCTTCTCCTCTACCTTCGGCTTCTCTTCGGCCTTCGCTGCGGGGGCCGCAGCCGCCGGTGCCGCCGCCATCGCCATCGTCGCGGCGTTCTTGAGAGCCTCGTCGATGTTGATCTCGCTCAGCGCGGAGGCAAGAGCCTTGACCTTGACCGTATCAACGTCGACGCCAGCCGCCTTGACCACGCTCGTGAGGCCCTGCTCGTCGATCTTCTTTCCAGCCTTGTGAAGCACTAATGCAGCATACATGTACGAATCCGTCATTTCGAAATTCAAACTCGCCATCCGCCTACCGCTTTTATAGTTTTTGCTGCGAAAGACGATTCCGTTCCGCACGTTCCGTAAAATCCTCGGTGTTCCGGGATTCCGTAAACAGGTCAAGCCGTCGAAGTGGAGTTCAGGAGACGAGGAACCGTCTTCAAGCACATCTGCACTTGGTCTTGGGTAACGACTCCACCGCTGAGCCGATAATCGACATAACGAACCCCAATCAAGACACCGACTACGACAGACAGCACTATCGCGCCAGCGAAAGCCCACTCAGCAAGAGAGAAGAGTTTGCTTCAGCTTCGATTGGAAACTCCTTCGACCGCGTATCCGAGCGACAAAAGGCCAAGATGCGCGAGATAGGCGAAGAGTGTGAAAGCAATGACGGGGTCGAAAGACCCGCCGATGTGCCAGTTGTCATTATAGAGAAATTCAAGGGGAGGGTTGAGAGAACAAGGAAACTGGTTTCTGATAGCCGTGTATGCGAAATAGGTGGCGACCGCTCCTCCTGACAACAGCGCCTTTAGCTCGTCCCTTCCGACGAGGTCGTTGCCCCCGCGTTTTTCAGAAGAAGGAGGAAACAGACGAGCCAGCCATAGACGTAGTCGGGTTAACAATATTGCTCCTTGCTGGAACGCTTCTGGCTTCCCTTATCATTATTGCGCTCCTCTGGGCGCTTGGAGGTTAGCTCCTTGCCTGATACCACTCGCTCAATATCACCCGAATCGTTTCGGGTATCGTCTCGAACCCGCGTTTCTTCCGTTCCTGCTCAAGCCGTTTGTCTATCTCTTCTGAGATTGACACGTTATATTTCTTCATCATGGCGCATCCTACCCGATAGCACCCTATATATGTCTACCCAATCGCACCCGATAGAAACCGATGGAGTAAACATTTATTACCCGCCTATACATACCCTATTGCAACCGATAGAGTTGGATGAACAAATGAAGATAGACCAATTCAGACAAGAGCGGGGCGTGGCAATCGCCAAGCAGAACGGAATCACAGAGAGCGAAGACGGCTCCTTCAAAGTCCCATCACAGACGGTAGAAGGTAAGTTCTACCATGTGATGAGCTTCGGAGGAATCTGGGTCTGCGATTGCCCAGACTACCAGAATCGTGCCGACTCTATCGCGGCCTGTAAACATATTCTCGGGACGAAGCTCTGGGTTGCGGCTCGGGTCGAACTCCAAGAGAAGCCGAAGCCCAAGGTCTTCGCAGATGACGCACTTCAATGCACAAAGTGCGGGTCAATCAGAGTGATTCATTTCGGCTCGTCTCACGGGAAGCCCGCCTTCAAGTGCAACGACTGCGGCAAGAGGTTCCGCGAGCAGGCCCTAATCAGAGGGTCGAGATACACGCCGGAAGTAGTGAGCCTCACCCTCGACCTCTACTTTTCAGGGACGAGTCTTCGAAAGATTGCGCGAATCGTGAATAACCACTTCGGGACTGAGATGGGTTCGACCTCAATCTATCGCTGGATTCAGAAGTTCGTCCCAATGATTAGCGAATACGCTCAGAGCCTGACGCCCGAGCTATCCGAGACATGGCAGGCAGACGAGCTATTCGTTAAGATGAAGAACGGCGAGAACGAGAAGCAATACGGGCAGAAGCACATGGCCTACCTCTGGAACGTCATGGACAGGAAGACGCGGTTCCTTCTGGCCTCGAAAGTGTCGAAGCACAGAGACGTAGGCGGAGCGGCGCGGGCCTTCATGGAGGCAAGGAAGAACGCGGGCGAGAGTCTTCCTGAGAAGGTCTTCACCGATGGCCTCGACAAATACAAGGAGGGAATCGCCTTCGGGTTCGCGGGCGCTCAGAAGCCGGAGCACATCGCAAGGATGGGGGTCGGCAAGCCCCACGCCAACAACAACCGCGTAGAGCGGTTGAACGGGACTCTCCGCGAGCGTGTGAAGGTTCAGAGGGGATGGAAGTCCTACGACTCGAAGATTGCCGAAGGCCAGAGGCTTCACTATAACTTCGTAAGGCCTCACTCCGCCCTTGAGGGTCAGACGCCAGCGGAGAGGGCGGGCATCGGCATAGAGGGAGACAACAAGATGCTCGGCCTCCTAAGGAACGCCCTCACCACGCCCAGCGGAACACCCGAGGGGATTACGGAATGAACGGAACAGAATCCGAAAGACACCCCAGCGCCCCGTCCCGCCTGGAGCTTTTTCCAAACGAGCGCAATCCTCCCGAATCTGTTTATTACCTTCTCGACGAGGCTGCGACGCAGAGACGCAGATGACGAGCCCGAAGGAGATACTCCAGGAGAGGTTCTCCGGCGAGTACGAGAAGTATTATCGCGTCGAACTCTTCAACAGGAAGGGGTTCGTGAGGAAGAAGTGCACGAACTGCGGGAAGCACTTCTGGACGTTGAGGCCTGAGAGGAAGATGTGCGACGACTCGACCTGCTCTCCGTACACTTTCATCGGCGACCCGCCCACAAAGAAGAGGCTCGACTACATCTCCTCGTGGAGGGCGGTCGAGAGGTTCTTTGTTAAGAACGGGCACACCAGCGTGCCGCGCTACCCCGTCGTGAGCAGGTGGAGGCCAGACCTCTTCTTCACCGTCGCTTCGATAGTCGACTTCCAGAGGATCGAGGCGGGGAAGGTCGTCTTCGAGCTCCCCTACAACCCGCTAATCGTCCCACAGATGTGCCTCCGGTTCAACGACATCCCCAGCGTGGGGGTGAGCGGGAAGCACGGCACGTCGTTCTGCATGATAGGGCAGACGGCGATAGCCAACAAGGAGGGCTATTGGAAGGACAAGTGCATCGACCTAGACTTCGAGATGCTCACGAAAGAGTTCGGGATCCCCGAGGATGAGATCTCATTCGTGGAGAGCGTCTGGGTGGGCGCGGGCGCGTTCGGCTACTCCCTCGAGTACTTCGTGAGGGGGTTGGAGCTAGGGAACGCGGTCTTCACAGCGTACGAGGGGGACCCCTCCAGCTACACCGAGATGGGCGAGAAGGTCGTCGACATGGGGGCAGGTCTCGAGAGGCTCTCATGGATGACCCAGGGCACTCCCACCTACTACGACGCCGCCTTCGCCCCGGTATTGGCGCAGATGAAGGAGCGCTGCGACATACACTACGACGAGGAGCTATTCGAGAGGTACTCCCGTCTTGCGGGTGCGATGAACCTAGACGAGTACCCGACCCTCGCAGAGGCGCGGAAGGTCATAGCGAAGAGCCTCGATGTCGAGCCCGAGGTCATCTCGAAGCAGCTGGGCCCTATCGAGGCCATGTACGCGATAGCCGACCACACGAGGACCCTTCTCTTTGCGATCGCCGACGGCCTCCCACCGAGCAACGTCGGAGGGGGATACAACCTGCGGGTCCTCTTTAGGAGGGCAGAGGCCTTCATCAACAAGAACGGATGGAATATCGACCTGGCCGAGGTCGTGGGCTGGCACATCGACCACCTCTCCAAGATGTATCCGGAGCTCGAGGAGCACCGCGCCGACGTCTCGAAGGTGCTGGCGGTCGAGACCTCCCGCTACGGGACCTCGATGCAGCGCATCTCCAAGACCGTCGCCACCCTCGCGAGCTCGAAGAAGGAGCTCGGGATGGATGACCTCACAAGGCTATACGAGTCGGAGGGGATTACGCCGGAGCAGCTCGTCGACGGCGGCGTGAGGGTCTTGGTGCCCGAGGACTTCTACCAGCGCGTCGTGGCGAAGCACGTCTCGCAGAAGCTGGAGCAGAGGAAGGCCCAGTTCGAGACGTCAGGCCTGCCTGACACCCGGCTGCTCTACTATGAGGACGGTGAGAAGTTCGAGTTCGAGGGGCGCGTGCTGAGGACATACCCCGGCGGCTACGTGGTGCTCGACCAGACGGCCTTCTACCCTAGGGGAGGGGGGCAGGAGCCGGACCATGGGACCATCGAAGGGAGGGAGGTCCTCGACGTCGAGAAGTACGGCGCGGTCGTAGTCCACAAGCTGGAGGGCCTTCTTCCCAGGGAGGGCTCAAAGGTGTCCGGGATGGTGAACTCCACGAGAAGGCAGAAGATAAGACGCATACACACCGCGACGCACCTCCTGAACGGCGCTTCGAGGCACGTGCTCGGCCCGTGGGTGTGGCAGCACTCCGCCTTCAAGGAAGAGGATTACGGAAGGCTGGACATCACACACTTTGCCAAGCTCACCGACGAGGACGTAAGGAAGATCGAGGACGCCGCGAACGACATGGTGATGAAGGACTACCCTGTCAACGTCTCCTACCTTCCGCGCAAGGAGGCAGAAGCGAAGTACGGGTTCAGGCTCTTCCAAGGGGGAGTCGTCCCCTCCAGGACGCAAAGAATCGTCAACATCGCCGACTGGGACGTGGAGGCCTGCGGAGGGACGCACACCGACACGACTGGGCAGGTCGGCTTCATCAAGGTCATGCGGACAGAGAGGATCCAGGACGGCGTGGAGAGGCTGGTCTTCGTCGCGGGCTACCCTGCGGTAGGCTACGTGCAGCAGATGGACTCGACCGTCGACCAGATGTCGTCACTCCTCAACACGCAACGGGAGAACATCATCAAGGTCATCTCGGCGATGAAGCAGGACCTCGACGAGACCACAAGGAGGGAGAAGATCCTGGGAGAGAAGCTGATCGAAGCCTCCGCCCCGAAGCTCATCTCCTCGGCGACCGTCCTCAGCGGGGCCAACGGGAGCAAGGCAATGCTTTATGTCTCCCAAGACGTAGACATGCGCGAAGAACTGATTGTTAGCCAGGGCGAGAAGCTAGTCAAGGAAGAACCCTCCCTAGTGTACGTGAGCATAGCGCCCCGCGGCAGCTCGACGAGGTTGATGTGCTTCGTGGGCCCGAAGGCGAGGGAGGCAGGCGTGGCAGCGGACGCCCTTGTCAAGGAGCTCGCGAAGGCCGTCGGCGGCTCCGGAGGCGGCACCAAGGCCTTCGCCCAAGGGGGTGGACCCAAGGCCATCGAAGCGAGCGCGGCGAAGGACCTCCTGACCAAAGCAATCTCCGGGACGATTGGGAGGTAGAGGCGGTGGCTTGGCGCAATACGAGAAGCACTGGCTCAAGATATGGAATGAAAGGCGCATCTTCGAGTCCGAGTCGGTCCCGGGCAGGAAGAAGGCCTTCGTCACCTTCCCCTTCCCATACATGAACGGGCCGCTCCACATAGGGCACTGCTTCACCGCCACGCGCGTCGACATCTATGCGCGCTTCAAGAGGATGCAGGGCTACAACGTCCTCTTCCCGTGGGCCTGGCACTGGACGGGCGAGAGCATCCCCGGGATGAGCTACCGCCTCTCCCTGGGAGACGAGGGCGTGCGGAAGGCCTTCCTCGAGATCGACGGCGTCCCGGAGAAGGAGGTCGAGCGGTTCGTCGACCCCGAGTACCTCGCGTCATACTATACGAGGGTCAGCCGCGAGGCCGTCAAGGACACGGGGTTCGCGATAGACTGGAGGCGGGAGTTCAGGACTGTCGACCCAGCGTTCAAGAAGTTCATCGACTGGCAGTACCTGAGGCTCCGCGAGCTGGGCTACGTCGTCCAGGGGACCCACCCCGTCGTCTGGTGCAGCCACGACGAGAGCCCCACCGGTGACCACGACAGGATGGAGGGCGAAGGCGTCTCCCCGGAAGAGTTCAACCTGCTCAAGTTCGAGGTGGAGGGTGGGAAGAAGAGGTGGCTCGTCGCGGGCACCCTCCGCCCGGAGACCATCTTCGGGGCGACCAACGTCTGGGTGCACCCTACGGGGAAGTACGTGGAGGCCGAGGTCGACGGAGAGGCGTGGATAGTCAGCGAATCGGCCGTCAGGAGGCTCTCGGAGCAGCTACACGACGCGAAGATCACCGACGAGTTCAGCGGCGCGGAGCTCCTGGGCCTTACCGTCAAGGCGCCCATAACGGGGAAGAGCCTGCCGGTCCTCCCCGCGACCTTCGTCGACACGGAGCTCGTCACCGGCGTCGTCTACAGCGTCCCTGCGCACGCGCCATATGACTACATGGGCCTGGTCGACCTGCAGGAGGGAAGGGTGAAGGCGATCCCTGCGGTGGCAAGGCTAGCCAAGGGACTCCAGCCAATCTCTATCATCTCCGTCAAAGGATACTCCGACGTCCCCGCGGAGGACGAGGTCAAGAAGCGCGGGATCAGGGACTCCAACGACATCAAGCTCGAGGACGCGACGGCCGAGGTCTACAAGGCGGAGTTCCACCGCGGCGTGATGAAGGAGAACTGCGACGGCTTCAAGGGGCTGAAGGTGAGCGACGCCAAGCCCAAGGTCGTCGAGGAAATGGCGAAGCGGGCCCTGCTCAACGTCATGCAGGAGCTCCCGCAGAGGGTGGTCTGCAAGTGCGGCACGAGGTGCTACGTAAAGATACTCGAGAACCAGTGGTTCCTCAACTACTCCGACCCGGCGTGGAAGGAGCTGACCAAGACCCTAATCAGGGCGGCGAACGTATACCCCGAGCAGTCGCTCGAGTGGTACTTCTCGACGATAGACTGGCTGCGCAACTGGCCCTGCGCCCGAAAGTCCGGGATGGGGACGAAGGTTCCCTGGGACAAGGAGTGGATAGTCGAGACCCTCTCCGACTCCACAATCTACATGGCATTCTACACCATCTGCCAGTTCGTCAACTCGGAGACCGTCAAGTTCGGGCAGCTCCTCCCGGAGGTCTTCGACTACCTGCTCCTAGGGAAAGGCTCCGAGGCCCATGTCTCCAAGCTCTCCGGGATAGACATGAAGGTCCTGAAGGCTATGAGGAACTCGTTCCTCTACTGGTACCCAGTCGACCTGAGAAACTCCGCGAAGGAGCTGATCCCGAACCACCTCACGTTCTTCGCCTTCCACCACGCGGCGCTCTTCGAGCAGAAGCACTGGCCCCGCGGGTTCAGCGTCAACGGGATGATCCAAATCGAGGGCCAGAAGATGAGCAAGTCGAGGAACGTCTTCATAACGTGGAGGCACGCGCTAGAGCAGTACGGGGCCGACGGGCTGCGCGCCACCCTCGCGCTCGCCGCGGACGGGATGGACGACGCAGACTGGAAGGCCAAGAACGCCGAGGACATCAGCGCGAAGGTAAACTCCCTCTTCCCCTTCGTCGAGAAGGCCCTCGCGGCCTCGACAGAGCACGAGCCGGAGCTCTCCGACCGCTGGCTGCTCTCCGTCATCCACGGAAGAATCGACCTGGCCACAAAGTCCCTCGAGGAGATGAAGATCCGCAAGGCGCTCTCGATTGCGCTGCTCGATGTCTGGAACGACATCCGCTGGTACCTGAGGAGGGCGGAGAAGCCCAGGTACGACACTCTCAAGATGGTCTTCGAGACCTGGATACGCCTGGTCGCGCCATTCATCCCCTTCGCCGCGGAGGAGCTCAACAGCAGGATGGGGAACAAGGGGCTCATCACCACTGCGGACTGGCCCTCGGTGGTGGACTTCCCGCTGGACGAGGAGGCGGAGGTCTCAGAGCTGCTCGTGGCCAAGGTGATCGAGGACGCGAGGAACCTGCTAAAGATAATCAAGGAGCGGAAGACCCGCCTCACGATATACGCGTCGTCCGACACGGCCTACGGGTTCTTCCTCGCTCTGGCGGATATTGAGAAGGGAGGGTCGGTCAACAGGGGCGAGGTCATAAGGAAGTACGCCCCGTCAGGGATAAAGCCGGAGAGGGTGATCAAGCTCCACTACGAACTCGGCCAGGAGCTGGTCCGTAGGCTCACCCTCCTCGGGAAGTTCGACGAGTTCGAGGTCCTGAAGAACGGCGCGCCCTTCCTCTCGAGCGAGATTGGGATCGAGGTCCGGGTCTTCAAGGCGGGAGAGAAGAATATCGAGGACCCTGCCAACAAGGCCAAGGACGCGCTCCCCTTCAAGCCGTCGTTCCATCTCGAGTGATGCCCAAAGAAAAAGAGGAGGAGGTGTGAGGCGAGGACCTTGTCCGACCTCAGCCGCCGATTCTGAATATCTTGGTCCCGCAGACCGGGCAGGTCCCCTGTGTTGCCTTCTTCCCGTTCTTCATGGTGATGCTCTGAGGGTTATTCATCTCCCTCTTCTCCTTGCATTTCATGCAGTATGCTGTTGTTGCCATTCTATTTCCCTGCGACCAGCTTCGATGAAACCCGTTTAAAGGCGTCCAGCCCGAAACGCTTCGCACCCCGCTTCACTAGATTAGACAAGCGGGATTGAGATGGCGAGAAAAACCCGAGCTTATTTACGGCGTTGCGACGTCCGGGCGCAAGTCGTGAGCGAGCGCTGGTACCAATCCTCTACGGCGTGAGCCCGATTGGGTTTGGACACGCCTCCCGCTCCGTGGCAATCGGGCTCAAGCTCAGGGAGATGTCGTTGGAGCCCGAGTTCGCAACGGGCGGCCCGGCCATCAAGTTCCTCGAGTCATACGGCTTCAAGGTCCACGACGTCGTCAGCGAACCAAACCCTTCGGAGTCAGACGGAGAGATGAAGATGGCCACGCTCTGGTATCTCCGGTACTGGCTGGGATACAGGTCGACCAGCAGGAAGATGGCCGAGCTAGTCACGAGGCTCTCCCCCAAGCTGGTAGTCGGGGATGAGGAGTTCTCCTCCGTCTCCCTCGCCATCCAGAGGGGAATCGCCCATGCGATGATATCTGACGAGCTCCAGCTGGGCTTCGCAAGGAGCGCGATCGCGAGGAGGGTGGAGGCGCGGGTGGGCGTGTGGTACGCGGACCTTCAGCGGAGGGTGTCCAACCTGCTCGTGCCCAGCTTCGGGACTGACAGCGGCAACATCCACTACATGACGCCCGTGACGAGGGAGGTCACGAAGCCCCGCGAGGCCGTCAGGGCGGAGCACGGCCTTCCTCTGGAATCCAGCGTATTCCTTCTGAGCTCCAGCGGGAGCGGGATGAAGCCGTTCCTCCTTCACAGATCCCTGGAGGCGTTCAGGAAGGTCTGCAATAGTTCCGACGTGTTCGTGACGACAGGGGTGGGCGGCCCGCGCATCCAAGCTGAGAACGTGCGAGGGTTCGGGATGGTCCGCGACAACCAGAACCTGGTTGCCGCGTCCGACCTTGTTTTCTCCACCGCGGGGAAGAGCACCATAGACGAGTCTGCCAACAGCGGCACACCGATAATCGCGATCCCGATAAAGAACCACGTCGAGCAGGAGAGGAACGCAGCGGAGCTGGGGTTCACCTTCGGCGACCGTGACAGGCTTGACGAGCTGATACCAAAGTTCCTCGGCAAGAGGAGCCCGCCCGCGCACTACTCTGGCGCGCAGCGGACCGCGGACTACCTCGCCTCGCTCCTCCGTCCGAGCTAAGCTGGCGGCACCAATTCGCTTGCCTATCTCGCCACCCCTGTCTTTCCCGAGGCCTTGCCACGGCGAGAGAGCACACGCATGACCTTCTTGACCGCGTCTTCCGGACTCGACCCTTCGAGTATCATGCCGGTCCGCCGGTGGTCGATGTATCTTCCTCCCCACTCGTCCGCGACTCCCCCCGTCCCCCTGACTGTCACGACAGGCTTGTCGGCCTGGTAGGCCGCGGCGACTTCGATGAGCGTCCCCGCCCCGCCCCCGACGACGACCATCGCGTCTCCGGAGTAGGCGACAAGAAAGTTCCTGGAGTTGCCCAGGCCGGTCGCGACGACGTCGTCGCAGTATCGGTTCGCCTGAGCGGAATCGGCGGAGGGAATGATGCCCACCGAATGGCCCCCAGCGTCACGCGCGCCCTTGCACGCGGCTTCCATCACGCCGCCTAGCCCTCCGCAGATGACGGTCCCGCCCGCCCTTGCAACGGCCCTCCCGACCTGATATGCCGCGTCGCGCGCGGCCTTCGTGCAGGAATCTTCGTTGAAGCCAACGATGGAGATCTGCGCGCGCCGATTCATGTCCATCATGGTCAGGCTCAAGCGCTTAAAGACTGCCCAGCCCCCGAGCGGACGCGCCTCCATTGACCAGAGCACCATACCGCGACCGGGAAGATGCGGGGCAGGTTCTCGCAGCCGCGGTGAGGCAGGAGCTCGATGGGAAGCTCGTCTCCGGGAAGCCCCTGGTGTTGGCGATTCCCAGAGGAGGGGTCCCGATAGGCCGGGACGTCGCGACCGCGCTCGACGCCGACCTCGACCTCGTCGTTCCGAGGAAGCTCGGGGCAGAAGGAAACCCAGAGTACGCCATCGGCGCGGTGATGCACGATGGCACGCTCTATCTGAGCGCGGAGGCGCTCCGCATCACGGGGGCGAGCCCCGAGTACATTGAGGCGGAGAAGACCAGAGAGATGATTGAAGCGACCAGGCGCCTCGAGGCGTACAGGGATGGCCGCCAGGAGCCTGCTCTCTCGGGGAGGGTCGTGATAGTCGTCGACGACGGCATCGCCACGGGAGCGACCATGATAGTCGCCCTCAGATGGGTCCGGTCGCGCGGGGCTCGAATGGTCGTCGCCGCGGCTCCGGTCGCTCCGCCTAGCACCGTCGAGGAGCTGAGGGAGGAGGCGGACCGCGTGATCTGCCCCCACACTCCCCAGCCCTTCTACGCGATAGGCGCCTTCTACGAGAGCTTCGGGCAGGTGAGCGACGAGGAGGTCAACGGGATATTGCGTGAGTACTGGGAGCGACTTGCCAGAGATGCTCCAGCGAAATGAATTCGGACCTAAACCGGAATCGTTGAGTTTTTCTCCCGTGTCCCACAGGGGCGCATTTGTGTCGCGTCAGGGTACCTTGGAGTCGTAGACGATGATCTCCCCCGCGATAGTCCTGGGGGTCGCCCTCGCGTTCTGCTTTGGGACATCGGACTACCTCTCGAAGGGCCTTACGGGAAAGGTGGGCTTCTACCGCACCACCGTCTACACGCTGGCGACCAGCGGAGCCCTGGTCATCGTGCCGCTGCTGTTCCTAGGCGTGCCGAGACTGCCCTCCTACTCGGGCGTGGCTCTTTTGGTATTGATTTCAGTATCGACCTTCATCGCGTTCCTGTTCATGTATCGCGGGTACCAGAAAGGGCACCTCTCTGTCGTCTCTCCGATCGTCAACTCCTTTCCAATCTTCTCGGTCCTCTTCGCGGTCTTCGTCCTGAGGATCGTCCTCTCCTACGAGGTGCTCCTCGCGCTCGGGGGCGTGATTTTTGGGATCCTTCTGGTGTCCACTGACGTCTCCGCCCTGGGGTCGTCAAGCCGGAGGAGCCTCACGCCCGGAGTCCCAGAGGCAGTGTTGGCAGCGTTCTTCTTCGCGGTGGGTTTCACTTCGCTGGGGTACGCGGAGGAGACGGTCGGATACCTCCTTCCCGTCTTGGCGGCCAGACTGGGAGCGGCCTCGGTCGGACTCCTGGCGGGCCTCGCGTTGAAACAGGACCTCAAGCCCATCGGCGGCAGGCCCTTCCTTCGCTTGCTGGCCATGGGGATGCTCGAAGCGTCGGGACTCCTAGCATTCACCCTGGCTCTCTTCTACTCGCCGAGCATCGCCGTCCTGCCGATAACCACCACTCTCGCGGGCATGGCGGTCGTCTTCACCGTCGGGTATGCTCTGATCCTGCTCAAGGAGAGGGTTGGGCCCAACTACGCCGTAGGAATCCTGATCCTCATCGCGAGCGTGGCGACCCTTCTCTACTTCACGGCTTGAGCGAGAAGTAGAGCCGCCTGTTGCATGTTATATCATGAACCATCCCGATCATAAGCGGCGTGTTCAGTATAGAGGGAATCAGCCTCCCTCAAATCCCATCTCCACCGAGACTGGTGATTGCCTCGTAGGCTGAGATGGACAGAGCGACTAACGTTATCACCAGGGAGAAGAGATAGATTCCATTTACCACAGCAGGCCTCAAGAGCGTGAGCAGTACGAGAAGAGCACCGGCAAAAAAGGTAGTGGCCGTCGTCCATACCGGGATTACCATACGCCTAATTCTGACCATGGCCTCGAAGACCGCCTCCTCGGCGACGTAGCCTGCTGCCGTGCCATCCTCACCAGATTCTTCCTCTCGAATCAACTTCATCCTCAATAGCTTCTGTATGTGATAGTCGGCTTGCGAAGACGAAGACAACCCTACGTTTTTTTGGATCTCGTGGGGCCTTACAGGCCCATGTCTGTAGATGTAGCGATAGACGCGCCGCGTGGTGCCCGCGAGGGCGTCCCTGTCACGAGGCCTGGCGTTTTTCCCTTTTCCTTGCTCATCCTTCTTCTTGATGCCGGTCACTGGGAGTCGACACGGCTCTCTCTAGGCTGACAACCATTTTTCCGTTGTGGCTTGTCGCAACCTCATCCGCCTTTGGCCGTGCTCGTTGAGGTCGATTCGGTGCAGCTCACACCAGCCTGGTTGCACGTCACCGTAGTTACCGTCACTTGACCAGAGGGGACGGAAACCGTGAGATAGGTCGTCATATTTGATTGCACCACGATATCTGGAATCACGATTCTTGATGACTGGTTTGCTCCGTACTGCGCCACCAGCGTGTAGTTGTACACGCCTCCGACCGGCATCCCTCCAGGCATCCCAACCGTCGCGTCGGCTATGTCCATGTATCCCGTCGAGTTTGTATCATATGACAGGGCCAGACAGTAGTCAGCCGACCCCTGCCAATCCGAGACTGAGAGCCTATGACTAGCGTATACGGTGCCGTTCTTGACCAGGGCTCCTCCTTGATCTGTGACCACTCTGAGAAATATGGGGCCGCTCTGTAGTGGTGGGTATGCCACGTGAATGTCGCCGTTCAGAAATACGCAGGTGGGAATATTTCTGATGGTGGCGGTAGAGGAAGTGTATGGGGTTGGAAGCCTCGTGCCGTTGATTATCGGTTGCCCCTTGTAGAATGCCTGTTCGTAGTTACTTGAAAAAGTTACGCCTGGAACCAATGTAAGCTGTTTGCTTGTTAGATTCACGTAGAAGGTGTCTACCCATCCATTGGTCGAGATGATTGAGAGCGCAGGGCTTGATGTCACGTTGAAAGAGCTCAGTCCCTTAGGAGCACCTATCGCCCCGCACGGCCGACCTAAGCTGTAGATGCTGCCGTCCGTTTGGTTGTATATCACCACCGCGCAGTCGGACAAACTCGATGCTGTGGTAACAGTCGAGTTTGATGAGGAGGTCGAAAGAGTGGCGCTCGTGCCAATGTTGCTCAGCTCAAACCCGAGTCCTACGACGATGGCCATGGCGACGATGGCCCCAACTGCGATTCTTCCGGCGTACTCTGACATGTTTCCTCCTTGAGGGAGATGGATGCGGGCGCTATAGAGCTAGGCTTTTGAGGACGCCTTCTACAAAATATCTGTCATTTTCTTGTCGGTTTTCCTAATACTTGCAATCATTTTAGGCTCTTAGCCGGGTCACTCTGTTCTCGACCTCCTAAGGATCCCCGATGAAACGAGAGGGCCTACCATGGCAAGGACAGTCACATGTCTTCGAAGAGCATGAGACCTTGATTGTTGGGTCAAGACGGTGGTTGAAACACTCCTGGGAAAGACGAACATTGCTATGACCTACAGGCCGATGTCCGAGCTTCAAACCAATCGCCAAGACACGGTAACGATTCGTAATAAAGAGTCAGTGAGAGTTCGAAGGTGAGAGTTCGAAGGTGAGAGTTCGAAGTGATGGCGGGCCCGGCAAGACCTAGTCTCTATTAGAGTTCAAATCTAGACGTTGACCCGGCGTATTTTGGAGAATTTTCCGAGAGAGGTTCTGACGATTCGGATTCGCGAGGCCACGTTGTAAAAATCCCAAACAGCCGTGTGGACCAAACGTGACCCAAAACATCATATCGCGGACCACGTCTTTCAACTCCAGGCCGCATGGATACCAAGAGACAGGCGTGGGCAGCCATAGCCAGCCGTGCCGTAGTGGCCCTGGTTGTCGTGCTGGTGGCGACAGTGGCCCTAATCGCGGTCCTCGCGATAAAGCCAGCGGCCTCTAACAGCAACACGACAACAAACAGTGTCACAGTGGTCACCCCATCGGTTACGGCGGCTACATCATCCGAAACGCAGTCGACGTCATGCATGAACCAATCGTCCACGAGCTCGAGCAGTACCCCCTCGCAAGGGAATGTTGCGAATCCCGTCGGCCTGAATGTCTACTTCGATGGCTCCATCTTTCAGGGGCCGATGATGGGCTTCGACGTCAACCCGGGCTCGCATTCGGCCATCAACGTGACGGCGACGTACCCCTGGGCAGGCTTTGCTTCAATGCCTCATGATACGTGCATTCCAGTGTCCTTCTCGATAGGCCCGTTTCCTGCCAACTCCAACGGGAACACCATCCCGAGTTGGCTTCACGTCTCCCTGTCCTCTCCCTCAGCGGCGATGGTGTACGGGTCGAGCTCCTCGGTGAACCTGCTGGTCAGCGCCGACAGCTCAGCGCCACAAGGAGCCGTCGGGAGCTTCGAGCTCCAAGTCACCTATCGGGATCCCGCCTCGGGCGAATCCGCGACCGACGTCAACGTCCTAAACCTCCTGGCCAGCGCTTCGACACCGGCCATCACGAGGCTGACCGAGGCGTGCTGCTCGGTGAACTTCACCTCTCTCACTCTTGCGGCTCCCGCTGCCCCGGGTGGCTCTGCGAACGTGACCCTGACGATATCCAATTTAGGCTATTACCCGGCCGGCTACTTCGAGGCCTTCATCAGCAACGGCACAGCCCAGCCGTCAAACAACCCGCCGCCCAACTCGGGGATACTATTCTACAACGGGACGATCCCGGGGAACGAGGCCAAGACGGGTGTCGTTCTCTGTATCCAGCTCAACAATCACCGTCGTGCCAGGCCGCCAGTACACAGTCCAAATGGAGGTCTTCTATCTGGGCAGCGCTGGTGGCGGGCCTTTTCAATTCACGAATTATCGGATGACGGTCACTGCGGTTGCTTAGTTTGGGAGTCGCGCACGCATATGTGAGTTCAATCAGTGGGAGCCACTGTGACCCTGATTTTTACGGCGTCAGCAACTTGATTCGAAGAGGTTCAGGCCCTGGAAACTTATGGTTGTAGCGAAAAGTAAAGCCGCCTGTTGCTCTTCCCCTTGTTCTCTATCTTGTTGACGACTATCTCCCCGATCTCGGACGTGTTCTTCACGTGGACCCCTCCGTCGGCCTGCGTGTCGATCTCGCCTATCTGGACTATCCTCAGCTCCTCGACAGCGGGCGGGAGCGCACCGGCCAGCTTCACGAAGCCCGGGGTCCTCAGCGCCTCCTCCCTCTTCATGAAGAACGACCTCACCTCCGCGCCGCTCGCCGCGGCCTCGTTGGCCATCTTCACGTAGCCGCCGAACTTGTCCCTGTCGAAGGCCTCCAATGAGAAGTCGATCCTTGACTCGACCGGCGAAATCTGGTTCCCCGTTATCAGGGCTCCAGTCTCGCGGTTGACGACCGCGCTAAGGATGTGCGCGGTGGTGTGCATCCGCATCACGCGGTGCCGCCTCTCCCAGTCGATGACCCCGTGGACGGCGTCGCCGGGCTTCAACGAAGCCCCTCCTCCAAGGACGTGGTAAATCTCCTCATCCTTCTTGATGACCTCCGTGACCTCTGCGCCGTTGAGCTTCCCGACGTCGGAGACCAGGCCCCCTCCGCGCGGGTTGAACGCGGTCCTGTCGAGCCTCACCCCGACCTCCTCGACGGACTCGACCTTGGCGTCGAACTCGCGGAGATACGTGTCCAGCCAGAACAGCTTCTCGGTCATGGCGCGCGCCCGATCTCTTGGCGGCCCGAATAAATATCCGGGGGAAGGCGAGCTCCCGAGGACGGGTTGGTGAACAGGGTCAGGCTGCTCATAACGCTCGTCGTCATCATCCCGCTCCTGCTCCTCGCCGCCAGCATCCTTGTATTTGATTCTACACCAATCGCCAGCTCACCCAACGCCCACTACACGAGCTTCTCGGTCGGCGGCAAGACCTTCGAGCTTACCTACCTGGCGACGAACCAGAGCGAGCTAGCGAAGGGGCTCATGGGCGCGAAGGTGACCGACAAGACAACGGAGCTCTTCGTCTTCCCCGCCGCCGGCTACTACTCATTCTGGATGTTCGGCGTCAACTCGAGCCTCGACATAATGTGGGTGTACACGCTCCCGGGGAGCAGCTCCGGGAGCTTTGTCTACCTCGCCCTCGGCTCGCCGCCGTGCCACGTGTCCGTCGTCTGCACCTCGTACGCGCCCACAGCGAGGGCCGACTTTGTGATAGAGGCGAAGGCCGGGTTCGCGGCGGCGAACGGGATCAAGGTGGGGACGCCGGTGACCCTCAACTAGAGCGGCTCAGAAGGACGTTATCTTCGCCTGCGTCAGCTCCCTAGAGATGAGGACGGAGGAGGCCGTCCACTTCTTGGACGGGATCCTCATCTTGGCCATCGCCGCGGCCAGGGCTGCGCCGAAGGAGTCGAACTTGGCCGGCTTCTGCTTCATCAGCCGTCGTATGCTCTCCCTCACGTTCCAGACTCCCAGCGGCATTATGTATCCCGGGTAGGTCTCTCGGAGGACGATGGCCGACGCCTGCCTCCTCTCCGCCTCGAGTTCCTCCGCGACCGCGAGCCGTGTGGAGTAGTAGCAGCCCCCTACCTTGGCGTAGGTGCGCCGCCCGAAGTACTCCTCGTAGTCGCCGATCACGTAGGGCTCGTTCGTGAACTGGTTCCAGGTCGTGTTGGGGAACCACGCCTCTATCCACTCGAATCTCCACGGCTCGGGAAGGAGGATCGCGACGTACTGGTTGTCGTAGACGCTGTAGCTGTAGACGCGGTAGTCGTCGATGGTCTGGAACCCCTTGACCTTCTCGATGAGCTTGGCGCTTATCGTGCTGTCCACCGCGGTGATGCTCCACCTCGTCGGGACAAGCCTCCTCCTGGCCCCCTCACCGAACATCCCGATGCTCAGGGCCCTCTGGATCCTCGTCACCATTATGCCGTCCCTATAGAGCGAGAAGATGGCCTCCGACGCCTTGAGGTCTCGGTCGTAGTACGGCTTCTCGATCCTCCTCTCCACGGTGATGTTCGAGGTCTTGAGCCTCTCCATCGGAGCGGAAGGCCCGAACGGCTGCGTGTCCTCGCTGAGCGTGAGGACCTTCCTCGGGGCCTTCGAGAGCTGGAGCTCGGAGTCGACGGGCTTGGCAGCCATCGACAGCTCCTGGAGCTGCTGCAGAGACTTTCCGGGGTTGGCCGCATCCTCCACGTTGGCGCTCATGCTCCCCCTCACGAGCGAGTACCGGTAGTCGACTATGGTCTCGAGCGGCCTACCGAGCCAGAGCTCCGGGGTGTCCATGATGGACGTATCCCCGTATTGAGGCGGGACCATGGGGCCTATCGAGACCTTGGGGTAGCCTATCCTGCCCACGAAGACCCCCGGCGGGGACGACCCGGAGATCTGGTCGCTGTAAGAGTGGCTAGACCTCCCGATCGACTCGGCCTTCACGATTATCGGGCAGCGCGGCTTGCCGCAGAGAAGCTTCGCCCCTCGACACTCTAGGCACATCCAAGCCGGCGGCGCCTCCACCACCTCGATGGAGCGGGCGACCTCCTCGAACCCAATCCTCTCTGGGGAGATCACGTTCGAGAGCCAGGTTATCCTGCGAGGCAGTTTCGGTCGCTCCAAAATCCCGGCCGGCCTCTTAAAGGCCTCCGGTCAGCGGACACTGCTAGCTTATCTGCGCGGCTCGGGTTTGGGAGAGGATTGGGAAGTCGGTCTTGCGCGTCACGAAAGGAGGCAGACAAGAGCATTAGTGAAGAACGACCATCTTCGAACCTCGAAACGGATGGGGAAGGGGTGTGGCTGGGATGAACCCCCGCTTCGTCCGAATTACCATCGGGCTGCTGGGACTGGCGCTCGTGATCCTGAGTTGGGTGCTGACGCAACCCGTCTTATGGTCGCAGCCGGCGCTCTCCGGCATGTATGGTTTGTACTCATTCGCTCTGACGAGCTTAGGATGGACGGTGGTAATCGCCATCTTCGGCGTCGGGTTCATCATGACTCTCTACGGACTGCTTTCTCGGGTCGTGCGGATAAGTTAACAGGTGGGATGCTCGCAGAAGATAAGGCGTAGGAAAGCCACAGCCTCTAGCATGTATGCCGCGCTAGACCTGCACGAGAAGTCGATACAGTGCGTCCTCAAGGACGACGCTGGAAAGGTGATGAGGGAGTCGAAGGTCCCGAAGGACGAGGAGAGGATACTCGAGTTCCTCGACGGCACCAACGCCCATGTCGTCATGGAGTCCGGGTACAACCACCAGCACATCCGCGACGTGCTGAAGGAGAAGGGGTACGACGTGAAGGTGGCCCACCCGCTGATGGTGAAGGCGATCGCCTACGCAAAGGTGAAGAACGACAAGGTCGACGCCAGGACACTGGCGGATCTGCTGAGGGCGGACATGATACCCGAGTCCTACGTGCCTGACGAGAAGACCAGGGAGGTCAGGGACCTGGTGAGGAGGAGGCACAGCCTGGTCGAGACGCGCACGGGGTTCAAGAGCAAGGTGAAGGCGGAGCTCGCGAAGAGGTGGGTGAAGCACGAGGGCGACGTCTTCACGCAGGAAGGGAGGAAGTTCCTGAGGTCTCTCCACATCGACGCCGTGGACGACTACCTCGACACCATCGAGTTCCTCGACGGGAAGATCGGCGAGCTCGACGTCAAGGTGAAGGAGATCGCGCAGCAGGACAGGTACGCGAAGCTCCTCGTCACGGTGCCGGGGATATCCTATTACTCCGGCCTCCTGATATCGAGCGAGATAGCGGACATCAGTCGCTTCCCCGACCACGAGCACCTCTGCTCGTACGCGGGCCTGGTGCCGGGGATGCGGCAGTCTGCTGAGAGCAGCCACACGACGCAGAGCAAGACGAGGAGCGCGCTGCTGAACTGGATAATGATCCAGTGCACGAGGGTGCACGTGAGGAGGTGCGACTCCTCGATAACCAGGTTCTACGCAGAGCTCGCAAAACGACGAGGGGAGAAGGTGGCCATAGTAGCTGCAGCCAGGAAGCTCATGCGAGCCATGTACATCATGCTGAAGGAGGAACAAGCCTTCAGGCTGGACGGCTGATGAGGAGCTAGAGCCCGTTCGGTTCTTGCGCCATAGAGCGCGTTTATCAGGTTGGGCCACAGGCTATCGCGAAAAGCCACGATGCTCCTTCGAGAGCGAATGGGAGATTGCCCGTCCAGCATAAATATGCGGACAAGGACGACATGGGAGGATCCGGTCAGCGGGTTATCTTGGACTCGCCCTGGACCTTCGCGACCCTGTAGATCTGGTCGGCGAAGCTCTCGAGATCCCTCTCGTGCGAGACGATGATGACCTGCGGGTTCGCCATCTCGTCGAGTATCTCTCGCACCTTTCCCAGCTGCTCCTTGCTGAACCCGTCCGTCGGCTCGTCCAGTATCAGGGAGCTCGGCCCCGTCTCGGCGAACTTCTGCACCATCTGGCTGAGGGCCAGCCTGTACGCGAGGGCCACGCTCGTCCTCTCGCCCCCGCTAAGAAAGTCGATGTCCTGCTCGTATCCCTCCTGCTCGACCATCGGGGTGAAGTCCTCGTCCACCCTCGACTCCTTACCGCCGTCATCGACCAGGATTGCGAACCACTTTTGGAAGTCGTGGCCGAACTCCCTGTTTATCGAGGTCATCACGTGCCTCTCTATCGACTCCAACGTAGGGACGAAGTACTCCTCGAGCCATATCTCGCGCTCCCTCAATTGCAAGGCCTTGCTGGCCGCCTTGTCCATCCGAGCCAGTGACTCGCCGTGGCGCTTGATGGTGTCCTTCCAATTCTTGATGTCCCTCCTGAGGCTGCTTATCTCCTCCCTAATCCTCTTCAGCTCCTTCTGCGAGGCCTCGATCTTGCGCCGAAGCGGCTCCAAACCTTCTGCCTCTCTCTCGAGGACAACAATCCTCTTCTCAAGGTCCACGAGCCTGCCCCGGTTCCCTTCTAGGCTGGCGCGCACCGAGGCCAGCCTCTCCCTCTTCCCCTCGGCGTCGGTGCGGTACTCCTTGACCCTGACGACTTCCTCCCTAGCCTTCTCCGCGAGGGCGTCGTAGTCCCTTCTCCTCTCGAGGGCATCCTCCAGTTCTTGGAGGCTGACTTTGAGAGCCTCAAGGTGCTGCGAGCTGCTCCTCTTCTCGCTGGCGAGTCCGTCGATCTTTTCCGCGAAAAGCTCCGGGTCTGCGTCGCGGTCGCATATCGGACACCTCTTGTTCTCGGCTACAGACTCGTACTGGCTTATCTTGGTCTCGATGGCCACGGTGAGGGTCTTGTGCCTGAGGATGTCGTCGCCGACGCTTTTGACCGCGGCTTTCAGCTCCGCCTGCGTCTTGTCGCTGGGGGGTGCGCCGAGCTTCCTTGCCTCGAGCTGCATAGCTCTCTGCTCCAGCCTCTCGGCCTCCTCCAACAGCTCCTTTGCCTCTTCTCCGCCCTCCCTTATCTCTCGCTTGAGGTTGGCCTGCTCCGGCCTCGCGCTCGCCAGCCGCAGCTCCACCTCGTAGAGCTCCTCCCTCTCTGCCTCCAGCTGCTGCGCAGCCTTCTCCTTCTCCTCCTCGGCCCGTTCCAGCCCGACGAGGTCCTCCTCCCCGCGGCCCGCCCTCCCCTCCAGCTCCTCCACCTCCTTCCTCAGGCTCGTGATACCCCGAGAGGCGGTCTCGAACTGCCCCCTCTTTCCGCGCATCTTCACGAGCAGGTCACGCGCATTCTCCATCGCGAGCTTGTACTCCTCGACCCCGAAGGCCCTGCGGAGGATCTGGAGCCTCAGCTCGGGGCGGAGGCCGATGATCTGCTTCATCTCCTCCTGCGCTGTGTAGATGGCGTACTGGTAGATGAGGCTCCTGGACTTCGGGTCGGTGGGCTCGCGGAAGTTCAGGATCGTTAGGATTCGCTCCTTCATCTCTGAGGCCGGATAGTCCTCCTCCCCTTCCGGCCCCCTGAGCTTGCCCTCGACCTGCTGGACAGAGCCTGCCTTCCTCGCGAGGGCCCGCCGCACCCAGTAGTCCTTCCCGTTGGCCTCGAACTCCAGCTCGACGCTCCCTCTGCTCTCCCCCACCCTGAGGAGCGAAGAGGCCTTCGAGCTCCCGAGCCCGAAGAGGGCGAACTCTATCGCGATGAGTATGGTCGACTTGCCGGCGCCGATGTCGCCCTCGAAGAGCGTCCTGCCTCTGGGGAACTCGACATCCGCTTGCTTGTAGCTCCGGATGTTCTCCATCCTCAGCTTCTTGATCAGCATCAGGGTTCCTCCTCCAGAAGCTCTTTGGCGAGAATGGCCTGGGCTCCCGCGTCTGAGACTCTTTTCGCGTAGTCCTTCTTCATCTCGTTGGACTTCTGGCCCTGCCTCAGCAGCCGCAGGAGCTCCTGGGCGCGCATGGCGCCGCTCTCCCCCGTCAGCTCGGGGGCAGATAGCTTCAGTTTGGCGACATTTTCCCTGAAGAGGTTCCTCTCTATCGTTGCCGCGTCCTCACCGAGCACCTTCGCCTGCGTGAGCTCTTTCGATGTCAGGCCGTAGCGGTTCACGTAGACCCAGAGCGCGCCCCTCTCGGTCATACCGTTCCTGGCGGCGTGGAAGTCGAGCTCGGTCGTCTTGCCCCCCGCAAGCTCCCCCGCGACCCTGAGGACCACCACCCTGTCCTTGACCTCCAGGCGTCCGGCCTTCTCCTGCAACTCCTTGTTTGCTTCCATCGCGTTCTTGCCTCCCACGTCCAGGTCGAGGTAGGCTCCAAGGAAGCCCGCGACCGGCATGAACTGCATCCGCCTGAACCTGTCGTCGAACTCCACGACGTAGAACCCCCTGCGCTCGCCCCTTGCCGTTGACTCGAGGTCCCTCGCGCCGTAACCGGTAAAGAGCGGGCCGGGGAAGACGACCCTCTGGTAGCCCGGCACGTGGAACTCGCCCCGCACGTGGATGTGCCCGCCCGCGTAGTAGTCGAACCCTTTCGGGAGGTTCTCGATATCGATGGTCTCCATCTCGCTCAGGTAATCGGGCTTGAACTGGGTGATTCCGCTGTGGAAAGCGAAGACCTTGAAGCCGCCCTCCTTCTCCAGGGACTCCCTGTCCAGGATCTCGTAGTACTTGCTCTCCAGCCCCATCTTCCTAGCGGCGATTCCCGTAAGCTTCGCGCCCGTCTCCGGGTCTGTGAAGAGCTTGAGCCTGAGCCGCCCGTCCTCCATCGACGCTTGCATTATGTTGGTGAGTATCCCCGCGGTGTGGAGGATGTCGATGACCGACGTCCCCGTGGGCGTGTAGTCGTGGCTCCCATATATCGCGTAGATGGGGATTCTGGCGTCGCGCAGCTCGCGCATCTTCTTGACCGCGTCATTGACCACGCCCAGGTCGGGTATCCCGGAGTGGAATATGTCGCCCGAGATGAGGACAAAGTCGACCGCCTCCCTGACGCACATGTCCATCGCCTCCGCGAAGCACTTTCGCTCGAGCTCCCTGAGAGCGGGCTCCCTGTGCGCCCCCAGGTGGATGTCGGACATGTGGGCGAACTTGCTCAACCAGTTCTCAGGAAGCCACCGAAGGCGACGCTACTTAATTTTGTCACGCCTCGGGCTGCCCTCGATGCAGAACTTCCGGCCCATCTGACTCGGAGCTTGGACTCGCGCTCTGGATATAGATGCTTGAGCCAATCCTCTTAAATTTCTCATCGGCCGGACGACCCCAAATGGCCGGAACAGGGGTGGCTACCACGGCCGTCGTCGCAGTCGTCGTGGTCGTGCTCGTGGGCGCGGGAATCTTTGGGTACATGTTCCTCATGTCGCCGAACCAAAGTTCGAGCACCACTCAAAGTCAGCATCCGAACATACCTGCTGCCTCCACGAGCCAAGGCATCAGCTCCACGAGCCAGGGCAATCTTGAGATCAGCAACGCGGCGCTCTCCAACAACTCACTCTTGGTGACCATCCAGAACACGGGGTCACAGCCGTTGTCCATCAGCTCGTTGCTAGTCACGCGGGGGAGCGGCGGATGTCTTTCAACCACGACCACGACCTCGCAGGCAAGCCAGAATCGCAGCCGGTTCGCGCTTCCCGCTTGCTTCGCGGGGGCTGCCGCGTTCCTCGTGCAGAGCAACAGCACTCTGAGGCCGGTGGCGGCCTCGGGATTCAACTTCACCCGCTCCTTCAACTCCACGCGGAGCTTCTCGCGATCAGGAAACTTCTCCCGGACCATCTCGGGCAACTTCTCCAGGACGTTCCCGGGGAACTTCTCCGGGGGCTTCCCCGGCGGCTTCTTCGGAAACTTCTCCGGACTCGGCGGGTTCCAGCTGACAGCGGGCCAAGCGGTGACACTCGCGTATAGCGGAGCGATCGGGTCGGGGGTGACCGCCGGAAGCCAGTACACCATCACCGTGACAGGCCAGCAAGCAGACGCGCAAATTACTTTGCAAGCCTCCTAGCTCAAGGCTTGGAGCGGACCGTCTCCGCCCAAGGTCATGTTCGGCACGGCCCGGGCCGTAGTCTTCCCAACTTCTAGACAGGACTCAGCTCAGCGGCACCGTCGCAAGGGTCGAGAAGCTTGAGAGGTCGCTCAATCGCGCGGAGGATTCTATTTATGACGGCGGCTGATTCTGAAAAGCCCCTCGGACAGACAACTCAATCAGTTGAAAGGAGTCGCCCTCATCGCTCCATTATCCTGACGTTTCGAAAAGTCACCGTCGATGTGTCATCGTGATTTTGCAGGCCGACATACCCCTTCATCGTCCTGCTGCCAACGAAATCTGTCACCTCGCTCCCGTTTAGGATGACCGTGTAGGCCTGCCCTACCGCGTGGATTTCGTAGAAATTCCACTCGCCAACAGGATTGGAGGCTATCTTCGTGGGTGCTGCGAAGTCGAAGATCGCACCTGTCTTGCGAATCTGGTTGCCGTCGGGAGCTCCCACGTCGTCTATCTGGATCTCGTAGCCATTATTGACCGCAGACCAGGGGTCGTTTCCAGGGTCGGGGAACCGGACGAAGACACCGGAGTTGTCGCTGAAGTGGAGGACCTTCCAATCGACCTTGAGGATAAAGTCGCCAAATTGCTTCTTGGTGTACCACAGCAAACCCATCCCCCCGAACGACTGCAACATTCCGTCGACGACGTTGAAGCCACCTGGACCAGCCTCCTGCCAGCCGTCCAGCGTAGCGCCGTCAAAGAGAGGCGTAAAACCCGGCTCGACAGTCTGTCGCGAAGATGCCGTTTGTGCCTCATAATAGTAGTAGCCGCCCAAACCCGTCGCAGCTACCACCGCGACTACCGCCACTCCTGCCGCGACCTTTCCAATCGTAACCAGGGCTTTGCGTCGAGACATCCCTTCTCCGCTCAATTTGGAAACGCACCTACTTCCTCCCTTCCAGTCTTGGGCGGGCTGGCATATGGATGCTGACAGGCGGCCCAGCTTATAGAGCTAGCTACCCCCTGACTTTCAGACGGACTCGTCTTCTGCCGGGATGTTCGACGTGTCCGTTGCCACGAGGAACACGGCCCACGCGGGTCTTCGAGTCCAACGACGCATTATCGTCGCGAGGTTCGCCCATGAATTATGGACCGACCGGCGCTAATAACCACCACGATGATTTTTTGGCAAGCCGTTTTCGAAGTAAGCATACTGCTTCGGCTTTTGATGTCCCCACGTGTAAACCACGTGGGTAAGACACGTGTCGGCCGTAGTCCTCCTTTTGTTCTAGGCGGGATTCAGCTTAGCGGCCTACCTTGGTCATTGGTGCAGGCGCGTCGTCGACCATGTTCGGCCTTGCTCTGCACGGGTCGGCCGTTTCATCCCGTTCCCGTCGACCTCGGGATTGCTCCCTCATCGCGTTAAACGGGACGGGTCTCGTTTCTGTTCCGTTGCCAGCCGTCTCCAGCTACGTCTCTCGGCGTCGTGCATCCTGCAGTGAGGGAGGAACTTCCCCAGGAGATCCCCGTGGCCCACCCGCCGACTCGCGTCCTGGTTGCCATACTACATAGACGAATAAACATGTCGCGCGAAGCCTTGAATCGACATCACAGGTTACCGGGACATCTGCGCTTAGTAGATACATTGGGGGCTTGCGCAGAATCTCATCGTGGGGCCGAGTTGCGGCGGATGCCCCCGTTTGGCGTGGCCGTATTCCAAGGGAGATATAGGACCTCCAACGGGTTCGAGTCCCGTCCAGGATTCGGCCTTAAACCTTCGTAGCAGAGCCGGATATATTCACCGTGACTATGTGTATCTGGTGAGACAACGGACACGTACTCGATCTCGAGTTCAAATCCCGGCTGGGTCATGGCCTCTGGAGTCGAATCTAGCTGTATTTTTGTCGCGGGCCCGACAGAATCCGCTGCAAAATTGCGACTGGAAATGGTTCTTTTTGGCGCGTTCGAAACAGCAGAATTTTATTCTACCCGTCACCTCTTCAACTCTCGAAGAGCCGATGGCAGCCAACGGGTCAGGAACTGGGCGCCTTCGCGTTGCGCCTACTGTCGCGGCCATCATGGTCGCGGCGATCGTGATATCTGGCGCCGTAGCAATAGTTGTCCCCTCTCTCAAGACAACCACCACCGTAACCGAGACCTCCAATGAGACGACGATTGTCTCTATGAACGGAACGACGAGTAGCGTTTATGTCGACGGCGGCCCATTTATGTTCTTGACTGCCTCAGGTAGCTGCACGGCAGACGGAGCTTACGTTCCTTGCTTGGGAGGAGCTGCCTACGTGTTCACCTGTAACGGTATACAGAACCTTCTCGCGGGCCCACCGCCTGGGTCTCAGGAATGCATCCAGAAGGTGACCAGCACGATGTCGCCGTACCCTAGCGCCGACGTGACCATTACAATCTTGGCCTTCACTCAGGTTAGGGGCCTGCCGTCTTGGACGAACTGCGAGTGGAGTGTGGCAGGAACGCCGGAGACGGGCAATGATGCATACTGCATTCCTGTCGATTCATCAACTTCTTCAGGCTCTGTTTCATTCATCGTGGGCGAACCAGC
>Ga0307372_10002717_pt1 | contig 28846 bp, 31 predicted proteins | sample OX1MG_FD_202533 | JGI IMG/M metagenome (GOLD analysis project Ga0307372, IMG submission 202533) | Soil microbial communities from Risofladan, Vaasa, Finland - OX-1 | ecosystem: Environmental > Terrestrial > Soil > Coastal area > Acid sulfate soil | place: Finland: Risofladan, Vaasa | collected... | reverse complement strand
TCCACCCGCTCATGAGCGTCTCATGGGCGGCGTACAGGTCCCTGATCCGGTCCAGCCACGTATCAGTCCAGTAGGCCAGCTGGGCGGGGTTCGCGTCGCCGGCCCGGACGAAATGCCTTCGGATATGCGCCTTACCCCGTCGGGGTAAGGCGCATTATCCCGGGGCCGCCGTTATCCGGGAGCCTGGTGCCGAGCTGCGGATGACAAGGGCGGATGCTGCCAGTGTTCCCGGGATAATGCTGGCGTGTTGCTCTAAGTGACTATGTGGTGATTCTGAGCCATCTTGAGGTGGCCGGGTTCCCCGTCTACCTCAAGGAGGCACCATCATGCACAGCGCGTCACGGGTCCGTGTCACCGGTCCGCTCGAGCCGTATGCGGCTGGTTTCGACGCCGAGCCCGCCAGGCTGGGTTACACGCCGCTGTCCGGTGCCAGACAAGTCGGCCCGTTGCCACCCAAACTGGCCCGTTGCCTCTGCCGTGCCAACTACTTGGCCCAGGCCAGGGCATTTCTTCAGCTCGCAGGGCCGACGCGGGCGCTGAGGTCGGGCGCGGTTAAGTGCGCTGGTGGCAGGTTTCATGCGGCTGGGCCAACTTGGATGGCAAACGATCAACCTCTCGTCTGCCATCTAAGTTGGCCCGCCCAGTTCGGGCTCCCCGGCGAGACAATCGCCACGGCCATGCGCTCGATCGAACTGATGCGCGAATGGATACGCCACGAACTGGTCGACGCCGTCCAAATCACCATGGCGGTCCCCTATCCCGGGACACCGCTGGGTGAGAACCCAGCCGCGTACGGTATCAGGATCGTGGACCAGGACTACGACAACTACTGGACCAGCAGCGCAAGCCTGGGAATCGGGTACCCGGTCATCGAGTCCAAAGACCTGACCAGAGAGCACATATACATGTTCAGGCGGGCTGGGTGCCCTGGAACCGGACGCTTCCCGCAACGCCCCGCAAGCAGAACGGCTGGGCATGGTTGCTCATTGGACAGAGCTGGAACCGCTGCTCGCGGCGGATGTCCGAGTTCGTGCGGCGGAGAGGCTCATCTCTCTGGAGAAGACCCTGACGCGCCGGCAGGAAGACGAGGCCCGGCGCACCGGCGCAGTGTTCGACCAGCTCCGCCTCACCCTGCAGGCGGCCGTGGAAGGCCCCGGCCCCCTCCAGCTCACTTTCGACGACCTGGCCGATGCAGAACGCCAGCAGCTGGACCGGGACCGCCGCGCCTGGCAGACCCGCCTGGACGGGCTCACCCTTCCCGTCGTGCACCGCGCGTTTCCCGGCGGGCTCGCGCCTGTTCTGCAGGACAAGCGGGCGCGGGTCAGGGCGCTGGTCGCCGAGATGCTCGACGGCGGCGGGGCCAGCCGGCACGCGGTCATCCAGACCATGCTGCGGGATGTGCTCGACTGGCAGCAGCACCTGCGCATCGACACCCAACTGCCAGACAGCCTGGCTGAGGTGGTGGCCGAGCACGGGATCGTCGTCCGCCCGGATTTCGGCTTCTACGCCGAAGAAACGGGCGGCGAACACAACGAACCCGACGATGAACGCGCTGGTGTGGGCGCCGAACGGTGGCACCACAGGGGCGGCGGTCTGGGACGCGAGCCTGTTCTCCGAGGATCCCGGGCGGCTGAGGGCGCTGGTCGCGCTGCTGAACCGGCCGCGGTTCCTCGCCGTCGCCCCAGCCGACCGGCTGCCTGCACTGCTGGCTCCACTGTTGCGGTACGTCTGTGCTGTCTACACCAAGAGGCTTGAGCAGGCTGGCGTGGGCGCTCCTGGAGCATTGGCCGGACTGCGGTCCCCCTGGATTAGTACCGACCGGTCGGTACTACAGTAGCCATTCACCAGGCAGTCTGGAGCTACTGGGCTATCAGGGAGGAAATGCGTGCAGTTCGCAGATGCGGTCGCGCTGGTCACCGGAGGAGCGTCAGGGCTTGGCGAGGGTACCGCCCGGGCCGTCGTGGCATCGGGCGGCAGGGTAGGCATTGTCGACCTCCCGGCAAGCAAGGGAGCGGCACTAGCAGCCGATCTCGGCAGCTCAGCAGTGTTCCTCCCGGCGGATGTGACAGTCCCCGAGCAGGTAAGGGCAGCGGTCGACGGCGTGATGGAGCGCTTCGGCCGCCTCGACCTGACGGCCAATTGCGCGGGCGTGGCGGACGCGGCCCGGGTGCTGGCCCGGGACGGTTCGATGTTCCCGCTCGAGACCTACGCCAAGGTCGTGAACATCAACCTGATCGGGCTGTTCGATGTCGTGCGCAACAGCGCCCGGGTGATGAGCGGCAATGAGCCGGACGCTGACGGCTGCCGCGGAGTGATCGTGAACGTGGCCTCCATCGCCGGCTACGAAGGCCAGGCTGGCCAGGCCGCATACGCCGGCTCGAAGGCGGGCGTCATCGGCATGACCCTGCCGCTGGCGCGCGACCTCGCTTCTTACGGCATCCGGATAGCGTGCGTCTGCCCGGGCATCTTCGACACCGGGATGCTGGCCGCGGCGGATGAAAAGCTGAGGGACCGCCTAATCGGCATCCACGTCTTTCCCAAGCGGCTGGGCACCCCGGCCGACTTCGCCGCCCTGGTCCGGGCAATCTACGAAAACCCCATGCTGAACGGCGAGGTGATCAGGCTGGACGCGGCGACCCGGCTCTCCCACGGCTGAGGCGCTCAGGCGCGGGCGACCGCGCGTATCGCCTCGGCGATCTCGGCGCGGCCGGGCAGCCACGATCGTTCGGCAACATCAGCTCGACAACCGGCCGCAGGCCTGACATCGCCGCGCCGACTGCCAGCCCGACGATGGCGCTCTCGGAGATGGGTGTGTCCAGCACCCGGTCCGGCCACCGGGAGTGCAGGCCGCGGGTGATGCCGAAGACGTTACCGCCGGTACCGACATCGACCCCGGCCAGGAACACCCGTTCGTCGCTGCCAAGTTCGCGAGCGAGCGCGTCGTGCAGCAGGATCGGGTCACGCTTCCGCCAGGACGCGATCTCGTCGTCCAACCGGTAGCGTTGCGGGTCACCTTCGTAATGCCCATGCCACCGGTAGGTCATCGCCTCGATGATGCGGGGTCTCTGCCCCTGCCGGAGCGCGTCGCAGGCAGCCGCCGTGACCGCTGCCACGGCGACGACGTCGTTCCCGTCCACCTGGTCGAAGCCGAGCCCGTAACCAGCGGCCCGCTGCGCGAGCGGAACCGGGTGGTGATCAGCGGTGGGGGAGAATTCGGCGTAGCCGTTGTTCTCGCAGAAGAAGAGGACGGGCAGCCGCCAGAGGGCGGCGAGGTTCACGGCCTCATGGAAGGCGCCCTGGGCCACGGCGCCGTCACCGAAGAAGGCGACGACGACCTCGCTGCCCTTCCGGAGCCGGATGGCGGCCGCGGCTCCCACCGCGATCGGCAGGCCGGCTGCCACGATGCCGTTCGCGCCGAACACGCCGAGGTGAGGATCCCGATGTGCATCGATCCGCCCATGCCCCGGTTGGTTCCGGTCACCTTACCCATGAGCTCGGCGATCATCGGCGCGACGTCCATGCCCTTGGCGATGCAGTGGCCGTGCCCGCGATGCGTTGAGGTGATGATGTCCGTGGGCCCGAGCGGCCAGCAGGCCCCCACCGCGGAGGCCTCCTGGCCGATCGACAAGTGGAGGAAGCCAGGGATGTCACCCGTGCGGTACAGCTCGGCGGCCCGCTCCTCGAACAAGCGGATGAGCAGCATCCGCCGGTACATCTCCAGCAGTTCCCCGGCAGGCGGAAAGGCAGTGCCGGGCGCCTGCGCGGCCGTGGTGATCGCGCGCGCGGCTGGGTCCGCTCGTTCCATCCTGGTAGTGTACCGACCGTTCGATTGGTCCCTGGTACGGAGCGTCCTGTGCCGGGCCGCCGGCAGACAGGAGCGGCCCTGATGAGAGCGGCAGTGTGGCATGCGGCAGGCGATGTGCGGGTCGAGGACGTTCCGGAACCCGGCGAGCCCGGCCCTGGGCAGGCCGTCGTTGCGGTGAGTTTCTGCGGTATCTGCGGCACCGACGTCCACGAGTTCACCGAAGGCCCGGTGCTCATCCGCCCGTCCGCCCACCCCCTCACCGGTCATGCGCCGCCGGTGGTGCTGGGGCATGAGCTCAGTGGCACAGTGGTGGCCGTGGGGCCCGGTGGCCCGGCAGAGATGACCGGCCGCAGGGTCACCGTGGACCCGTGCTGGCGGTGCGGCACCTGCTACTGGTGTCTGCGCGGCGACTACCACATCTGCCGACAGGGCGGTTCGGTCGGCCTGGCCTCTGACGGTGCGCTCGCACCGCTGGTCACCGTTCCGGCCTACGGCCTGGTCCTCCTGCCTGACACGGTGGACGACAGGGTGGGCGCCCTGGCCGAGCCGCTTGCGGTAGCGCTGCATGCCGTCCGCCGGGGAGGCGTCAGCGTAGGCGACCGGGTGCTCGTGTTCGGGGCCGGCCCCATTGGAGCGGCGGTCACGCTCGCAGCCCGGGCGGCGGGCGCCGCGGAAGTGTTCGTCACCGACCCAGCCGCCGCCCGCCGCGACCGGGTCGTGGCGATCGGCGCCGTCGAGGCATTCGATCCAGCCACTGTCGAGGTGCGCCGCGAGGTCTTTCTGCGCTGCGGCAGAGTAGGGCCGGACGTGGTATTCGAGTGCACCGGCGTGGCACGGGTGGTCACCGAGGCGGTGGAGGCGGCCCGCCGGGGCGGCACGGTAGTCCTGCTCAGCGTCGCACACGGAACCGCCGCGCTGCGGCCGGTCTCGGTCACCGCGTTCGAGCGGACCATCGTGGGCTCTCTCGGGTACAACCGCGACCTGTCGCGGGTGGTCGACCTGGTGGCGAGCGGCACCATCGACCCCAAGCCGCTGATCACCTCAGTCGTACCACTGGAGGATGTGGTAGGTACCGCCTTCCGCCCCCTGGCCGCGGGCGCCCAGGACCAGCTCAAGGTCCTCGTCGATGTGACGGGCCGCGCCGTCACTCGCTGACCGCCCGCCAGCGGATTGACCGAGCTGTGCCCAGGCAGGCATACTTTGAACCAACCGTTCGGTCGGGAGGCCTTCACGTGACCATATCGGCACAGTTGCAGGAAACCTCGGCCTGGCAGGTCGAGCCCTGGCAGGACCTCTCGGACGATTACCGGGCCGCAGCCACCCGGATGATCGAGTTTCACATGATGAGCGAGATCGTCGGGCCGGTGCACGAGTTCCGCTGGGTACCGCGGGCCCCCTCGCTGCAAGCGAAGCTGGTCTTCGCGGCGAAATCCCAGGACGAGGTCGGTCACGGGCTGATGCTCATGCGCGTGTGCCAGGACCTCACCGGCAAGTCGCGCGCTGAGTACATCGAGCAGATCCTGGACGGGCCGCCGCGCTTCATGAATATCTTCCACTACCCGTGGGATGAGTGGGCGGACCCGGCGATCGTGGCCTGGCTCATTGACGGTGCTGAGATCGAGCGGCAGGCCACGCTGCTGCGGAGCAGTTACGGGCCCTATGCCCGGGCCATGAGGAAGATCCTCAAGGAGGAGGGGTTCCACCATCACTGCGGCCGGTATCTCATCGGACAGATGATGGCGGGCACCCGGGAGCAGCGCGCGGCCGTGCAACGGGGCGTGGAGCGGTGGTGGCTGCGCACTTTGGCGATGTTCGGTCCCCGGGACGAGAATTCCAGGCACGGCCCGAAGCTGATGGCCTACGGCCTCAAGCTCGCGCACAACGAAGCACTGCGCCAGTCGTGGCTGACCAAATTCGTGCCGCAGATCCGTGCCATGGGCCTCGAGGTCCCCGACGACAGCCTCTCCCGTGACGAGGAAACCGGCCGGTGGACCTACAGCGAGCCTGACTGGCAGGAGTTTTCCTCACTGCTGCGGGGCGGCAGCCCGGTAGGGGCGGAGCTGCAGCGCGAACTCCGCAATGCCCGCAGCGTCAATGCGTGGCTGCTCTCGGAGGACTAGATGACTTACCTGCACACCTTTGAGGTCTTCCGGCAGAAGGCGCCCGGTGACGCGCACGTGCACGTCGGCGAGGTTGAGGCCCCGGACGCCGCGGCGGCCATGGTGCTGGCCAAGGAGCATTTCGCGCGGCGGGAGGTGTGCTGCAGCCTGTGGGTGGCGGACAGGTCGCATGTGCTCCGCAGCCAGTGGGACCCGGACGTGTTCGACGCCGGCCGGGCAAAGGCGTACCGGCGATCGAGCGGGTTTCGTGCGCCGTCCGGTGCGCAGGCGTGACTTCAGCGGGCCGCATGCCCCCGCCGGGTCCGCTGCCGGTCGGCAGCGCCGTCAGCGATGCCCTGACCGGGCTGGCCGATGACGAACTGCTGACCGGTCATGTGCTCACATCGGTGGCCGGGTGGGGACCGGAACTCGAGATCAACATCGCGCTGTCGTCCATGGGGCAGGACGAGATAGGCCACGCCCGCCGACTCTATGCACTCGGCGACAGCGAGGGCGAAGTGGACCGGATGGTCTATGAGCGGCCACCCGCTGAGTTCCGCGCCAGCGTGCTGGCACGCACGTACCCGGCGGAGTGGGAGCTTCTCCTGGCCCGTCAGTTCCTCTACGAGACGGCCGGCGCCGCCCGGGCCGCGGTGCTGGCGGGCTCCTGCGTGGACGATCTCGCCCTGCTGGTAGCAGAGATGGAGCACGAAGAGCGCTACCACCTCGACTTCTGGCACACCTGGCTGCGCACGACCACCGCCCGCTCGGCGGGAGCCCGCGACCGGGTACAGCGCGCACTCGACCAGATGTGGCCCCTCGCCACCGTGTCGTTCCTGCCGGAACGCCCCGGTGCTGTGGAAGAGGCGCTCGGGCTGCCGGACGGCGCGCTACAGCGGGCGCGTGATGAGTGGATCTCCGCGACGCACGCAGCGTGCGGGCAACTCGGGCTCAGGCTCTGCGAGGGGACCCCTGACCCTGGACTCGATCGTCTCGATGCGATGCTCAGCGAAATGCGTTATGTCTACCGGACCGCGCCAGGACGCTGGTGAGCGGCTGTGCCCACCAGAGACGACGTCCACGCTGAGGTCAGGCAGGCACTGGCCGCTGTCGAGGATCCGGAACTGCCGGTGAGCATCGTGGACCTCGGCATGGTGCGCGGGGTCACGGTGTCCGCAGGCACAGCGCTCGTGGAACTTGTCCCGACCTTCATCGCGTGCCCGGCACTGTGGCTGGTCGAGTCAGAGGTTAAGCAGTCCGTCACCCGGGTCTCGGCGGTGGACGAGTGCGAGGTCGTCTGGCTCGAGGGCGGCTGGTCGGGATCGGACGTGACCGAGGCCGGGCGCCGTGCCCTTGCCGGGGCAGGCCTGGCGGTACCAGCAGGCGACGGCACGGTCGTCTGCCCGTTCTGCGGCTCGCACGACCCGTCGGAGACCAGCCCGTTTGGATCGGCAGTCTGCCGGACCGCAGCTTACTGCCAGGCCTGCCAGACTCCGTTCGAGGTGCTGAAGGTCAAGCGCGCGGTGGGAGGTGGCGCGCAGTCTCCTCAAGCGGACCCGCCCCGCGCGAACGGGCGTACGCCGAGTGGCGTGGCCGAGGCCCGGTGGCGGCCGGGTGGCGGCCGGGTGCCCTGATCCCGTTGATGAAGAGTTCGTAGTACTCGGCGGCGAGCCGTTCGACGGTGAGCTTCTTGCTCGGCTCGTACCAGAGATAGGTGTAGTTGTGCATGCCGAGCCAGGCGAGCGCCGCGATCCTCACGTCGGCGATGGCGAACTCGCCGGATGCCACGCCGTCGGACAGGATGCGCTCAATCTGCCGCTCGTAGCGCCGCCGGCTTGCCGTGAACTGCGCCGCGCGCTCACCGGTGAGCGCCTTGTGCTCGTGCAGGAACACCCAGACGTGGTCGGGGTAGGAGGCGATGACCGAGACCTGCTCCTGGCCCAGCCGACGCAGGCGCTCGGCGGCTGGCTCGTCAAGCTCCGCAATGCGGGTCGCCATGTCGAGTACCTGATTCATAACCCGTTCGTGGATGAGGTAGAGCAGGTTCTCCTTGGATTCGACGTAGTAGTAGAGGGAGCCTTTGCCGAGCCCGACGGCCTGGCAGAGGTCGGCGGTGCCGGTCGCGTGGTAGCCGCGCTCGGCGAACAGTTTCGCCGCGGTGTCGACGATCGACATGCGCCGGTCATGCCAGCGCTGGCCCCGCTGCTCAGGCACGCTGCTCCTTCTGTGGAATCCCGGCCCCGCAGAAAGGTATCACCGCGCACCCGCCTGAATTCAGGCAAGCCCGCGTGCGATCACCAATTGCTGGATCTCGCTGGTCCCCTCCCCGATCTCGAGGATCTTGGCGTCGCAGTAGAAGCGTGCCACCTCAGAGTCCAGCATGTAACCGTAGCCACCGTGGATCTGGACCGCCTCCCGCGCCGAGTCCACGGCGGTCCTGCTCGCCTTGAGCTTCGCCATCGCCGCAGCGTGCTGGAACGGCTGCCCGGCATCGCGCAGCGCCGCCGCGCGGTACGTCAGCAGCCGGGAGGCCTCGAGCTCGGTCGCCATGTCCGCGAGCTTGAAGGCGATTGCCTGATTCTCGATCAGCGGCCTGCCGAACTGCCGCCGCTGGCGTGCGTACGCCGTCGACATCTCCAGCATGGCCGCGGTCAGGCTGACCGACAGCGCTGCCACCGTGATCCGCCCCACCGCCAGGACAGACAGAAACTGCGACAGGCCACGCCCCGGGCTCCCCAGCAGATTGCCGTCGGGAACCCAGACGTCGTCGAAAGCGAGTTCCCGCGTATCCAGCCCTTTCCACCCGATGCCGTTCAGCTTCGGCCCGAGCGTGAAACCGGGGGTGTCCTTCTCCACCATGAAGTTCGCATACTGTGCCCGGCCGGTCGCCTCGTCATCATCGAGACGGGCGAGCAGTGTCACGCCGAAGCTCATGGATGTCCCGGCATTGGAGATGAACATCTTGTGGCCGTTGATAAGCCATCCGCCGTCGCGCCGTACCGCGCGGGTGCGGATGGCGCTGGCATCACTCCCCGCGTCGGGCTCCGTAAGCCCGAAAGCCCCCAGCGCCCGACCCTCCGCCAGTGGCCGGAGCCAGCGGTCACGTTGCTCATCGGTGCCGAAACGCAGAAGAGGAAGGCTCCCGATAGTGGAATGAGCCTGCCAGGCGGCCGCGATGGACTGGTCGGCCCGCCCGATCTGCTCCATCGCCGCCACGAATCCCACGGTGGTAGCGCCGCCGCCGCCCCATTCCTCCGGAATCAGGAGGCCAAGCAGGCCAGCCTCACCCATCCGCTGCAGGACCTCCACCGGGCAGCGCCCGGCGGCCCAGGCGGCGGCCGCAGCAGGTGCGACCTCGCGCCGGGCGATCGTCGCGGCAAGCTCGGCGAGTGCGGCCTCGTCCTCGGACAGATCCAGATCCATGGCGACCAGTGTTTTACCGACCGGTCGAATAGTCAACCTGGCTGCCGCGGCGGCCGCTCCCGTTGCCGGCGCTGGCGGCGCGCCGCCAGCGCCTCGGCGAGGTCAGGCCCGTCAAAGGCCGTGAGCATCTCGGCCGCCTCCTCAGCCAGGGCGTCATCGAGAAACGAGCCCACCCCCTCCAGCCGCAGAAGTTGCCGCTTCGTGGCAGCCAGGGCGGCCGCCGGCCGCTGGCTGTAGGCTGCGGCCCGCGCGGCCGCCGCCTCGGCCAGCCGACCGGCTGGGACCACCTCGTCGGCCAGCCCCATGTCCAGGGCCTCTGCCGCTCCCGTTACGGTGCCGTGAGCGAGCAGTTGCCACGCGCGGCGGGTCCCGATACGGCGGGAGAGCAGCCACGTCGCTGCGCTGTCCCCGCCGGGCAGGCCGAGGCTGGTGAAGATGAGGCCCAGCCGCGCGTCGTCGGACAGCACCACGTCATCGCACGCGAGCGCGATGCAGGCACCGCCGCCGAAGGCCGCCCCCTGTACCGCGGCCACGGTCGGCTTCGCCAGTAGCGCGATGCGCCGGACGGCGGAGGGCGCGAGCGCCAGCGCGCGCCTGCGTTCATCCGGGGCCGAGCGACGGATTTCCTCGATGAATGCCAGGTCGGCGCCGGCGCAGAAAGCCTGGCCACTGCCCCTGAGTGTCACGCAGGCCACCTGCTGGTCGTTCTCGCAGCTCTGTAGGGCCTGGTGAAGGTCGTGCAGGTCCTGCCGCCCGAAGGCGTTCAGACGCTCGGGCGCGTCCAGGGTGATGACCGCGACCGGGGAGCCCAGTCCGCTCACGTCAACCGGCATGCCACTCTCCCGTTGGTTTTTTGACCGACCAGTCGTACGATACGCGGAACCAGTGAAGGGAGCGGCCGATGCCAGAACGCCTGCTTGACAAGTGGTTCGACACCCTGACGGTCGGCGACGAGGAGATCTCGCGCGGCCGGACCGTCACCGAAACCGACGTCGTCAACTGGTGCATGTTCACGGGTGACTGGTTTCCGATCCACTCGGACGTCGTTTACTCCGAGGAATCCATGTTCGGCGAGCGGCTGGCACCCGGGCTGATGGTGATGGCCATCGCCGGCGGCCTGGTGGTGCCGGCCGAGAGCCAGGCGATCCTCGCGCAATACGGCATCGACCGGGTACGGTACCCGGCGCCCACCTTCATTGGCGACACGATCCGGGTGCGCAACCGGATCGCGAAGCTGGAACGACGCGACGAGACGACGGGGATCGTCGATCTCGAGTGGGACGTGATGAACCAGAACGGCCGCACGACCTGCAATGTCCTGATCCGCGTGCTGCAAGCCTGCCGTCCGGAGGAGTGACCATGACGAGCTACGCCAGCTACACGACGCTAAAGTGCGAACTGGACAGCGACGGCGTCCTACTGGTGCTCCTGAACCGGCCAGACAAGATGAACAGCCTCGACGAGACGATGGTCGCGGAACTGCGGGACGCAATGACGTCGGCGGATGCGGACCTGAGCGTCCGGTGCGTTCTGATCACCGGCGAGGGCCGGGCGTTCTCGGCTGGCCGGGACATCTCCTCCGCCGAGCCGGACGAGGATGCCTACGACATCATCGCCAACCACGTGAACCCCCTGCTCGCGACGATCTACCACTGCCGTAAGCCGACGGTTGCCGCGGTCAACGGGCCGGCGATGGGGGTCGGGCTGGGCATCGCCCTCGCCTGCGACATCGTGATCGCAGCCGACAACGCCCGCATGTCCTCGCCGTTCGCCCGGCTGGGGGTGGCGCTGGACTCCGGCGGTCACTACTTCCTGCCGCGCCTGGTCGGATACCACCGGGCGATGGAGATGGTGTTCACCTCGGACATCATCCGGGGAAAGCAGGCCGCCGCGTGGGGTCTGGTCAATCGCTCGGTCCCGGGTACCAGGCTGCGGGACCGTTCGCTCACGCTGGCACGCCGCCTCGCCGGCGGCCCCGTCAACGCGTTCATCGCCGAGAAGGCGTTCATGCGCCAGGCGGCGACGATGAACTACGACGAGGTCTGCGCTGCCGAGGCCAAGCTGCAGGATTCGCTCATGGGCTCGCCGGAGTACGACGAGGGCCTTGCCGCATTCAACGGCAAGCGCGCGCCGGACTTCACTGCCATCCCGCTGCGCGCCGTCTCGGAAGACGAGGCACCCCGATGATCAGGACCGGGGACATCCCCACGCTGAATGCGGCGAAGTACCCCGGCGAGCTTGTCGTATCCCGCGAGAACACCGAGTCCCGGACCTGGCGGCAGCTGAACGACCGGGTCAACCAGCTCGCCCGGGTACTGCTGGATCACGGCGCGGTCAAAGGCGACAAGGTGATGCTGCTCGCGCGAAACCGGATCGAGTGCGTGGAGGCGTTCTTCGCCTGCGCGAAGATTGGCGTCATCTACTCGCCGGTCAACTGGCGGTTCGTTCCGGCAGAGATCGAGTACGTCCTCGGCGACAGCGGCTGCGCGATCCTGCTCTGCGACACCCAGTACGCCGAGACGATCCGTGCCATGCAGGGGCAGGGCAAGACCGCCGGGGTCAAGACGGTGATCGGCTTTGGCGCAGGCCATGGGTTCGAGCAGGACTACGAGACGTTGCTGCGCGCCCAGAGCACCGACGAGCCGCCGGCGCCGGAAATCGCAGACGACGACGTCTGCTGGATCTGCTACACGGGCGGCACCACCGGGATGAGCAAGGGCGTGATGCTCACCCACCGCAACAACTTCGTCCAGTGTGCGCAACTGGGCATCGCCGACCAGGCTCGTCACGAAGACGTCTACCTGGTGACCGGCGCCCTCTTCCATGTCGTCCTCAACATGGCTCTCGCCTACTGGTTCCTCGGCTGCCACGTCGTGATCATGGACTTCGACCCGGCACTCTGCCTCGACCTCATCGAGCACCACCGGGTGACCAGGACCGTTCCGGTGGCGACGATGCTGAACCTCCTCATGGCGGAGCAGCGCGAGCATCCTCGTGATCTGTCATCGCTGGTCCTCTGCGGCACCGGAGGCGCCCCCATCAACCCGGAGGTCGTGCGGCGGGCCTCGGCAGAGTGGAGGTGCGACTTCGTGCAGTATTTCGGGCAGACGGAGGCCGCGCATCACTTCACCTACCTCTCCGCGGAGGACTACCGCCGGGGGCTGTCCCCCGAGGCCACCGACGTCGAGAAGCGCCGGCTCGCCTCGGGCGGTCGGGCGCAGCACTGCAACGTCATGCGGATCGTGGACGATCATGACAACGCCCTGCCGCCCGGGACCGTCGGGGAGATCTGTGCGCGTGGCCCGAACGTCATGGCGGGCTACTGGAACAAGCCCGAGCTGACCGCGGAGACGTTGCGTGGCGGCTGGCTGCACACCGGCGACATCGGCTACCTGGACGAGGACGGCTACGTGTACGTGGTGGACCGCAAGAAAGACATGATCGTGTCGGGCGGTGAGAACGTCTACAGCAGCGAGGTGGAGGCGGTGCTCTACCGCATGGCCGAGATCGTGGAATGCGCAGTCATCGGCGTGCCCCACGACCGGTGGGGCGAGGCCGTGCAGGCCTTCGTGGTCAAGGCGCGGGACGCAGCGGGCACCGACGAGGAGATACGTACCAGGATCCTCAGCACAGCCAGGGAGCATCTCGCGGCGTACAAGGTGCCCAAGAACGTCTCGTTCGTCGACGCCCTGCCCAAGTCCCCTACCGGGAAGATCCAGAAGGCCGTGCTACGTGACCAGTACTGGGGCGACCGGGAGCGGCGCGTGGGCGCCTCGGCCGGCGGCCTCACTCAGCCCTGAGGTGACCGCCCTCGCCAGCCAGACCGTGTGCCGCCACCGCCACCACTGCCGCCTCAATGGAGGAAGCGGAGTAGGAGCCACCACGTGGTTCGAACCACTCGATAACCCAGTCGACCAGGCCGAGGACCAGACGGGCGAGCATCAGCGCCTCAATGTCGGCTCGCACGTCGCCGGACTTCTGCGCGACCCCGATGAGGCCGGCGAAACGCTGTTCGTAGTCCCGCCGCCAGCCCTTCACGCGGCGGGCTACCTCGGTCTTGCCCTGGAGTCGGATGATGATGCTGGTTCCGCGCGGGTCGGCCAGCGCGGTGCGGGCAGCGCCGGCGAACGCGAGAAGCACTCGCTGGCCAGGTCCGGCATCGCTGCTTTCCGCCTCCTGAAGACTCGTGTTCAGCTGGTCGAAAGCGTGACGGCAGATGGCCTCCAGGAGTTCTTCCTTACCCCGGATGTGATGGTAGAGGCTGGATTTGTTGATCTTCGCCGCCACCGCGATGTCCTGCATCGACGTCGCGTCGTATCCCTGCCGGTAGAAGAGCTCCGTGGCGACCTCCACGATGCCCTCGGCGCTCTGCAGTTCACGGCGTGGCTTAGGCACGAGGCCGGAATCCTCTCCCTCTCGCCAGAGACAACGTCGATGATCCCACGACGGGACCGGAGAACCCCCCGTGCAACCTGAGTGGCCGGTACCTCAGGCGCGTTCCGCGGTGGTTTCCCGGGGACTGGAGTTGTCGCTGTGCGAATGGGGCGACGTCTCTTCCGCCGGGCTCGTCCTGGTCGGCGCCCATGGCTTTCTCGACTGTGCCGAGTTCTTCGCGCCGCTCGTCATGGCGTTGCACGAGCGGTGCGCGGATCTCGCCTTCGTGGCCATGTCGTTCGCTGGCCACGGCCGCTCGTCCTGGGCGGACACCTATGGCTGGTACGACCATACAGCCGATCTGCTTGCCGTCACCCGTGCGGTGCGAACTCGCGCGAGAGACGGCGCGAGACTTGGGCTCATCGGTCACTCGTTCGGCGCCGTTCAGGTGCTGCAGGCCCTGACCTTCGAGCCGCGCCTGGCTGAATTTGCGGTCAACCTCGACGCCGTGTCGCCACCGTTCTCAATGCAGAATGACGGGCTGCCAGAAGTCCTGGCCCACCTCGCCGCGCGCGGCGGGGACATCCGCCCACTGCCTACGTACGGTGACCTCGATGCCATTGTGCAGCGCCGGGCAGCCAGCAACCCGCGGCTCCCGGTCACGCTGCTGCGCTGGCTTGCCCCTCACCTTGTTCGCGAGCAGGATGGGCGCTACGCGTGGCGAGTAGACCCGGCGCTAGCGGGGTGGGTCCGGCCCTGGGACCTCGCCGGTTCGCCGCCCGTCGATCCGCTTGAACTCACCGCGGCACTGCCACACCCGGTGCTTACGGTGACAGGTGCGGCGCCGGACCACCCGCAGGTGAGGGGACACTACCCAGGCGATGCGGCCATCGATTCACGGCCAGGTTCCCGCCACTGCCGGCTGCCCGATGCCGGTCACTATGTCCACCTGGAGTGCCCGGACCAGGTGGCGGCCGCCGTCCTCGGCCACGCCGGGCACCCTGCCGGGGAACAGCCGGCATGAACCAGCCGAGGTGGACCACGGGCCGCGTCCAACTGGCGGTCACTCCCGGGCCCCGGGCGGTCGTGGCGGTCCACGATCCGGGCATCCCGCCTGACGAGCGCAGGCAGTGGCTCAGCCATGCGCAGGAATCATGGGGAGCCTGGGTCTACGCCCAGCGCGGGCATGCGCCGAGCGGATGGGCCGCTGGCCGGGTGTACCGCGCCAGCGACTTTGCCATCGACCTGGTGCGGTTGCTGCGCAATGTGCTGGGCCAACCTTGCCTGCTGGTGGCAGCGGGAGCGGGAGGGCTGGTCGCGGTGCTCGCCGCTGCGGCGGCTCCTGATGTTGTCACCGGGCTCCATCTGCTGGGCGGGGACAACAGCAGTGGCTGGGGAGCGGATCCCACCCGCGTGATGAGTGAGGATGGCGTGCTGAACCGGTCATGGCTGGATGCCGTCGAATCCGCATCAGCGGCGGCCTCCTGTGACGGGGATGACCCCCTTTTGAGGTACGGGCCGGCCGAGAAGATGCACCAGCCTGCGGTGTGTGCTGCTGCCGCGCAGCTCCGCGCGCCCTGGTCGGTGCGGGGCGGGCACTTCCTCGAGCCGTGCCTGCCAGCCCGGATGCGGGCCGCCGTCGACCTGGTCCCCATCCGGTGAGCCTGGGGCAGCGGTTGCCGGCCGTTGCGTGTCATGATAAAAACAATCGACCGGTCGGTACAGGAGGTAGTCAATGCTGCACCCTTTGAGTGACAACAGCGCCGTCATCATCGAGGCCGTCCGCACGCCGATCGGTAAGCGCAACGGTGGTCTCTCGGGAATCCATCCGGCCGACCTCGCCGCACCCGTCCTCCAAGCGGTCCTCGATCGCCCTGGCCTGGACTCGTCCCTGGTCGGGGACGTGATTCTCGGCTGCGTGCTTCAGGTTGGCGAGCAGGCGCTCAACATCGCCCGCAGCGCGCTCCTTGGAGCTGGGTGGTCACAGGATGTGCCCGGAGTGACCGTTGACCGGCAGTGCGGCTCCGGCCAGCAAGCGGTGAGTTTCGCGGCCCAGGGCGTGATGTCCGGTGTGCACGACGTGGTCGTCGCAGGCGGCACCGAGTCGATGAGCCGGGTGCCGATGTTCTCCAACGTCAGCCCGGGGCCTGGCCTGCCCTATGGTGAACGGTTCCGTCAGCGTTACCAGGTCACCAGCGATTTCGTGCATCAGGGCAACTCCGCTGAAATGGTCGCCCGCAAATGGGGGCTAAGCCGCGCGCAACTCGACGAGTTCAGCCTCGAATCCCATCTGCGCGCCGCCAGTGCCCAGGAGGAAGAGCGATTCAATCGCGAGATCGTTCCCGTGGTAGCTGAGGGAGAATACGGGAACCGCACCATCGACCGCGATGAGGGTGTCCGGCCGGACACCTCTTTGGCGGCCTTGTCTCGGCTCAAGCCAGCCTTCGAAGCTGACGGGGTCATCACCGCGGGCAACTCCTCGCAGATCGCCGATGGCGCAGCCGCACTGCTCATCACGTCTTACCGCGCGGCCAAGCGGCTTGGCCGCACCCCACGTGCCCGCATCGTGGCGATGGCCGTGGCCGCGACCGACCCAGTCCTGATGCTTACCGGCCCGATCCCGGCGACCGCGAAGGCTCTGGCACGTACTGGCCTCACTATTGATGACATCGGCGTGTTCGAGGTGAACGAGGCTTTCGCGCCGGTCGTGGAGGCCTGGATCGCAGAGACCGGCGCCAGCCGCGAGCGGGTGAACCCGAACGGCGGCGCAATCGCTCTCGGTCACCCACTGGGTGCATCAGGCGCGCGCCTGATGGTCACGATGCTGCACGAGATGGAGCGAAGCGGCTCCCGTTTCGGGCTGCAAACCATGTGCGAAGGCGGAGGAACCTCCAGCGCAACCGTGCTGGAGTTGCTGAGCTGAGAGCCATCCCGGCTACCGGTGCCGCATGACGGACGGTGTTATCCGGCTAGGGAGCTTGGGCGAGATCTGCATTGTCTGTAGGTGCAGGCGTCGCCTGAAATGGCTGGCCCGGCTGTCGGCCTGATGTTCGCGGCGCCAGACGGACCAGCGAAGCCCCTGGTAGATAGCCTGGTCGTCGTTGCCGATGAGGTTGAACAGGCGCCGGATCTCGCTGGTTGTGAGCCTGACCGGAGGTTGACGCGATCCTTCTGCGGACCGCGCCCTTCTCCCTGCGACCACTCATCGAAATGCATGAGCGCGTCACGCATCTGCTTGATACCAGGCAGCGCGTCCTCGAAATGCTGCCGTGCCTGGGCAAGCGCGTCACCCACGGTCGAATCGATGCCGCGCGCATCCAGCCGACTTGTTCGAGCCGTTCCGCATGGAGGAGTTGCCGCAGGGCGAAGACGAGCTGCCGCGCGTCGATCTGCCGGGAACTGAACCATGAGATGCGCCGGTCGTCAGCATCCCGGAGACGCAGGACACCCAGCCGGGCAGCACGCTGCCACCACTGAGCCTCCGATACGGCAAGGGCGTACGGATTGTCGGCAGGTGACCAGTCGGCTGGGGCGGCGCCTGTCACGCGGGCATTCTCGTCCAGCGGACTATGAGGTGCCAGCGGATTCGCTACTAACTAAAGCCCGGTAAGACAGCCCCGAACACCCAGGCAAGCGACCACGGCGGGGGTCGGAAGGCTGGCGGGCCCTGGCGGTGACGCGGTCCTCACTGGCGGATGCGGGCGAGGACGAGGGTGATGTCGTCCTCGCCGCGCTGGCGCAGCGCCTGGGTGACTGTCTCGCAGGTGCTGTCGAGCGTGGCGCCGGGCCGTGCCAGGGCGGTGCTGAGCGCGTCGCGCAGCGCGGCGATGCCGTCGTCGAGCGGCCGGGTGCGGCTTTCTGCCAGCCCGTCGGTGTACAGGGCGACGGTGGCGCCCGGCGGCAGGCTGACCCGGGTGGCCTCGAAGGATCCGGTGCCGGCGCCGAGGCCGAGGGGCAGCCCGGGCGGCAGGCTGGGCACGCGGGTCGCGCCGTCGGCCAGGGCCAGCACGGGCGGCGGGTGGCCGGCCGTCGCGATCACGCAGGGGTTTCCCGAGGTGTCGATCACGGTGTACATGCAGGTGGCGAACGGCGCGGAGGGCATCCCCGCAGCCATCCGGTCGAGCCTGCGCAGCACCTCCCCGGGCGGCAGGTCCAGGTCGGCCAGGGTGTGCGCCGCGGTGCGCAGCTGCACCATGACCGCCGCCGCCTCCGGGCCGTGGCCCATCACGTCACCCACGATCACCGCCGCCCGCCCGCCGGGCAGCGCGACGATATCGTGCCAGTCCCCGCCGACGACGCTGGCGCCGACCGGCAGGTACCGGTGCGCCACCTCCAGGCCCGCCGGGATGCGTGGCTCACCGGGAAGCAGTCCGCGCTCCAGCGCGAACGCGGTCCGCCGCTCCCGGTCATACAGCCGGGCGTTGTCGATGCACACAGCGGCCCGGGACGCCAGCTCGCCGGCCGCCGCGATGTCGCCAGGCCCGAAGCCCGGGCTGCCGGCCGCCCGCCCGAACGTCACGCACCCGAGCACCACCCCGCGGGCCACGAGGGGCACCGCGAGGAACGATGCGTAGCTGGAGGTGAGCTCCCGGCCGCCGGGGCGGCGGGCGAGCCGCTCGGCTGTCTCGGCGTCGAGGTGATCGAACAGGACCGGGCTGCTGGTCTGCATCGCCCGGAAGCTGGGCGAGTCCCCGCCGAAGACGAGCACCTCACCAGGACGCAGCAGGCCGTCGGTGACGGCCGCGCTCTGGCCGCCCAGCCGGGCCACCAGCCGCCGCACCACCGCCACAGGGCCGGCCCGGCGCGAGGCGGGCTCATCGGCGGCGAGCAGCCGTTCGGCCACGAAAACGGCCGCCGCATCGGCGAACGCGGGAACGGCGATGTCGGTGACCTCCCGCGCTGTCCGGAGCAGGTCAAGCGTGGTGCCGATCCGGCCGGCCGCCTCACGCAGCCAGCCCGGGCCAATGAGCGGCGAGGCGTTCTGGGCGATCACCAGCGCCCCGGACCCCGGCCCGGCCAGCGGCTCGCAGCGGACGGCGACCGGGCCGCTGCCGCCCGCGAAAGCCATGGCCAGGGTCGCGGTCCAGACCCGGCCCGCCGCGACCTCGGCCAGCGCCTCACCGGCCAGCTCGCGCTGGCCCGGGCCGGTCATCAGCACGTCACGCACGTCCTGCCCGGTGACGGCGCTCGCCGGATGCCCGAACAGCCGGGCAGCGGTCACCGGCCAGGAGGCAACCCGCCCCCGGGAGTCCAGGGTGAACGCGGCGAGGCCCGCCAGGTCCGGCCCGCGCCGCCGCGGCAGCCTAGGCTTGCCGTCCCCGGCCATCGGTGACTCCACCAGTATCTGCACCTACCTTGGCGGCCAGTTCGCCGGCCCTTGCAGCGGCCTATCCGGGCAATGGCCGCGAGCCATTTCGTCCCGCGACCACGCGGTACGGGCAGCCATTGCCCCGCACCCTGCGATATCGTGCAAACACGGAATGTACCGCAATACCGGCGGAAAGACGCGCCGCGCACCGAAGGACCGTGGCCAGGCGCCGATAGCGAGGAGCGCCGGGCACATGCGGGAGAGAGAGAGAGAGAGGGAGGCGTGATGGCTGGTGAGCCGGGCTGGGTACCGCCGGGAGTGGACGTCAGGCGGGCGAACGTCGCCCGGGTGTATGACTACTGGCTGGGCGGCAGCCACAACTTCCTGGCCGACCAGGACCTCGGGCGGGCGATCGCCGCGGTCGAGCCCAACATGCGGGCGATCGCCCGCGCCAACCGCGCGTTCCTCGGCAGGGCGGTGCGCTTCCTGGCCGCGGCCGGCATCCGGCAGTTCCTGGACATCGGCTCCGGCATCCCCACCCAGGGCAACGTGCACGAGGTCGCCCAGCAGGCCAGCACGGGTTCCCGGGTGGCCTACGCCGACGTTGACCCGGTTGCGATCGCGCACAGCAAGGCCATCCTCGCGGGGAATGAGAACGCCGCGATCCTTGATGCCGACCTGCGCGACCCGGAGAAGATCCTCGGCGACCCCGCCGCCCGGCGGCTGATCGACTTCGGCCAGCCGACCGGGCTGCTGCTCGTCATGGTCCTGCATTTCATCGCCGATGCCGAGGATCCCTGGCGGAACGTGGCCACGCTGCGCGATGCGCTCGCGCCCGGCAGCTACCTCGTGCTGGCCCACGCCACCAATGAGAGCAGGCCCGCAGTGGCACAGGCCGCCGAAACGGTGTACAACCGCAGCGTCGCCACGGACATACACATGCGCTCGCGCGCGGACATCCTGCGCTTCTTCGACGGCTTCGACCTCCTGGACCCCGGGCTGGTCTACATCCCGCAGTGGCGGCCCGACTCCCCCGCCGACGTGCCCGCCGACCCCGGCAAATTCTGGGCCCTGGTCGGCGTGGCGCGAAAGCCCTGACGCGCCACCAGGCAGTTCGCAAGTCCCCGGTGTAGCGCCTGGCCTCGCCGGCCAGTCCGCCGTGGCCAGGCGTGGCTGGCGGGACATCCAGGAAGTCGCCTGCGCCACCGGTGCGCACCAGCGCTCACGGTTCAGGAACGATTTCCGCAGCTGCCGCCGGGCCTGCCCTGGCCGCCGGCCAGTCCGCGGGGCTTGCCTGGTCCCATGCCGCGACAGGGAGGAGATGCCCGGCCGCGACGGCCCAGACGCCTGCGCTGACCGCCGGGATGCCCGGCTCGCTGGTCCCGGCGGCTAGGCGGATCAGCACGTCTCCGCCGAATGCCCGGGGGCCGGGGCTGGGCAGGGCGGCGGTGAAGGTCGCGCCGGGCTGCGGGCCGGCTTCGGTGACCCAGAGCCATACAGGCTCGAATGGCAGCTGCCCCGCCAGGGTCAGCACGTCGATGCCTGGCTCGTGGCCGCTGGCGGTCGCAGGTTCGCTCGTCATGATCAGTCTCCCTCGTTTGCGGGGTTCGGGTAGTGCCCGGCGGCGTGTTTCCGCGATGCCCGGGGCCTGCCCGGGACGTCGCGCCACCGCGCCCTGGCACGTGGGGGCCGGGGCCGGCGGAACCGGGCCGGGCGCCGGTGGCCGGCCGCGGGTCAGCGACGATGGACGCTGGACCACGCCGGGGATGTCAAGTCCGCCCGCGGCGCCATGCGCACCACGCGCGTCTGGCCGCGTGTGTGCTGGGCAGGCTAAATCGACCCGAAGAGGTGCAGTATGCAACCTGAGGTTTATCGGTCGGCCGCAGGACCCGCGCCGGGAGGATGTTGCAGCCGATCACCCGCTGGACTTCGACCAGGTGATGGTTGCGATGTGACGGTCTCGATGGGGAAGAACGGCAGGCCCGCGACCTCGTAGCCGGCCAGCTCGGCGACCAGCGTCTTGGGGATGCCGGGGTAGGGCCAGGCCATGTCCTGTCCCCAGCCGGCGCGCATCGGCGGCGGCGTCATCACATCGCGCAGCAGCATCGCCACGTCCACCGACTTCTCCGAGACCAGCGTGATCCGGAACGCGACCAGCGAATGCGTGTAGCAGTCCAGGGCGAGGCTCAGGTGCGCCTCGACCGGTTCCTGAACACGTTCTCGCGGACCAGGACCGGCAACGGCGTGGTGTCCAGCGCGACGACCTGGCCCGGCCGGTGGATCACCACATGCTCGCCGGTCGCGTTCGCCTCGGCCACGGCCGCCGACCGGGCGTAGCGCTGCCGGGAACCACCCGGCCCGAACCACTCCCGCCAGACCAGCCGCAGCGTCTCCGACGACGGGATCACGACGTCCTCGCCGTACTTCTCCCGCACGTACTGGCGCACCGGCCCGCCAGGATCGCCGACCGGGCGGAGCACGATCTTTCCCCAGTAGGGTTCCAGGCGCTCCACCTGCCATGACTCGCCGTTCATGACCAGCTCGCAGCCCTCGACCAAGTCCAGCACCATCGCCGCGCTCACCGGCCGCCCCGCCCGGCGTGGACCATGCTCTGGTCGGTCAGCGGCTCGGCCAGACCGACTCCCAAGCGACGAGTCCAGAGCAGATGCAGCGCCTGCGCGCGAGCCATCGCGGGAACGGCAGTCTGCTCGACCAGCTCCCCGAACGGCACCGGCCCGGCGCGGACGATGGTCAGCAACATGCCCTGCAGGCCAAGCAGGTCGGTCAACGGCCGCCGCTGTGTCGAGACCGTGTCGAGTGTCGCCTGGACATGCGCCCGCCAGCCCGGCACGACCGTGTAGCGCCACCCGCAGGACAAAGCGGCTTCAGCGGCGGCCGCGAACCGTACCCGGTCCTCCGCCTTGATCCGCTCTGCTCAGCGTGACTTTCGAACCCGTGATGACGGCCCGTGCTCACCAGATACTGCAACCCCGGCCGGTGGAACTGCGATGTCCGCCACGAGAACCGCCGCACCGGTAGAGCGCCCCGAACCGGCATCGACGCCAGATCCCGGACCAGACAGACCACCGGCCCGCCCTCGAACCTCCACCGCGTCGTCCACTGACGGGACCACCCGTGCCCCAGGGCCAGCGCTCCCCTGCCCTCCGCCAGGACGCCACCGCACGGCGCAAGCAGTTCCTCCCACCCGCACCGGTCCGAGCGCAGCTCGCGCTCCCCAACGCCAGCCGCCACCCAAGCCTCCCGGTTTGTAGGCAATAACCAACAGACCGGGGACTGTAATACGTTGATCGACGTGGCGAACGGGAAGCCGAAGAACTTGATCGTTCCGCACCGCAGGGCTGCCTTCGCGGAACGGATCAAAGCCCTGCGCGAAGCCTCCGGACTCACCCAAACCGCGCTGGCCAAACGAGCGGGCATCGACCGCTCCTACTACGCCGAAGTCGAAGCCGGCCAGCACAGCGTCTCGATCGACAGGGTCTTCGCGATCGCCGACGCCCTCGATGTCCCCGCCCGCCTCCTGTTCACCGAAGGCCCTGTCGAACTCGGCGCGAAGTAGCGTCACAGGCGAAGATCTCTCCATGGACCACGTCATCGACCTCGACCAGGCCGCCGCCGAGATCACCACACGCTTCCCCGCCTGGACTGCGTCCGGGCTCAACCCCGGACCGATCACGTGGCGGGACGGAGACGGCCAGCGGCACCCGGCGCGGTAAGACGGCCGGCCGCACACAGGCAGCGGCATCGGGTTTCATGCTTACATGGCTGCCGACCGGCCGCCGCTACGATTGGCCTCATGGCCAGTGCGCCCTGACAGGGCACACTGCTGATTGCTTTCGCTGGAGGGAGGCAGGGCCAGTGAGCGTCCCGGCGGTGCATGAGTACGGTCCCTACACTCTCTACGACCTTGACGCGCTGCCCGAAGACGGCAAGCGCTACGAGCTTGCCGATGGGTGGTTGACCGAGTTGTCCCCCAGCCCCTGGCACGACCACGCAGCCGACCGGCTCAAAGACATCCTCAAGGACGCGGCCCGGCTGGCCAGAGCAGACGTCTACGTCGCCGGCGGCCCGAACGACATCACCACCCCGGCAGGAGTCCGCAAGCCCGACGTATTCGTCGTGCCCCGCGATGTCGCACGCACCGCGATCAGCGGCAAGGTCCGGACATACTACGCAGGCGACCTCCTGCTCGTCGCCGAGGTGATCTCCCCGCGCAGCGGCAGCGAGCAGGTAGACCGCGTCCGGAAAGTGGGCGAATACGCCAAGGCGGGGATCCCGGCCTACTGGATCGTCGACCTTGAGCCTGAAGTGAAGATCACCATCCTCACCCTGCACGACGGAGAGTACATCCTAGCCACCGAGATACGGGCAGGCCACGCGCTGACGGCCAGCCAGCCATTCACCATCAGCTTCGATCCAGGCTCACTCACCGAGCTGGAGTAGCACAGACCAGCCAACCCCAGGTACCAGCGCGAGCTTCAGGCCCGTCTGCCGGGCTACACAGCAACCCGGGCCCGGGCAGGCAGCAGCAAACCGTTACAACGGGACGTAACAACACCGGCAGCGCTTCCCAGGAAGCCGGGAACGCCGAACGCCGACTCTGCGCGGCGGACAGATGTGCTGGCAGCCTGTTCGGCGGTGCGCAGATCAGTCTTGTATGGCATCGGGTCCCCCGCATCGTTGTGCGCGGATCGGCGTGCGGGGCTGCTTCCTGGACATCCCGCGGTGGTATGCCTGCTTGCAGGGTATGTGGCGGGCCGCGTCTGCGCCGGTTAACGGCCGGCTGGTCAGGTGCCCGGTTTGTCCAGCCCTTGCTGCAGCGTGCTGGCGCTGTCCGGGCTGATGGCCGGGTGGGAGTAGATGTCGAGCAGGGCCTGGGTGATGCGCCGGTCGCCCTCGGGCGAGAAGATGCCGGCGCCGATGCTCCGCGAGATGTGTGCCTGGAATGCGGGGATGCCCAGGGCCATGGCGACCATGAGCGCTGCGCGGGTCCTCAGGTCGGCGACCGGGGGGTCGGGCCGCTGCTTGTCGGCCTGCCGCAGCGACTGCTCGGTCATCGCCACCATCTCGTCGAAGATCTGCCCGGCGGCCTCGGACTCGTCGATCAGCGCCCGCGCCAGGTACCGCTGCAGCGGATGCAGTGGGTCCCGGGCCTCGGTGACGGTCTTGGGGTCGTTCAGCCCCTCATCCGTCATCGCCTGGTCGGCATAGGTGTGCTGCGCCTCGAGCGCGTAGGCGTCGCACGCCTTGCGCAGCTCGTCCTTGGAGCCGAAGTGGTGGCGCACCAGCCCAGGCGACACGCCGGCGGCGCGGGCGATCCCCCGGATCGTCGCCCGGTCGAACCCGTACTCGGTGAAGTACTTGCAGTGCCGCGTCCCTGATCCGGGCCCGGGCGGTCAGGTCCTCGAAGGCGGCACCGCTACGGTCAGTGACCCTCATGTTAAGTATGTCGGCGCCCAGGTCGCAGGCGGCGAATAGGTGCCTGGCCCCGTGCGGGCAGGTGCCTGGCCCCGTGCGGGCAGGTGCCTGGCCCCGTGCGGGCAGGTGCAGGTCGCCCGCCGGCGGGGCCTGGGCTGACGGCCGGGATCCTTGTGCCGTCCGCCGCGCTCGGCCCACTGCCAACCTGGGTGTGGCCGGAGGTTGAGCGGCCCGGACTCATCCAGGCAGAACACGGCTTCGGGCTCGTCTTCCTCGGCAATGACCTCGCCGTCGGCGATCCCGTACAGGTGTTCGACGCGGGCCTTCTTGGTGGCGTAGTCGGGGTCGTGTGAGGTCTTCCAGGTCTTTACCCGTTGAAACGACACGCCCTCCCGGCGGAGCAGAACCCGCAGGCCCTCGTGGCTGATGTCGTCGACCACCCCCTCGGTGACCAGGAAGTCGGCCAGCCTGGCCAGATTCCAGGCCGGAAACGGCAGACCGTGCCCGGCCGGCCTGGACTTGGCGATCTTCTTGATCTCCCGGCGCCCGGGCAAGGTGAACCCCTTCGGCCGCCCGCCGGAGTACTTGGGGTAGAGCGAGTCGAAGCCGTCGGCGTTGAAGTTGCGGATCACCTCCCGGACCCGGTCCGCGCTGGTGAACGTCACCTCGGCGATCCTGGCCACCGGCATGCCCTGCGCGGGCAGCAGTACCATCTGCGCCCGCCGCCAGGTCACCACCGACCCAGTGCCCCTGCGGATGATCCGCAGCAGCCGCTGCCCCTCTTCATCATCGATCTCGCGTACGCGTACGCGTTCTGCCACCAAGACACCCTGACCGTGACGCGCCCCCAAGACCACCATCCGGACGGCGCGTCACGCCACAACGGGGCAAACGTTGCCTGACGCGGCACTAGACTTGGGTAATTCGTTGTCTTGAATTGTTTGCGTTTATGAAGGTAGGTTTGGCGCCATGACCGCATCCCAGACTCCGGCCACCGCCGAGGAGCTGCGCGGTGCCGGCCTGCGGGTGACGGCCGCCCGCGTCGCACTGCTCGAGACCGTCCGGGACGGTGACCACCTCGGCGTCGAGGCGATCGCCTCCGGGGTGCGCGATCGCGTAGGCCATATCTCCCTTCAGGCCGTGTATGAGGCCCTCCACGCGCTCACCGCGGCGGGACTCCTGCGCCGCATCGAACCGGCCGGCAGCCCGGCCCGGTTCGAGGGACGCATCGGGGACAACCACCACCACGTCGTGTGCCGGTCGTGCGGTGTCGTCGCTGACGTCGACTGCGCGGTCGGCGAGGCGCCCTGCCTGACCGCGTCCGGCGACCACGGCTTCTCGATCGACGAGGCCCAGGTCATCTACTGGGGCGTGTGCCCCGGCTGTTCCACCGCCCGCAGTTCCTGCGCACCGTGATCCGCCTAGTCCGGAAGGATTCCCATGTCTGAGAACCATGATGCAATCGTCGTAGACGCGAAGACGGAGGGCGGAGGTGGCTGCCCGGTCGCGCACGGGCGCGCCCCGCACCCGGCTCAGGGCGGCGGAAACCGCCAGTGGTGGCCGGAGCGGCTCAACCTGAAGATCCTCGCCAAGAACCCCGCCGCGGCCAACCCCCTCGGCGAGGAGTTCAACTACGCCGAGGCGTTCAAGACCCTCGACCTCGCGGCCGTGAAGCAGGACATCGCGGAGGTGCTGACGACCCCGCAGGACTGGTGGCCGGCCGACTACGGCCACTACGGCCCGTTCATCATCCGGATGGCGTGGCACAGCGCGGGCACCTACCGGATCAGCGACGGCCGCGGCGGCGCCGGGGCCGGCCAGCAGCGCTTCGCCCCCCTCAACAGCTGGCCGGACAACGCGAACCTCGACAAGGCCCGCCGCCTGCTGTGGCCGGTCAAGAAGAAGTACGGCCAGAAGCTCTCGTGGGCCGACCTCATGATCCTCGCCGGCAACGTCGCCCTGGAGTCGATGGGCTTCAAGACCTTCGGCTTCGCCGGCGGTCGTGAGGACGAATGGGAGCCCGACGAGGACGTCTACTGGGGTCCCGAGTCCACCTGGCTCGGCGACGAGCGCTACACCGGCGACCGGGAGCTCGAGAACCCCCTCGCCGCGGTCCAGATGGGCCTCATCTACGTCAACCCGGAGGGCCCGAACGGCAACCCGGACCCGCTCGCCGCGGCCCGCGACATCCGTGAGACGTTCCGCCGGATGGCGATGAACGACGAGGAGACGGCCGCCCTGATCGCGGGCGGTCACACCTTCGGCAAGACCCACGGTGCAGGCCCCGCGGATGCGGTCGGCCCCGCTCCCGAGGCTGCCCCGCTCGAGGAGCAGGGCCTCGGCTGGAAGAGCACCTACGGCACCGGCAAGGGCGGCGACACGATCACCAGCGGTCTCGACGGTGCGTGGACGAACACCCCGGTGACGTGGGACAACACCTTCCTCAAGATCCTGTACGGCTACGAGTGGGAGCTGGCAGAGAGCCCCGCCGGTGCGCACCAGTGGAAGCCGAAGGACGGCGCCGGGGCGGGTACCGTCCCCGACGCCCACGACCCGTCGAAGCGCCACGCCCCGACGATGCTGACGACCGACCTCGCGCTCCGCATGGACCCGGTCTACGAGCAGATCTCGCGGCGCTTCCTGGAGAACCCCGGCGAGTTCGCGGACGCCTTCGCCCGGGCGTGGTTCAAGCTGACCCACCGCGACATGGGCCCGGTCGTGCGCTACCTCGGCCCGGAGGTCCCGGCCGAGACGCTGCTGTGGCAGGACCCCCTCCCCGCGGTGACGCACGAGCTCATCGGCGCTGAGGACATCGCCTCCCTCAAGGGCCAGATCCTCGCCTCGGGCCTGCCGGTGTCCCAGCTCGTGTCCACCGCGTGGGCGTCGGCCTCGTCCTTCCGTGGCAGCGACAAGCGCGGCGGCGCCAACGGTGCGCGCATCCGCCTCGAGCCGCAGAGCGGGTGGGAGGTCAACGACCCCGACCAGCTCGCGACGGTGCTGCGCACCCTGGAGGGGATCCAGGAGGCCTTCAACGCCGCCCAGGCCGGCGGCAAGCAGGTCTCGCTCGCCGACCTGATCGTGCTCGCTGGTGGTGCGGCCGTCGAGCAGGCCGCCAAGGACGCGGGCTTCGACGTCGGGGTCCCCTTCACGCCGGGCCGCGCGGACACGTCGCAGGAGCAGACCGACGTGGAGTCGTTCGCCGCGCTCGAGCCGGCCGCCGACGGGTTCCGCAACTACCTCGGGAAGGGCAGCCGGCTGCCGGCTGAGTACCTGCTGATCGACCGGGCGAACCTGCTGACCCTGAGCGCCCCCGAGATGACGGTCCTCGTCGGTGGCCTGCGCGTCCTGGGCGCGAACTACCAGCAGTCGCCGCTCGGCGTCTTCACCACGACCCCCGGGTCTCTGACCAACGACTTCTTCGTCAACCTGCTCGACCTGGGCACGACGTGGAAGGCGACGCCCGAGGACGCGGACACGTTCGAGGGCCGCGACGCCGCCACCGGCGAGGTCAAGTGGACCGGCAGCCGTGCCGACCTCGTCTTCGGGTCGAACTCCGAGCTGCGCGCGCTCGCGGAGGTCTACGCGGGCGATGACGCGAAGGAGAAGTTCGTGAACGACTTCGTCGCGGCGTGGGACAAGGTGATGAACCTCGACCGGTTCGACCTCGTCTGATCATGACGTCCAGGCCGGCCCGCGCCGGCCGACCTGGACGTCCTGAGTCTGAAGGATCCCGGCATCGTCCGCCTCCAGCGCGACGTCGAGAGGGTCGCGGTCGGGCAGGGGTCGAGCCGGGAAGCGTGCCCGCGTGGGGCGCGTCACGGTCAGGGTGTCTTGGTGGCAGAACGCGTACGCGTACGCGAGATCGATGATGAAGAGGGGCAGCGGCTGCTGCGGATCATCCGCAGGGGCACTGGGTCGGTGGTGACCTGGCGGCGGGCGCAGATGGTACTGCTGCCCGCGCAGGGCATGCCGGTGGCCAGGATCGCCGAGGTGACGTTCACCAGCGCGGACCGGGTCCGGGAGGTGATCCGCAACTTCAACGCCGACGGCTTCGACTCGCTCTACCCCAAGTACTCCGGCGGGCGGCCGAAGGGGTTCACCTTGCCCGGGCGCCGGGAGATCAAGAAGATCGCCAAGTCCAGGCCGGCCGGGCACGGTCTGCCGTTTCCGGCCTGGAATCTGGCCAGGCTGGCCGACTTCCTGGTCACCGAGGGGCGCGTGGCGGCAACCATCATCACCTGGTGTGCCGGAGCTGCGGAGCGGTCAGGGACGTCGCGGGCAGGCCGTTTACGGACACATCGCAGAGTGCTCTTTGCTTGCTGCCGGGCGCTGGGGTCCGCTCGCCTACCCGGCGGAGTGGAGCCGGTGGGTGAGTGCGGTGTGGCGGCGGCCTGCTCCGGG
>Ga0307372_10002716_pt1 | contig 28857 bp, 30 predicted proteins | sample OX1MG_FD_202533 | JGI IMG/M metagenome (GOLD analysis project Ga0307372, IMG submission 202533) | Soil microbial communities from Risofladan, Vaasa, Finland - OX-1 | ecosystem: Environmental > Terrestrial > Soil > Coastal area > Acid sulfate soil | place: Finland: Risofladan, Vaasa | collected... | reverse complement strand
TGCTGAAGACCGAACGGGTCGACCTCTTGTTCACCGACATCGTGATGCCGGGAACCATGAACGGCGCGGAGCTGGCGCGGGCGGCAATGGCCGCGCATCCGAGCCTCAAGGTGCTGTTCACCTCGGGTTTCCCCGGCAACGTCGCCGAGGATGCCTGGCATCCCGACGGCGCGCGGCTGTTAAGCAAGCCCTATCGCCGGGACGAGCTGGCGCGGGCGGTACGCGAGATGCTTGCGCGCGAGCCGAGCCCGGCGCGGGCCGCGTTGGCGGTGGTTCGCGTGGCGTAAGCGGCGGGCGGCGCGCGAACGGTATTGCGCGCCGGCGCCAAAAGCGGGACGCTGACCGCCTGCCGCGCCAAGGGAGGTCCCCATGCCGTCGCCGGTCAAGCTCTCGCACATCGTCCTGCAGACGAACCAGATCGCGGCGATGCGCGATTGGTACTGCAAGGTGCTCGAGGCCGAGTTGGTGCAGGAAAGCGATTTCATCGCCTTCATCAGCTACGACGAGGAACATCACCGCATCGCCTTCCTCGATCCCGGGCCGCTCGCGACGAAGGGCGAGGCGGAGGCCGGCTTCAATCACGTCGCCTTCAGCTTCGCGAGCCTCAAGGACCTTGTCACCGTCTATGAGCGGCTGAAGCGCGACGGCATCGCCCCGCACTGGTGCGTCAACCACGGGCCGACCACGTCGCTCTATTACAAGGACCCGGACGGCAACGGGGTCGAGCTCGAGGTCGACAATTTCCCCGACGTCGCCCAGTGCAAGGCCTATATGAAGAGCCCGGCCTTCGTCGGCAATCAGCGCGGTATCGACTTCGATCCCGACGAGTTGGCGCGCCGTCTGCGTGCCGGCATACCCGAGCGCGACCTGCTCGACCGGTCGCGGCTCGAACCGGTCGCTCGTTGAGAAGCGGCGGCGCGATCCTTGCCTTGGCGCGGGTAGCCCGCTATAACCCGCGCCTTTCCCGGGCGGCCGGCTCGAAGGGCATGCCTCGCCGCCCCCGTCCATCCTTGAGAAAGGATCGAAATGCCCAAGCTGAAGACCAAGAGCGGGGCGAAGAAGCGCTTCGGGCGCACCGCCTCGGGCAAGGTGAAGGCGGCCAACGCCTATAAGCGCCACCTCCTCATCAACAAGTCGAAACGCGGCAAGCGCAACGCCAAGGGCACCGTGACGTTGCAGAAGGGCGACGCCAACCTGGTGCTCAGCTACATGCCGTATATGCGGGGCTGAACCATGGCACGCGTCAAGCGCGGCGTCACCGCCCATGCCCGCCACAAGAAGGTGCTGGCCCTCGCCAAGGGCTATCGCGGCCGCTCCAAGTCGAGCTTTCGCATCGCCGTCGAGAAGGTCGAGAAGGGCCTGCAATACGCCTATCGCGATCGCCGCACGCGCAAGCGCAATTTCCGCGCCTTGTGGATTCAGCGGATCAACGCCGGCGCGCGCGAGGAGGGCCTCACCTATTCGCAGCTCGTCAACGGGCTGAAGCGCGCCGGCATCGAACTCGACCGCAAGGTCCTCGCCGATCTCGCCGCGCGCGAGCCCGCCGCCTTCAAGGCCGTGGTGGCGCAGGCCCAGGCCGCGCTTGCCAAGGGCTAGAGGCCATGGGGGTGCGCACCGGCGGCCGATTTAGCGGGGCGCTGCGCGCCTAGGCCCCGGCGTCCGGCGCGCGCGACGAAAAGGGGCCCCGAGCGGCCCCTTTTTCTCGACCGGAGGAACGATGGAGAGCCTCGACCAGATCCGCGACGAGACCCTCCGCCGCGTCAGGGCGGCGACGAGCCGGGACGCGCTCGATCAGGTCCGCGTCGCCTCGCTCGGGCGCCGCGGCAGCGTCACCGAGTCGATGAAGGGTCTGGCTTCCCTCGCGCCCGAGGCGCGGCGCGAACGTGGCGCCGCGCTCAACCGGCTCAAGGACGAACTCGAGGCAGCGATCGCCGAAGCGGAGCAGCGGCTCGAGGGCGCGGCGCTGGCCGCGCGTCTTGCGACCGAGCGCGTCGATGTGAGCCTGCCGGTGGCGGCCGAGCCCGAGGGCCGCATCCATCCGATCAGCCAGACCATGGACGAGGTCCTCGCCATCTTCGGCGAGATGGGCTTCACCGTCGCCGAGGGCCCGCATATCGAGGACGATTTCCACAACTTCACCGCCCTCAACATCCCGCCCGAGCATCCGGCCCGGCAGGAGCAGGACACGTTCTATCTCGGCACCGCGCATCCCGGCGGGCGCAAGCTCCTGCGCACCCACACCTCGCCGGTGCAGATCCGCACCATGCGCACGCGCAAGCCGCCGCTGCGTATCATCGTGCCGGGGCGCACCTTTCGCAGCGACCACGACGCCACGCATTCGCCCATGTTCCACCAGGTCGAAGGGCTGGTGATCGACCGCGCCATCCACATGGGGCATTTGAAGGGCTGCCTCATCGATTTCTGCCGCGCCTTCTTCGACCTCGACGATCTGCCGGTGCGCTTCCGGCCGAGCTACTTCCCCTTCACCGAGCCGTCGGCCGAGGTCGATATCGGCTGCTCGCGCGAGGGCGGCGGGCTCAAGATCGGCGCCGGCGGCGACTGGCTCGAGATTCTGGGCTCGGGCATGGTGCATCCCAAGGTGCTGGCGAATTGCGGGCTCGATCCCGAGACCTATCAGGGCTTCGCCTTCGGCATGGGGATGGAGCGGATCGCCATGCTGAAATACGGCATCCCCGATCTGCGCACCTTCTTCGACAGCGACCTGCGCTGGCTGCGGCATTACGGCTTCCTGCCGCTCGACGTGCCGTCGCTGGTGACGGGGCCGGCGCGATGAAGACGACGCTCGCCTGGCTCAAGACCCATCTCGACACCGCCGCGACGGCCGAGGAGATCGCCGCGCTCCTGGTGATGCGCGGCTTCGAAGTCGAGAGCATCGAGAACCGCGCCAAGGACTTGGCGCCGTTCCGGGTCGCGCGCGTGGTCAAGGCCGAGCCCCACCCCAATGCCGACAAGCTCAAGCTCTGCGTCGTCGATGCCGGCGCCGGCGAGGTCCAGGTGGTGTGCGGCGCGCCCAACGCGCGCGCCGGCATGCTCGGCGTGTTCGCACCGCCGGGCGCGCTCATTCCGCGCACCGGAATCGTGCTCAAGGCCAGCGCGATCCGCGGCATCACCTCGAACGGCATGCTGTGCTCGGGCTACGAACTCGGTCTTTCCGAGGATCACGAGGGCATCATCGAGCTGCCCACCGGTCTCGCGGTCGGCCAGCCGTTCGCGCAGGCGGTCGGGCTCGACGATCCCATCCTCGACATCAAGGTGACGGCGAACCGCGCCGATTGCCTCGGCGTGCGCGGCATTGCCCGCGACCTCGCCGCCGCCGGGCTGGGGCGGCTCAAGCCGCTGGCGGCCGGCTGGTACGAAGGGCGGAGCGACGGCACGCTCGCGACGGATGCGGTGCCCGGCCGCTTCCCCTGCCTTATCGCCGTGCATCTTGCGGGGCCGGACAAGGCGGCCTGCCCGCTGTTCATGGGCCGCCTCATTCGCGGCGTCGCCAACCGGGAGTCGCCGGCCTGGCTCGCCGACCGACTCATCGCGATCGGGCTCAGGCCGATCTCGGCGCTCGTCGACATCACCAATTTCCTCACCTTCGATCTCGACCGGCCGCTGCACGTGTTCGACGCCGACCGGCTCGACGGCGATCTTGCGGTGCGGGGGGCCCGGCCCGACGAGACGCTGCGCGCCCTGAACGGCCGCGTCCTGACGCTCGATGCGGACATGACCGTGATCGCCGACAACAGCGGCGCGCTCAGCCTCGGCGGCGTCATCGGCGGCGAGAGCACGGGCTGTACCGAGACGACGATCAACGTCTATATCGAGGCGGCGCTGTTCGATCCGGTGCGCACCGCCGCCACCGGCCGCAAGCTCAATCTCCAGAGCGACGCGCGCTATCGCTTCGAGCGCGGCCTCGATCCCGCCTTCGTCGGCCCGGGGCTCGAGGCGGCGACCCGACTCATCTGCGAGATTTGCGGCGGCGAGCCGAGCGCGATCGCGGTCTCGGGCGCGGCGCCGGCGTGGCAGCGGCCGTTGCGCTTCCGTCCCGACCGCACCCGCGAACTCGGCGGCATCGACATCGCGGCGGACGACCAGCGCCGCATCCTGACCGCGCTCGGCGCCACCATCGCCGGCACCGACGGTCCGAGTTGGACGGTCGAGCCGCCGTCCTGGCGCGGCGACATCGAAGGCGAGGCCGATCTCGTCGAAGAGGTGCTGCGCATTCACGGCTACGAGCACATTCCCGTCGTGTCGCTGCCGCGCGAGACGACGCTGCCGCGGCCGGCGCTCGATCCGGCGCAGCGCCGCACCATCTTCGTGCGCCGCAGCCTCGCCGCACGCGGCCTCGTCGAAGCCGTGACCTATGCCTTCATGCCGACCGCGGCGGCGCGACTCTTCGGCGGCGGCGCAGAGGCGTTGCGGCTCGTCAATCCGATCAGCGCCGATCTCGACGCGATGCGGCCGTCGATCCTGCCCAATCTCTTGGCAGCGGCGCGGCGCAACGCCGATCGCGGCTATCCCGACACCGCGCTGTTCGAACTGGGCGCGCAGTACCGCGACGACACGCCCGACGGCCAGGACCTCGTCGCCGCGGGCCTGCGCACCGGCCGCAGCGGCGCCAAGCGCTGGGACGATCCCGGGCGGCCGGTCGATGCGTTCCTCGCCAAGGCCGATGCCATGGCGACGCTCGCCGCCGCCGGGCTCGCCGCCGATGCGGTCCAGCTCGGCGCCGATCCGCCGCCCTGGTACCATCCGGGCCGCGCCGGCAGCCTGCGCCTCGGGCCGAAGCTGCTGGGATGGTTCGGGGAGCTTCACCCGGGCGTGCTCGCCGCGCTCGACGTCAAGGGCGCGGCCGTGGGGTTCGAGATTCTGCTCGACGCCGTGCCGCTCCCGCGCGCGCGGGGCCGCGCCCGGCCGCTGCTCAAGCTCTCGCCGTTCCAGCCGGTGGAGCGCGATTTCGCCTTCACCGTCGATGCCGCCCTGCCGGCCGAGACGCTGCTGCGCGCGGCGCGCGGGATCGACAAGAAGCTCGTCGCCGCGGTGCGCCTCTTCGACGTCTATACCGGGCCGGGACTGCCCGAGGGCAAGAAGTCGCTGGCCATCACCGTCGTGCTCCAGCCCGAGGAGGAGACGCTGACGGATGCGGCGCTCGAAGGCTTCTCCAAGCGTCTCGTCGCCGCGGTCGAAAAGGCGACCGGCGGCAGCCTGCGGCGCTAGCGCGGCGATGGTCGCCTTTGCCCGCATCCGCAAGGCCGCGCTCGCCCGCCACGGCGCGACCGAGCTGGCGGCGCGAATGCCCGCGGTGAAATCCGCGGCGGCGCTGAAACGACTGACCGACGACCGCTATTTCTCGCAGATGTCGCTGCGCATCTTTCGCGCCGGGCTGAAGCACAGCGTGGTCGACGCCAAGTGGCCCGCCTTCGAGGAGGCGTTCCGCGGTTTCGACCCGCGCCGCGTCCGCGCCATGCGCGACGAGGAGGTCGAGGATCTGATGAAGGACGCGCGGCTCATCCGCCATCTCGGCAAGCTGCGCGCGGTCCATGACAACGCCGCCGCCTTCATCGCGCTCGCCGCGGACAAGGGCGGCATGGGCAAGTATCTCGCCGACTGGCCGGGCGAGGAGATCACGCAGCTGTGGGACGATCTCGCCAAGCGCTTTGCGCAAATGGGCGGCAACTCGACGCCGCGCTTCCTGCGCATGATCGGCAAGGACACGTTCCTGCTGACGCCCTCGGTCGTGGCGGCGCTCGACCATTGGGGCGCCTTCAAGGGCGAACCCAAGAGCAAGGCCGACCGCGCCAAGGTGCAGGCGGTCTTCAATGCCTGGGTCAAGGAGACAGGACTGCCGCTCGGGCATTTGAGCATGACGCTCGCCGCGTCGATCGACGAGGGCGCCGGGCCGGGGCAGCCGCCGCAGCACTGACGGGACTGCGGCATCCCGCCCCTGGCGCCGGCTGCGCGGAGACGGGATGCGGCTTGCAGCCCTATTTCTCCGGATTCATCTCCTTCCACGGGTCCTTGATCTGGGAGATGGTCTGGAACTCGACGTTGGACAGCTTGCCGTTCACCTTCTCGACCTTGCGGATATAGATGTTCTGGACGATGTCGCGCGTCGCCGGGTCGATGTGCCACGGCCCGCGCGGGCTGTTGGGATCGCTGTAGTGGCTGAAGAACTGCATCGCCTGGTCGATGTCGAACTTGCCGCCGGTCTTCCTGATCATGGCGACGATCATCGCCATCCCGTCATAGCCCTGGACACCGGTGAAGTCGGGCAGCGCCTTGGCGCCGTATTCCTTCTTCCAGGCAGCGACGAAGGCCTTGTTCTGCGGCCGCGTCGCAACGGCGGAATAGGTGCCCGAGGTGACCAGCCCCTCGGCGATGTCGCCCATGTCGACGAGCTGCTCGTCGGGCACGAGGTCCATGGTCGAAACGAGCCGGATGCCCTTGCCCTTGAGATCGAGGCTCGCGATCGCCCGCATCATCGGCACCGCGTCGCCGACCGGAACGAAGATGTCGAAATACTGTGGCTTGGCATCGGCCACGCGCTGCAGATAGGGAACGAAGTTCAGGCTGCCGAGCGGGAAGCGGATCGCGCCGAGCATCTTGCCGCCGCCCTCGGTGAAACCCTTGGCGAAGGCATGCTCGGCATCCCAGCCGGGCGCGTAGTCGCTCACTGCCGTGTAGGCGGTCTTGCCGCCCTGCTTGGCAGCCCACTGGCCGAGCGGCATCGAGGTCTGCCACAGCGTGAAGGAATCGCGAACGATATAGGGCGACTTGCGCGTGATGATCGCGGTCGCGGCATTGAGCACCACGAACGGCAGCTTGGCCTCGGTCGCGATCGGCGCGATCGCAAGCGCGTTGGGCGTGTAGATGCAGCCCATGAGGATGTTCACGTGCTGCCGCGTCACCAGTTCCTGCGCCAGGCGCTTGGCCACCTCGGGATTGGGGCCGGTGTCATCGCGCGCGATGAGCTCGACCGAAACGCCCTTGGGCAGGTCCTTCTCGTGAGTCTTGAGATAGAGCCGGGCGCCGCGGTCGATCTCGATCCCGGGCGTGGAATCGGGGCCGGATAGCGTCATCACCTCGCCGATCTTGATCTGCTGCGCGCCGGCCGGCAGCGCCAGCGCCGCCGCGACCACGCCGCAACCCATGGCAAGAAACGTTCTCATGGCTTTTCCCCCGATCCGCTTTGTTCCCTGGTCCCCATAAGGCCACATCCCCCCGCCGCGGGGCAATGGCCTGCATCGACGCCCGGGCGACATTGCGCGGGCAGGGCTGGGTCCCTATGTTCCGCCCGGCCCATGACCGATCTCCGCCACATCCGCAACTTCGCCATTATCGCCCATATCGATCACGGCAAATCGACGCTTGCCGATCGCCTGATCGAGCATTGCGGCGGCCTCAAGGCGCGCGAGATGCGGGCGCAGGTGCTCGACAGCATGGACCTCGAACGCGAACGCGGCATCACCATCAAGGCGCAGACCGTGCGCCTTTCCTATCGCGCGCACGACGGCGAGGCCTATGAGCTCAACCTCATGGACACGCCGGGGCACGTCGATTTCGCCTATGAAGTCAGCCGATCGCTCGCCGCCTGCGAGGGGTCGCTCCTGGTGGTCGATGCGAGCCAGGGCGTCGAGGCGCAGACGCTTGCCAACGTCTATCAGGCGATCGGGGCGGGGCACGAGATCGTGCCGGTGCTGAACAAGATCGACCTGCCTGCCGCCGAGCCGGAGCGGGTCAAGCAGCAGATCGAGGACGTGATCGGCCTCGATGCCTCGGGCGCCATCGAGATCTCGGCCAAGACCGGCCTCAACATCGAGGCGGTGCTCGAGGCGCTGGTGACGCGGCTGCCGCCGCCCCAGGGCGACGCCGAGGCGCCGCTCAAGGCGCTCCTGGTCGATAGCTGGTATGATTCCTATCTCGGCGTCGTGACGCTGGTGCGGGTGAAGGACGGAGTGCTCAGTCCCGGGCTTCGCGTCCGCCTCATGGCCACCGGCGCCGTGCACACGATCGAGCGCGTCGGCATGTTCACGCCGAAGCCGACGCCGGTCGAAGCGCTCGGGCCCGGCGAGATCGGATTCATCACCGCCGGCATCAAGACCGTGGCCGACTGCCGCATCGGCGACACCATCACCACGGACCGCCGCCCGGCCGAGGCGCCGCTGCCCGGCTTCAAGCCGGTGCAGCCGGTGGTGTTCTGCGGCCTGTTCCCGACCGATTCGGCCGATTACGAGCGGCTGCGCGATTCGCTCGCCAAGCTCCGCCTCAACGACGCCAGCTTCGAGTACGAGCCCGAGACCTCGGCCGCGCTCGGCTTCGGCTTCCGCTGCGGCTTTCTCGGCCTCCTGCACCTCGAGATCATCCAGGAGCGGCTCGAGCGCGAATTCGACCTCGACCTCATCACCACGGCGCCCTCCGTCATCTATCGCATCCACCTCACCGACGGCGACATCGTCGCGCTCCACAATCCGGTCGACATGCCCGACCCGGTGCAGATCGACCACATCGAGGAGCCGTGGATCAAGGCGACGATCCTGGTGCCCGATGCCTATCTCGGCGGCGTACTCGCGCTGTGCGAGGAGCGGCGCGGCGTGCAGACCGACCTCACTTATGCCGGCAGCCGCGCCATGGTGATCTATCGCCTGCCGCTGAACGAAGTGGTGTTCGATTTCTACGACCGGCTCAAATCGGTGAGCCGCGGCTATGCCAGCTTCGATTACCAGCTCGATGGCTATGCCGAGAGCGATGTCGTGCTGATGAACATCCTCGTGAACGGCGAGCCGGTCGACGCGCTCGCCGTGATCGTGCATCGCAGCCAGGCCGAGCGCCGCGGCCGCGCGCTGTGCGAGCGCTTGAAGGACCTGATTCCGCGCCAGCTCTTCCAGATCGCGATCCAGGCGGCGCTCGGCGGCCGCATCATCGCCCGCGAGACGGTGAAGGCCTTGCGCAAGGACGTGCTGGCGAAATGCTATGGCGGCGACGTGACGCGCAAGCGCAAGCTGCTCGAGAAGCAGAAGGAGGGCAAGAAGCGCATGCGCCAATTCGGCAAGGTCGAGATCCCGCAATCGGCCTTTCTCGCCGCCCTCAGGATGGGAGACGAGTGATCAGAGCCGCGGCCGGCGGACCCCGCGATCGCCGCGGTGACGGCTGAGCCAGACGAGGACGACCCCCGCGGCCGCCATGCTCGGCGCCGCCCAGAGATCGAGCACCACGCGGATGATGCCGGTCCATGCCCAGGACGGCGCGGCGCGCGCGACGGTCGCTTCGAACGCCGCACGGCTCGGCGGGTCGAGATCGGACCACAGCCGGTCGAGCGTGATGGGCGCGAAGCTCTGCGTATCCTGCCAGGCGACGAAATCGCCCCCCAAAACGACGAGCGCCGCCAGAAACAGCAGCCAGCCGATCACGCGGACAATGACCATGGTTTGCCCCCGCCCCGCCGGAGACGATGGTGCCGGTCCCGACGCCGCGGCGCAAGGCGCCGGCACGGCAAGCGGCGCTATTTCCTTGCCGGCGCAGAGATCCCCGCCGCGAGCGCCATGCGCACCAGATCGGAGAGGCTGCGCGCCTGCATCTTCTCCATGACCCGCGCGCGATGGATCTCGACGGTGCGCGGGCTGATCGAGAGATGATGGGCGATCACCTTGTTGGGATGGCCGGCCACCAGTTCGACCATCACCTCGCGCTCGCGCTCGGTGAGGCGGTCGATGCCGGCGGCGGCGGCGGCGGCTTCGGCCTGGGCCGCGCGCGCTTCCATTCCCCGCTCCAGCGCGCGCGCGATGCTGGCGAGGATGGTCTCGTCGCTGAACGGCTTTTCGATGAAGTCGGCGGCCCCGGCGCGCATCGCCGCGACGGCGAGCGGCACGTCGCCGTGGCCGGTCATGACGATCACCGGCAGCGGGCTATGGCGCCGGTTCAACGCTTCTTGAACGTCGAGGCCGCCCATTCCCGGCATGCTGACATCGACGAGCGCGCAGCCCGCAGCATCCTGCGCCAGGGCGTCGAGGAAACGCTCGCCCGAGGGAAACCCGACGGTGCGAAAACCGCTCGCCTCGAGCAGCAACTCGAGCGATTCGCGGATCGCATCGTCATCATCGACGACGAAGATCATTGCAGCATCGGCCATCGGCGCGCCCGGATTGTGTCCGAGTTCGCGGCTCCTGGCAATGCGAATGATGGCCCGAAGCGCCGGTCGCGCTAGCGTCGCGATTCCCAGGCCAGCGTCACAATGAAGGCGATCGCGGCGGCGACGACCAGGACCAGATAGGCAAGCTCTCCTGACGACATGGCTCCTCCACCGAGCCGGTCCGGCACGCGCGGATACGGCCCGTGCGTCAGGTTGGCCCGCGGGCCCGGTGCGAACCTTGATGCAGATCAATGCCGCGTGCACCGCGGTGTCGCACCCGCCCGCACCCACCGCCTTGATTCGCTCGAACCAGGGGCTAGAGTCGCGACCATGCCGCCGGACAATCCTTCGAATCCCGCGGGCGCCGCCGGGTCGGACGCTTCCGGCGTCGGCGCCGATGCGGCGGGGTTGCTCGCGGCCATCGTCGAATCCTCGACTTCCGCCATCATCAGCCTCACGCTCGACGGCGTCGTCACGAGCTGGAACGAGGCCGCCGAACGCATCTTCGGCTATTCGGCCGCGGAGATCGTGGGGCACTCCGGTGCCATTCTCGCCGGGCCCGACACCGAGGACGAGATGTTGCACAACCTCGTCCGGGTCAGGACGGGCGAACGGGTCGCAACCTATGAGACAAGGCGGCGGGCCAAGGACGGGCGCATCATCGATATCGCGCTCACCTTGTCGCCGATCCGCGCGTCGGACGGCCGCGTCGTCGGCGCCGCGAAGATCGCGCGTGACGTCTCCGCCGCGCGCCGCGCGGCCGCCGAGCTCGCCGAGCGCGAGGCGCATCTGCGCTCGATCCTCGACACCGTTCCCGACGCCATGATCGTCATCGACGACCGCGGCATCATCCAGTCCTTCAGCGCCGCGGCCGAGCGCCTGTTCGGCTATCAGGCCGCCGAGGTGTGCGGCCAGAACGTGAAAATGCTGATGCCGTCGCCGCACCACGAGAATCACGACGCCTATCTCGCGCGCTACCGCGCGACCGGCGAGCGGCGCATCATCGGCATCGGCCGCGTCGTCGCAGGGCGGCGCAAGGATGGCGGTTCGTTCCCGATGGAGCTTGCGGTCGGCGAGGTCGCCGGCCCGCGGCCGCTCTTTACCGGCTTCGTGCGCGACCTCACCGAGCGCCAACAGTCCGAGCGCCGGCTGCAGGAGCTGCAGGCCGAGATCTCGCACATCTCGCGGCTGAGCGAGATGGGGCAGATGGCCTCGGCGCTGGCGCACGAACTCAATCAGCCGCTGACCGCGGCGGGAAACTATCTTCAGGCAGCGCGCCGGCTGCTGGCGCGCAAGGACGATGCCTCGGTCGAGCGGGCGATGACGGCGCTCGACAGCGCCGGCACCCAGATCATCCGCACCGCCCAGATCATCCGCCGCCTGCGCGATTTCGTGAAGAAGACGGAGGCGACGCAGCAGGCCGAGGACATGCTGAAGCTGGTCGAGGAGGCGAGCGCGCTCGCCCTCATCGGCGCGAAGGAGCAAGGCGTCAAGGTGCAGTTCCACGTCTTGCCCGGCAGCGGCAGCGCCGTCATCGACAAGATCCAGATTCAGCAGGTGCTGGTCAACCTGTTGCGCAACGCCGTCGAGGCGATGGAAACAAGTGACCGGCGCGAGCTCATGGTGGAGCTGGCCGATGGCGAGGACGCGTTCCTGCGCATCAGCGTCGCCGACACCGGCCCCGGCATTGCTCCCGAAGTGGCCGAGCGCCTGTTCCAGCCCTTCGTCACCACCAAGACCCAGGGCATGGGGGTGGGCCTGTCGATCTGCCGCTCGATCGTCGAGGCCCATGGCGGCCGGCTGTGGGCCGAGTCCAATCCCGGCGGCGGCACCGTGTTCCACTTCACCGTGCCGACGGCACGCTGACAGGGCGGTTCGCGCCGCCAGTCAGGTAAAGCGCGCGGAAAGCGGCGTCGGCCCGAACCGCCGCCCGCCGAGGCTCGCGGCGAAGTCGGCGAGCGCCTCGCCCAGCGCGACGAGATCGGCGGCGGCGCCTTCGGCCATGAGCCGGCCCTCGGCAAAGTCCTTGCCGGTGAGATAGACCGAATTCGGCAGCGCCACCGCGCCGAACCACGCCAGCACCAAGCGCAAATGACCGTCGACGCCGAGATAATGGTGCGGCGAGCCGCCCATGGCGACGATGCCGACGGGCTTGTCGCGCAGCGCCTCGACCGGCAGGAGGTCGAGAAGATTCTTGAGCACGCCCGGGAAGCTCGCGCGATAGACCGGGGCGGCAAAGATCACGCCGGCTGCGGCGCCGATCGTCGCCACCACCTGCCGCGTCGCCGCATCATAGTCCTCGAGCTTGCGCCCGTCGCAGATCGCGACCGGCGTCGCGGCGAGGTTGACGGTCTCGGTCGCAACCGCCGGACGCCGCGACGCCAGCGCCGCCGCGAGGCTCTCCACGGCATTGTTGAGGCGTCCCGGCGGGGTCGCCGCACCCACGACCATGACCAGTTTCATCGTCTCCCCGCTCCCTGTAGCGCCGCCTCGAGGGAAGGCGGCCGCGATCGCAGCTTGGCGCATGGCGCCGCACCCCGACAAGAGGTCGTGGCCGGCGCGACGCTTTCGCACGGCGGCTTAATTTTCGACGACGGGATAGGACTATCGGGACCGGACCCTGCCCTTTTTAGCGATTGAAGATCGGCTCCCGGCTTTGCTTACTAGGGCATTGCTCTTGACCTTGGGTGACGCGAGGCAGCGTGTCCGATAACGTCTATTTCCGGTCGCAATCGGCACGCTGCCGCCGCCTCGCGCGGCAATGCGCCGATGCCGAGGTCGCAACCCGGCTCGAGACCCTGGCCGAGGAGTTCGAGCGCAAGGCACGCGAACTCGACCCTGTGCAACCTCGGGTCCGCAACGAGCCGGGCGCGTAGCGTCGGCGCCTGGACCCGTCGGCATCGATCCGCCGCCACAGAGTCCGGGCCCTGGGGCGGGCGTCGCATCACGCCCCGCGGAAACTTGGCTTGCGCTTTTCCTGGAACGACTGGACGCCCTCCTTGAAGTCGGCGGAGGAGCGCAGGCGGCCATAAGCCTCGCCCTCGAGTTCGATCGCGCCGCGCAGCGGCAAATGCTGGCCGTGGTTCAGCACGCGCTTCAGCGTCCGCTGCGCCAGCGGCGAGAACGTGCACAGCTCGGCTGCGAGGCGCGCCGCCGCCGCCTCGAGCGCGTCGTCGGCGACGCATTCGGTGATGAAGCCCCAGCGCAGCGCCTCGTCGGCTTTGACCCGGCGCGCGCGCATCGCCATGTCCTTGGTGCGGGCGATGCCGACCATCTGGAGGAGCCGCGCCGACCCGCCCGATCCGGGGATCATGCCAATGCGCATCTCGGGCAGCGCGAATTCGGCCGTCTCCGAGGCGATGCGGAAATCACAGGCGAGCGCCAGCTCGAAGCCGACGCCGAAGCAGAACCCGCGCACGGCGGCGATCACCGGCTTGGTGCAGCGCTCGGGCGCGGCGACGTTGTCGGCGAGCTTCGCCACCTGCTCGGGCGCGGCTTCGAGAAAGCCGGCGATGTTGCCGCCGCTCGAGAAATCCTTGCCGGCGCCGCGCAGCACGATGACGCGGATCGCCGGGTCGCGGTCGAGCGCGGCGAAAACCGCGGCGAGCTGGTCGCGCTCCGGCATCGAGACGATGTTGAGCGGCGGCCGGTCGAGCACGATGTCGGCGCGCTCCGTGTCGGGATCGTGCTCGACCCGGAAGCCGTCGAGCGCCGACAGCGCCACCGCGCTTGCGGCAAAGCGATAGGGAATCATGCGCGCTCCTTGAGGACCGATGGCGATTGGCGGATGATATTAGCATGCCGCTACGGCAAGGGGTGATCGCGCCGTCAGGGAGGATGCGTCATGGATCTCGAGCTCACGGGGAAGATCGCGCTCGTCACCGGCGGCAGCGCCGGCATCGGCAAGGCGATCGCGCGCGTGCTGGCCGAGGAAGGCTGCAACGTCGCGATCTGCGCCCGACGCCAAGGCCCGCTCGACGCGGCGGCGCAGGAAATCCGCGCGGCGACCGGACGCGACATCCTCGCGCTTGCCGCCGATCTCACCAAGGCCGAGGACGCGCGTCGTTTCGTCGATGAATCGGCGCGCCATTTCGGCCGCATCGACATTCTCGTCAACAATGCCGGATCGGCGCCGGGCGGGGTGATCGAGACCCTGACCGAGGACGACTGGGCGCAGGCGCTGCAGTTGAAGTTCCTGGGCTATGTCCGCTGCATCCGCTACGCCCTTCCCCACATGAAGCGCCAGGGCGGCGGGCGCGTCGTCAACCTGATCGGCAATGACGGCATCAAGCACTCGTATTGGGAGATCGCGCCGGGCGCGGCCAATGCGGCGGGCCAGAACCTGACGATGTCGCTCGCCGGACAATACGGCAGGGACGGCATCACCTTCGTCGCGGTCAATCCCGGCCCGGTGCGCACCGAACGCTGGGACGGGCTCGTCCGCGCGATGGCGCGCGACATGCAGCTCGACTACGACACCGCGGACGGCCTTGCCCCCCGGAGCATTCCCTTGGGCCGCATCGCCGAGACACGCGAGGTCGCCAATCTCGTCGCCATGCTCGCCTCGCCGCTCACGCATTTCGTCAACGGCACGCAGATCGAGATCGACGGCGGGCAGCAGAAGCCGCTGATGGACCAGGCGCGCGACCGGCGCTGACGCAAGCGCGTCTCGCGTCCGCCGTCCTCAGCCGATGACGGCGATGCCCTGCACCTCCACGAGCAGCGCCGGCTGCGCCAGCCCGGCGCAGGTGATGAGCGCGCTCGCCGGAAAATCGTCGCCCAGGATCTCGCGGCGCAATTCGGTGAAGCGCGTGCCGTTGCGCGAATCGGTGACGAACACGGTCATCGTCACCATGTCGGCGAGCGTGCCGCCCGCCTGCTCGAGCGTCTTGCCGAGGCGACGGAACACCTCGCGCACCTGGCCGTCGAAATTGCCGGCGAGCGCGCGCCCCGCCTCGTCCTCGGCCGCGGTCTGGCCGGCGAGCCAGATCACCGTGCCGCCGGTCGTGATGACCGCCGGCGAATAGGCGCGGGTCTGCGCCCGTTCGCCCTTGACGTAAGTCCGCTTGTGGGTACGCGCCATATCGCCCTCCGGTGCTGGCAAGGTGTCGAGCATGTCGCCGGCGCCGCCCTCTGTCCATGGCGGGGCGCGCTTGCGCCGGCGCCGAATGACCCGATAGAACATCGCAACGCCATGCCGGACCCGTTCGATCGTGCCGCCTTGCTCGCTGCCGCGGCGGGCAGAAGCGCCGCGGACCGGGGCGGCGTGCGGCGCCTGGCCGCGCGTTCTGCCGTCGCGGCGGTTGCCGGCGCAGCGGCGGCGGCGATCGCGGTGCGGTATCCGCTGCATCCGGCGCTGTTGCTGGCGGTCCTGGCCGCCTATGCGGGCGCGCTGTGGCGCTGGCCGTCATTGTGGATCGCGGTCGTGCCGGCGGCGCTGCCGGCGTTCGATTTCGGCCCGTGGAGCGGCTGGACCTTCATCGAGGAGCCGGACCTCCTCGTGCTCGCGACCAGCGCCGTGCTCGCCCTTCGCGCGCCGCCGCGGCGCGGCGATTTCCGCCTCCGCGGTATTGCCGGCGCGGCCGTCGCGCTGACCGTCGTGGCCACGTTTGTGGGCATCGCCTTCGGCCTGGCGCTGCCGGGCCCCGCCGGCGGCACGGCGATCGCCGAGTTGAGCCCGCTCAACGCGCTGCGCATCGCCAAGGCGCTCGGCGCGGCGCTGGCGCTGTTGCCGTTCCTGCGCCGCGCGCTCGACGAACGCGACGACGCGCTCGATTGGCTCGCGGCGGGAATGACGGCGGGGCTGGTGCTGGTCACGGCGGCAGCGGCGGCCGAGCGCGCGGTGTTCACCGGCCCGTTCGATTTCCACACCGTCTATCGCATCGTCGGCACCTTCTCGAGCATGCATTTCGGCGGCGGCTATATCGGCGTTTACATCGCGATGGCGCTGCCGTTCCTGTTCGTGCTGCCGCCGTGGGGCCGCTTCGCCGGCGCCGCCGTCGCGGTCGGCGTCGCGATCGGGGCGCTCTATACGCTCGTCGTCACCTTCGCCCGTGCCGCCTATGCCAGCGCGGTGATCGCGAGCGTCGTGGTCGCGCTGGGTGCGATCCATGCGGCACGCCGCCGCGGCGAGGGGCTGCGCGCGATGGCGCTGCCGCTGCTGCTGCTGGCTGCGGTCGGCGCGATCGCCGCGACGGCGGCGAGCGATGCCCGCTTCATGGTGCGGCGCCTCGACCGCACGCTGCCGGATCTCGACGTCCGCCTGGCCGAGTGGCGCGCCGGGCTTGCGCTCGGTGACAGCAGCGTGCGCGCGGCGCTGTTCGGCATGGGGCTCGGCAGCTACGCGCGCATCGTGCTGGCGCGGCGGCCCGGCGGGCGCTTTCCCACCAATATCGCGCTGCACCGCGCGGACGGGCGCAGCTTTCTTCGCGTGCACGCGGGATTGCCGCTTTATCTCGGACAGAAGGTCAGCGTGGCGCCGCAGAGCCTCTATCGCGTGAGCGCGACGCTGCGCGGGCGCGCGCCGGGTAGCGTTCTCGTCGTCTTCCTGTGCGAGAAGCTGCTGCTCTATTCGGTGAACTGCGAAGACGTCGCGCTGGGACCGGCGGCGCCGGGCCAGTGGCAGCGCGTTTCCGGCTTCATCCCGAGCGGATCGATCGGGGAGCGCAGCGTGTTCGGGCTGAAGCGCCCGGTCGATTTGTCGCTGTTCGTGCCGGAGCGGGGCACCACCCTCGACATCGCCGATGTGCGGTTCGAAGACCGCGCCGGACGCGCGCTCGTCGTCAACGGCGATTTCGCCGACGGCCTCGATCACTGGCTCGCCAGCGACGACGATCACGCCATCTGGCGGATCGAGAATCAGTACCTGATGACGTTCTTCGAGGGGGGCGCGCTGGGGCTGACGGCGTTTCTGGTGCTGGTGGCGGCAGCGTTCGCGGCGGCGCTGCGCGCGATGCGGCGCGGCCACCGGATCGCGCCGGCGCTCGCCGCCGCGATCGCCGCCTTTCTCGCCAGTTCGCTCTTCGACTGCACCACCGAAGTGCCGCGGCTCGGCGCGCTGTTCTATCTCGTCGCTTTCGCCGCGCTCGCGCTCGACGCGCGCGGGACCGGCAGCGTCACGCCGGCTGGGCGCCCAGGCGCTGCTGCCGCGCGTGCCAAAGGGTCACGGCCAGTGCCACCGCAATGAGCGGCACCGCGCCGAGATTGACCCACGGCCAGCCGAAGAAATAGACCAGCGAGCCCGACGACAGCGAGGCGAACGCGACCGCGGCATAGATGAGCATGTTGGCCGCGCCCTGAGTCTTGGCCCGTTCGGCCGGGGTGCAGACCTCGGTGAGGAGCGCGGTGCCGCCGGTGAAGGTGAAGTTCCACCCCACCCCGAGCAGCGTCATCGCGATCCAGAACTGGGTCACCTCCTGCCCCGACAGTGCCACCCACACGGCGAGGCCGAGCAGCAGCAGGCCGAACAGGACCACCCGCGTCACGCCGAAGATGCGAATGAGCCAGCCGGTGAAGAATCCCGGGGCGTACATGCCGATGATGTGCCACTCGATCACCAGCGCCGTATCGGAGAAATCGTGGTGGCACAGCGCCATCGCGAGCGGCGTCGCGGTCATGAGCAGACTCATCACCGCCTGACCGATCATCGCGGTGAGCGTGGCGACGATGAAAACCGGCTGGCGCATGATAACGGCGAGCGGACGGCGCGGCGCATTCGCCTCCTTCGGCGACAGGCGCGGAATGTCGACGAACGCGACCGCGACCGCCCCGAGCAGCGTCGTCGCCACCAGCAGGACATAGGCGCCGAGGAACGGCACCGAGCCAATCATGTCCTTGCCGAGCTTGGCGAGTTCGGGCCCGAGGAAACCCGCGACCACGCCCCCCGCCAGCACCAGCGAGATCGCCTGACCGCGAAATTGCGGCGGCGCCACGTCAGCCGCGGCGAAACGGTAGAGCTGGCCGAAACCGGCGAAGCAGCCGAACAGCAGAGTGCCAAAGCAGAACAGCCAGAAATCGCCGCGCGCCACCGCCACGGCAGCAACGCTGCCGCCCACGGCACCGATCACGGCGCCGAACACGAACCCGGCGCGGCGCCCGACGCGCTGCATCAAGAGCGAGGCCGGCATGGTCATGATCGCGGTACCGACGATGACGAGCGAAGTCGGCAGCGTCGCCAGCGCCTTCTCCTGCGCGATCGCATAGGCGATGAGCGGCGCCGTCGCGACCAGGAGCGCGCGGCTCGAATTGAACAGCATCTGGCACGTCGCCAGCACCAGAACATTGCGGCGCTCGCGCGTCATGCCCCACCGCCCCCGCGCATGGTTCGTCTCCCGGCCGTTGCCGTCGCTTCTCCCGCCGCGCCTTGGACGGTGGCGGCGCCCGCGCATGTTAGCGCAATTCTTCGTGCCGGACAGATGGCACGACCGCGCCCGGGCGCGGCCTCGGCCGCATCGGCGCTTGGAAGGGGATCGGGGAAGCGGAATACTGGGCTCGGGCGGAAACGGCATTCCGGCGGGACAGCACATGACTCTGGGTGACAGCCGTCGCGTCGGCGGCACGCGGCGGCGACGCGATCTTGCGGTTGCCGCTATCTTCGCCGCGCTCGGCGCGGCTGCGCTGCTGGCCGGCTGCGCCGACGGGTACGACCATGCCGCCGCGAAAGACAAGGCCGCGGCGGAACGGCAGTTCGGCATGGCACGTGACCGCTGCATCCGGATCGGCTTCACGCCTGCCACGTCGGACTTTACCGCGTGCGTTCAAGCCGAAATGGCGCGGCTCGGCCCCGGCGCGCTGCCGCAGCACCCGCCATAATGGCATCCGGCCGGCCCGTCATGCACTCGGGCATGCGCCGGTCGAATAATACTTCATGAACCGAATTTAACGAACCCCACCGCAACTTTGGTGATAGGGTCCATTCGGCGCAACCTAGATAATTTCCTTCACAAAGAACGGGAGGCGACAGGATGAAGATTCCTTCATGGGTCAAGCCGGGTATCTGGGGCGTCGTGGTAGGTGCCATCGCATGGTGGGCGGTGCTGTCCTACGGCTTCGGCTGGGTCAGCGCAGGAGCCGCCAAAAAGCTGGCGGATAACCAAACCCAATCGGCGGTCGTGGCGGTGGCAGCACCCGACTGCGTCGGGCGGTTCGAGCAGCAGCCGAACGCGGTGGCGTCGTGGCAGGCGCTCAAGAAGAGCGCGAACGACTATAATCAGACCGATTTCATCGAAAAGGGCGGCTGGATCGTGTTGCCCGGCCAGAAATCCGATTCGGATCTGAGTGGCGCGGTTGCGGATGCCTGTGCAACGCAACTGTTGGCGCTGAAGCAGATCAAAGGCGTGACGTTGAGCAGCTTGAAGTAGCCTGGGCGCTGCGGCGCTCTCGCATCGCGCCGCGATCCGCGTGCGCGGATCGCGCCGACGGAGGCGCTGGCGCGGTGAAGGCTCGTACGTTCCGGAAGTCAGGTCGCGCCGCGACGCGGCGGCCTGATTCTGTGTGATCGCGCGGCGTAAGTGCCGTGCGCCCGTGTCAACCGCGACTAAGCCCGCTCAGCAACCTCGATCCGAAAGCCGCGGGCTATCCGGTAACCGAGGTCGTCTTCGGGCGGCAACACCAGTACGGACTTGGCACCATCGGCCACCCGGAAAGCTCAAGGGCCCAGCCGTTTCCGGCTGGGCCCTTGATGAAAGTGGTGGAGCCACGGGGAGTCGAACCCCGGACCTCTACAATGCCATTGTAGCGCTCTCCCAACTGAGCTATGACCCCGTCGCGCCCGGCGGGCGGCTCGATCCGATCGATTCAGTCCATAGATTTAGGGGCGAGAGCGGCGCTGTCAACGCTCCTCTTCGTCCTCGACGTTCTCGATGACCTCGGCCATGTCGTCCTCGTCCTCGCCGAGTTCGGAAGCGTCCTCGAGCACTTCCTCCTCTTCCTTTTCCTCGTCGCCGCCCTCGACGGCGGCTTCCTCCTCGACCTCGGCTTCGCCCTCGAGTTCGGTCTCGATCTCCTCCTCGACCGCAGGTTCGGCGACGGCCTCGACCGGGGCGGCGACGCGGACGCGGCGCGTACGCAGCAGCGCCTCGGGATCGAAACCGGTGCCGCATTTGGGGCAGACGATCGGATCGTGACGCAGATCGTAGTAGCGCGCCCCGCAATTCGGGCAGATGCGCTTCGTTCCCCATTCCGGCTTGGCCAATGTTGCCTCCTTTCGGGCATCGAATCGGCGGCGTCGCGCCCTTTGCCAGAAAGGCGCCGCGCTGTCAAAAGCTAAATCCGCGCAGGCGGTGTTCGTCGGCGCCTCTGTCGGGACCCGCGCGTCTTGTGCTAGAGAAGGGGCCCGATGGAAGATGCCGCCGCCACGACGCTGGTCTCGGCAAGCGCCGGCCCGTTGCGCGGGCGCTGCCGCGTGCCCGGCGACAAGTCGATCTCGCACCGCGCCCTCATCCTTGGCGCGCTCGCGGTCGGGCGCAGCACCGTCACTGGCCTGTTGGAGGGCGAGGACGTGTTGCGCACGGCGGCAGCCTTGCGCGCGATGGGCGCCGCGATCGAGCGCATCGGCGACGGCGTCTGGCAGGTCCAGGGCGTCGGCGTCGGCGGCCTCGCCGAGCCCGAAGATGTGCTCGATCTCGGCAATTCCGGGACCGGCACGCGGCTGCTCATGGGCGCGGTCGCGACCCATCCCTTCACCAGCTTCTTCACCGGCGACGCCTCGCTGCGGCACCGGCCGATGGCGCGCGTGGCGACACCGCTCGAGGCGATCGGCGCCCGCATCATCGCGCGCCACGGCGGCAGGCTGCCGCTTGCGGTGATCGGCGCCGCGGCGCCGCTGCCCATCACCTATCGCCTGCCGGTGCCGTCGGCGCAGGTCAAATCGGCGGTGCTGCTCGCCGGCCTCAACGCGCCCGGCGAGACCGTGGTCGAGGAGACGCTGCCGACGCGCGACCACACCGAGCGGCTGATGCAGCATTTCGGCGCGAGCGTGCACATCGACGCGACGGCGGCAGGCGGCCGGCGTATCCGCCTCAAAGGCGAGCCCGAGCTCGCCGCCGCGGATCTGGTGGTTCCGGCCGATCCCTCCTCGGCTGCGTTCCCCGCGGTGGCGGCGCTGCTGCTGCCCGGGTCGGAGATCGTGATCGAGGCGGTCGGGCTCAATCCGCTGCGCGCCGGGCTCTTCGACACGCTCGCCGCGATGGGTGCCGCAATCGAGCGCCGCAACGAGCGCAGCGAAGGCGGCGAGCCGGTGGCCGATCTCGTCGTGCGCGCCGGACCGTTGCAGGGCGTCGAGGTGCCGGCCGAGCGCGCCCCGCGGATGATCGACGAGTATCCGATCCTCGCCGTTGCCGCCGCCTTTGCCCACGGACCGACGATCATGCGCGGTCTCGGCGAGCTCCGGGTCAAGGAGAGCGACCGTCTGGCCGCCATCGCCGAAGGGCTTGCCGCCTGCGGCACCGAGGTCGCGGTCGAGGGCGACACCCTCGTCGTCACCGGGCGCGGCCGTCCGCCCCGCGGCGGCGCGCGCATCGCGGCGCGGCTCGACCATCGCATCGCCATGTCGTTTCTCGTGCTCGGCATGGCCGCCGAGCGTGCGGTGCAGATCGACGACGGCGCCACCATCGCCACCAGCTTTCCCGGTTTCGTCGCGCTGATGAACGGGCTCGGCGCCGCCATTTCCGAGGCGCCGCTTTGATCGTTGCCGTCGACGGGCCGTCGGCCTCGGGCAAGGGCACGCTGGCGCGGCGGCTGGCGCAGCATTACCGGCTCGCCCATCTCGACACCGGCATCCTCTACCGTGCCGCGGCGCTGCGTGCGCTCGACCGGGGCGGCGATCCCGCCGATCCCGAGGTTGCGACCGCGGCGGCACGCGCGGTGCAACTGGCCGACCGCGACGACCCGCGTCTGCGCGAGGAACGCGTCGGCGAGGCGGCATCGGTGGTGGCGGCGATCCCGGCGGTGCGCACGGCGCTCCTGGGCTTCCAGCGCGACTTCGCCCATCGCCCGCCCGAGGGCTTCGCCGGCGCCGTGCTCGACGGCCGCGACATCGGCACCGTGGTCTGCCCCGAGGCCGACGCCAAGATCTTCGTCACGGCCTCGCCCGAGGCCCGGGCGGCGAGGCGGTTCAAAGAGTTGCAGGCCGAGGGCGTGAGGATTATATACGAGCGCGTCCTGCAGGACATGAAGGCGCGCGACGCGCGCGACAGTTCCCGTGCGACGGCCCCGCTGCGGCGGGCACCCGACGCGCTCGAGCTGGATACGACCGCGCTCGACGCCGATGCCACTTTCGCGGCTGCGGTCGAATTCATCGCCGCCAGGCTCGCCGGCAAGCGCGGGTGAGCGCCGCGCGCGCACCCTGCCGGATGACGGGTTATCGCCGCCGCACCCGCGCCCTGCCGGCGGCCGCTCGCCTGCCGCCCGTCCCCGGCGGTGCGGGCGTCATCGCGGGGACGCGCGTGGAGTTTCGATGACCGTTGCCACTCAAACCGTTTCCACCGCCGGCAAGGAGAGCTTTGCCGCGCTGCTCGAGGAATCACTCGGCGCCGCCTCAGGCCTCGAAGGCACCGTGATCAAGGGCACGGTGATCGCACTCGAGAACGACGTGGTGCTGATCGATGTCGGCCTCAAATCCGAGGGGCGGGTGCCGCTGAAGGAGTTCTCGACCGCCGGCAAGCCGGCCGAGATCAAGCCCGGCGACGTCGTCGAGGTCTATCTCGAGCGCATGGAGGACAAGAACGGCGAGGCGCAGATCTCGCGCGAGAAGGCCCGGCGCGAGGAGGCGTGGACCCTGCTCGAGAAGAGCTTCCAGGCGAACGAGCGCGTCAGCGGCGTCATCTTCGGCCGCGTCAAGGGCGGCTTCACCGTCGATCTCAACGGCGCGGTCGCGTTCCTGCCCGGCAGCCAGGTCGACATCCGCCCGGTACGCGACATCACCCCGCTCCTGGGCACGCCGCAGCCGTTCCAGATCCTCAAGATGGACCGCGCGCGCGGCAATATCGTCGTCTCGCGCCGCGCCGTGCTCGAGGAGAGCCGCGCCGAGGCGCGGTCCGAGCTGGTGGCCTCGCTCAAGGAGGGCCAGATCCTCTCGGGCGTGGTCAAGAACATCACCGATTACGGCGCCTTCGTCGATCTCGGCGGGGTCGATGGGCTGCTGCACGTCACCGACATCGCGTGGCGGCGCATCAATCATCCTTCCGAGGCGCTGCATATCGGCCAGACCGTCAAGGTCCAGGTCATCCGCTTCAATCCCGAGACGCAGCGCATCTCGCTCGGCATGAAGCAGCTCGAGGCCGACCCGTGGGAGGGCGTCGAGCTCAAATATCCCGCCGGCGCGCGCTACAAGGGCCGCGTCACCAACATCACCGACTACGGCGCTTTCGTCGAGCTCGAGCCGGGCGTCGAGGGCCTGGTGCACGTCTCGGAGATGAGCTGGACCAAGAAGAACGTCCATCCCGGCAAGATCGTCTCGACCAGCCAGGAGGTCGAGGTGATGGTGCTCGACGTCGATCCGGCCAAGCGCCGCATCAGCCTCGGCCTCAAGCAGACGATGCAGAATCCGTGGGAGGCGTTCGCCGAGAAATACCCGGTCGGTACCGAGCTCGAAGGCGAGGTGCGCAACACCACCGAGTTCGGGCTGTTCGTCGGCCTGCCCGGCGACATCGACGGCATGGTGCATCTCTCCGACCTCGATTGGCAGAAAGCCGGCGAGGACGCGATCCGCGAATACAAGAAGGGCGACAATGTGCGCGTGCGCGTACTCGACATCGACGTCGAGAAGGAGCGCATCAGCCTCGGCGTCAAGCAGCTCGCCTCCGATCCGCTCGAGGCCAGCCTCGCCGCGGTCAAGAAGGGCGACGTCGTCACCTGCACCGTCTCCGCCATCACCGAGAGCGGCGTCGAGGTGCAGCTCCAGGACGGGCTCCCCGGCTTCATCCGCAAGTCCGAGCTGTCGCGCGACCGCGCCGAGCAACGGCCCGACCGCTTTGCCGTCGGTGAAAAGGTCGACGCCAAGGTCACGGCGCTTGACCGCGCCACGCGTCGCGCCGCCCTGTCGATCAAGGCGCGCGAGTTCGACGAGGAAAAAAAGGCCATGGCCGAATACGGCTCGTCGGATTCCGGCGCGAGCCTCGGCGATATCCTCGGTGCCGCCATCAACCGCGCCCGCGAGAAGGACGAGAAATAGACCCTCCGGCGATTCTTGACCGTTTGACAGCGGTTTGGCAGGCTTCCGCCGGTTCCGCCCCCAAGAGGCGCCGCATGACCAAGTCCGAGCTCATTCAACACCTGGCCGACCGCAATCCGCATCTCTATCAGCGCGACGTGGAGCGCATCGTCTCCACCGTCTTCGACGAGATCACCGCGGCGCTGTCGCGCGGCGACCGGGTCGAACTCAGAGGCTTCGGCGCCTTTTCCGTGAAGCGCCGCGAGGCGCGCCAAGGGCGCAATCCGCGCACCGGCGACAGCGTCAGCGTCGGCGAGAAGCACATTCCGTTCTTCAAGACCGGCAAGCAGCTTCGCGACCGGTTGAACGAGAGCGCCTGAGCGGGTGCCGCGGTGCGCCTCGTCCATTGGGTGGTGACGGCGCCGGTCGCGGTCGTGGCGGTGCTGTTCGCGGTATCGAACCGCACCGCCGTCACGGTGACGCTGTGGCCGCTGCCGGCGCGGCTCGAGGCGCCGCTTTATCTCGTCGTGCTGCTGACGCTGCTCGTGGGCTTCCTGGCGGGCGAGCTCGTCGCCTGGATCAATGGCGGACGGGCGCGGCGCGCGGCGCGCGCGCAGGGGCAGCGGATCGAGGCACTGGAGCGGGAACTGGCGGCGACCCAGGCCCGGCTCGGCGCGGCCACGCCGCCCCGCGTTGACGCCGGCCCCTGAGGCGGCTATCTCCGCACCATGCGCGTCCTCGGCCCGAGCGAGGTCACAGCGGCACTCGACTTCCCCTCGCTGGTCGAGGCGCTGCGCACGATGCTTCGCAGCGGCGAAGTCGTCGCCCCGCCGCAGCACGTCCATACCATCGCGGTGCCGGGCGGGAGCGACGCCACGCTCCTCGTCATGCCGTCATGGCAGGCGGGACGCCAGCTCGGCGTCAAGGTCCTCACCATCTTTCCCGACAACGCCGCGCGCCACGAAGCGACCCATCTCGGCGAGTACCTTCTGCTCGACGCCCGCAGCGGCAAGCCGCTGGCATTGCTCGACGCCCCGGCGCTCACCGCGCGCCGCACCGCCGCCGCCTCGGCGCTCGCGGCGAGCTATCTCGCCCGTCCCGATTGCGAGCGGCTGCTGATGATCGGGACCGGGCGGCTGGCCTCGCACCTCATCGAGGCGCATGCCAGCGTGCGGCCGATCCGCAACGTCCTGGTGTGGGGCCGCGACCGCGACAAGGCCGCGCGGCTGGCCCAGCGGCTGACGCGGCGCACGCTCAAGGTCGCGCCAACCGACGATCTCCAGCGCGCCGTCAACGGCGCCCACGTCATCTGCTGCGCCACCGCCTCGACCGAGCCCGTCCTGCGCGGCCACTGGCTGCCCTTGGGGGTGCATATCGACCTCGTCGGCGGCGTCACGCCCGCGATGCGCGAGGCCGACGACGAGACCATGCGGCGCGCGCGCATCTTCGTCGATACGCGCGAGGGTGCGCTGGCGGCCGGCGACCTGATTCAGGCGATCGCGGCGGGTGCCATCACCGCGGACGACATCGCCGGCGATCTCTTCGAGCTGACGCGCGGCGGCCGGGCCGGGCGGCGCTTCCACGACCAGGTCACCGTGTTCAAGTCAGTCGGCCTCGCGCTCGAGGATCTCGCGGCGGCGAAGCTCGCGCTCGACAATGTCGTGAATTGAGGTGGTGACGCGATGACCGTCGCGGTCAAGATCTGCGGCCTCGGCACCGCGGAAGCCCTGCATGCGGCCATCGCCGGCGGCGCGCGTTTCGTCGGCTTCGTGTTCTATCCGCCGAGCCCGCGCCATCTGTCGATCGCCGCGGCGTCGGCGCTCGCCGCCGCCGTGCCGCCCGGTGTCACCCGCGTCGGCGTCACGGTCGATCCCGACGACGATTTTCTCGCGCAGCTCCTTGCCAAGGCGCCGCTCGATCTCCTTCAGCTGCACGGCAAGGAGACGCCGCAGCGCGTCGCTGCGATCAAGGACCGTTTCCGCATCCGCACGATGAAGGCGATCCCGGTCGCCGCCGCGGCCGATCTCGCCGCCGCCCGGCGCTATTTCTCGGTTGCCGACTGGCTCATGTTCGATGCCAAGCCGCCCAAGGACAAGGCCGACGCCATGCCCGGCGGCAACGCCCTGGCGTTCGACTGGCGGCTGCTCAGCGCGCGGGAATGGCCGTTGCCGTGGATGCTGTCGGGCGGGCTCGATCCCGACAATCTCGCCGCAGCGGCGACCATTTCGCGCGCGCCGGTCCTCGACGTCTCCTCCGGCGTCGAATCGGCGCCCGGCGTCAAGGATGTCACCATGATTCGCACGTTTCTTGCGCGTGCAAGCGCGTTGTAGGGGCAGCCCGGCGCGCCCGGAAAAAGGGACCGCGTCCGCGTGCCGCTCAGGCCGCCTGCGCCGCCGTGGCGAGCGGCAGGTCGATGGCCACGCGCGTGCCTTCGCCGGGCGTGCTGGCGATCGCGATCGACCCCTCGTGCTGCTCGACGATGTGCTTGACGGTCGCGAGGCCGAGGCCGGTGCCGAAATTCTTGGTGCTGAACAGCGGCTCGAAGACGCGGCCGAGGATTTCGGGCGCGATGCCGGGCCCGTTATCCTCGAACACGATCCGAACCTGGCGGTCGAGCGCGCGGGTGGCGACGACGAGGCGCGGCGGGGCGGCGGGATTGGGCGCCGCGGCCATGGCCTGAACCGCGTTGTCGACGATATTGATGACGACCTGGCAGAAGCGCTCGGAGTCGAGCGGCACTCGCGCCGCACCGGCCGCGAGGTCGAGGACGAGCGTGACGGACGGAGGAACCGGCTGGTCCTCCAAGGTCTCGCGCAGCCAATGATCGAACTCGCGCGGGCGGCGGTCGAGCGCACGCGTCCGCGAATAGTCGAGCAGATCGCTGACGATGCGGTTGCAGCGCTCGATGCTGCGCTGGATGCGCGTGAGCGGGCGTTCGATGTCGACGCCGCCGGCGGCCGCAAGCTCGCCCATGACGAAGGTGGTGTTCTTGATCGCGCTCAAGGGATTGCGCAGCTCGTGCGCGACCGTCGCGGTGAGCTGTCCCAGCGTTGCGAGCCGCTCCTTCTTGAGCAGAGCGTCCTGCGCTGCCTTCAGTTCCGCGGTGCGTTCCTCGACGCGGCGCTCCAGCGCGGCGTTCGCCTCCTGCACGGCGCGGGCCAGCGCCTCGGCCTCGTCCTTGGCAACGCGCAGCTCGGCTTCGAGCTTCCGCTGCCGTTCCTGCGCCTCGTGCGCCCGGGTCACGTCGCGGAGCATGCTGACCGAGCGGAGCGGCTTTCCCGCCGCGTCGAAGATGACCTCGGCCTCGCGATAAAGGACGCGCACGCTGCCGTCGGGGCGGATGATGCGGTATTGGAGTTGAACCGAAACACCCTCGCGGGTTTTGGCGAGCGCCTCGGCCACGCGCGTGCGATCGTCGGGATGAACCATGACCAGCATCGCCGCGGGGCTGGGCGTGAAGGTTTCGCGGGTGACGCCGAAGATGCGATAGGTCTCGTCCGACCATTCCGTCCGCTCGGCATGGAAATCGCGTTCGACGCTGCCGGTCTTCGCGATGCGCTGCGCGCGTGCCAGGTTCTCGTGGCTGCGGCGCAGGTCGTCGGTGCTGCGGCGAAGCTGCTCCTGGGCGTGCGCACGCACGCCGGCGTCGGGGCAGGCGACGAGCGCGAGCATGCGGCCATCGACTTCCAACCGATGGCGGAAGATGTCGACGGGAAAGATCGTGCCGTCGGCCTTGCGGTGAAGCCGCTCGCTTGCCTTCAGCACGGTTCTGGCGCGCTCGTCGGCCAACTGGTCCGTCTCGCGCGGCACCAGGAGATCGGTCACGCGCAGGCGCAGGAACGCGTCGCGGCTGTAGCCGTATTGCGCCAGCGTGGCGTCGTTCACCAGCAGGATATCGAGCGTGTCCCAGTCGTAGATGTAGAGCGGAATCGGGTGGCGCTCGAACAAGAGCGGGAAATACACGCCGAACTTGGCGCCGTCGCCGACGCCGAATTCGCTGTGCTCCCGCCGGCGCGCCCGTTCCGGCTGTTGTTGCGACGTCAGCGGCATGTTCCCCCCCCGATCGTCCGAGCCGCGAGCGTGTCACAGAGCCGTAAAAATCCGCCTAACCACGGGGCAAGCACCGGGCGCCGCCCGCCGCAAGAAATTTTCTCACGCCAATTCAATGGCTTGCCATCGTTCCCCCGGCGGCGGCGGCAGCCTTGGGGTTTGAATCCGCGGCCGCTTTGCCGCTAGAACACCGCCATGGCAGGACCCAACACCTATCGCGCGGGACCGGACGAGCGCGGCATGTTCGGCATCTTCGGCGGCCGGTTCGTCGCCGAGACGCTGATGCCGCTGGTGCTCCAAGTCGAGCGCGCCTACGAAGACGCCAAGCGCGACCCCGCTTTCGCCGCCGCGATCGGGCATTATCTCGCCCATTACGTCGGCCGGCCGAGCCCCCTTTATTTCGCCGAACGCCTCACCCGCCACGGCGGCGGCGCCAAGATCTATCTGAAGCGCGAGGACCTCAACCACACCGGCGCGCACAAGGTCAACAACACGATCGGCCAGATCCTTCTCGCGCGGCGCA
>Ga0307372_10002714_pt1 | contig 28864 bp, 29 predicted proteins | sample OX1MG_FD_202533 | JGI IMG/M metagenome (GOLD analysis project Ga0307372, IMG submission 202533) | Soil microbial communities from Risofladan, Vaasa, Finland - OX-1 | ecosystem: Environmental > Terrestrial > Soil > Coastal area > Acid sulfate soil | place: Finland: Risofladan, Vaasa | collected... | reverse complement strand
TCCCGACGAGGTGGAGCTCCTGCACACTTGCCCCCACTCGAGACCCGCCTGCCGGGCTGATTCGAGTGGCGAAGGTATCAGCCGGACCGGGCCAATCGGTGAATACCCGGTTGGTACGGCCCGCTCAGAGGCTGGGGGGCTAGCCGGTTCGGGGCACGTGGCGCAGACGAGGAAGCAGACCGGCGGAGGCGAGGAGACGGACGGCCCGGGCCTCGGAGGCGTCGATCACCAGGGCGTCGTCCGGCTCGCGGTCGATGATGAAGCTCACGACACAGTCCTCACACACGCTGGTCCCCTGCATCTCGCAGTCGGAACAGCTGATGGTGAGAGTGCGGGAATCGGGGAAGTGATGGCTCACCAGGGTCCTTTCTGCCTCGAGGTGAGCATGCCAGGACCCTGTGACACACAGAGGTCTCAGCTGAGGATGTTCCCGATCAGTCCCAGGGGCGGGGCGCCCAGATCCATCAGAGCCTGGTGGAACCGGAAGTGGGAGTAGCGCTCGCCCCAGGCGGCTACCGCTTCATCGCGCAGGCGCAGGATCTCGAGCTTGCCCCAGGTATAGCGACCGTAGGTGGGGTCGTAGGTGGCCCGGTTGGCCTCACTCCGGGCCGCCGGGCCGGAGAGGAAGGCGGACTCCTCGAAGGCGTGGGTGGCATCGTCGACGGTCATGGCGCCGGAATGGATGCCGAGGGAGGCTTTGAGACGGGTCACTCGTACCAACGCCTCGATGCAGACGCCGATGGTGTACCTGGGGTCCTCGGCCCGGAATCCCTCCTCCATCATCAGCTCTTCGGCGTAGTGGGCCCACCCCTCGACGAAGGCATCGAAGAACAGGCCCCGGCGCACATCGCCGCGGGCCCGCCGCAGCATGCGACCGTGGGCGAAATGGCCCGGTGTCACCTCATGCACGGTGATGGCCGGAAGCGTGGTGTAGCTGAACACCTCCAGCCACGACTCCTGGTCTTCCGGCGGCCAGCTCGGATCGGGCGGGGTCACGTAGTACCAGGACGGGGCGTCTTCCTCATACGGCGCCGACCACGACATCATCGCCATGGCCACGCGGCGGGACTCCGGAGCCGGGCCCACCCGGCACTCCCCATCCAGGACCGGCAGCAGCCGCGCCTCCACGGCGAACTCACCCGCCTCCTCGATAAGTCTCTCCGCTTCTTCGGCCACACCGTCCGCATCGGGATGATCCGCCGAGAGTCGTTTGACGATCTCGGCCGACCTCGCCCCGGGGTCCATGCGCCCACAGGCCTCCGTCAGCATCACCATCAGTCGCTCGGATTCCCGCTCGGCGGCGGCTTCGAGGCGAGAAAGGTCGACTGACGTGGATTCGGCTTCCCCGAGGAGTTGGGTCAGCAGGGAGGACCCCAGGGCGGTATCAGGACCGCCGTTTTCGGCGGCCTGCTCCAGGTGCGCGACCAGGCGAGCCAAGGCCGCCGCTGGCTCCGGCGCCGATCCGTCGGCGGGTAGATAGGCACCTAGGCCGGTTGCGGAGGGGAGCAGGCTGCGGGCTACCGGCGCCGTTACCCGGTCGAGAGCCGACACGGCCGCATCGACAGCCTCCGGCCAAAGGGCGAGGTGGGCTCGCCTCGCCACGGCCCGCTCCTCCGCCGGTGCGTACTCCCGGTCATAGGCGGCGAGGTCCAGGTTGGCGATGTGGTATCCAGGATTCCATCGGTGCACCTCGGCCGTCCCGTAGAGGATCCGGGTCCTGACTTCGGCCGCGGCCAGGTGGGACTCGTCGTGGGAATTCGCCTCGATCGGACCCGTCCCGAGACGAGCAAGCCCGGCGGTCACTCCGGCGGGAGATAGGTCCTGAATCGTCCCGTCGTAGTCGTGGAGACCGGCGTACTCCCGCGCTTCGGGCACCCCCATGTCGTGCACGGCGCGGATACGGGGATTCACGGGTGAGACACTAATAACCCTCCGCCCGACCGGCTCCGGTCAGCCGGTACCGTCCGGCTCAGCCAGTACCGTCCGGTTATGAGCGACGTCCGCTACCGCTGCGACGCCTGCGGGAACCTGACCCGCTTCGACGTGACGACCACTCGGCGGACCCGGGCCTTCCATCACTTCAGCGTCGGCGGCGAGCTCCAGGTCGAGGATGAGGAGCTCCTCTCCGAGACGGTCGAAGAGGTCACCTGCCGCTGGTGCGGCCACGGCCGGGCCGTCCAGCCCCTGCCCTAGCGGCTACGAACATCTGTTCGCTACAGTCTCACCGTGCCGGAACCGAGTCTCCTTCCCCGCCAGCGGTCTCTGGACGAGGCAGGCCAGCCGTTGTCGGAGGTCACCTTCGTGGTGGTGGATCTGGAGACCACCGGTGCCTCGGCGGCTACCTGCGCCATCACCGAGGTCGGCGCCGTGAAGCTCAGGGGCGGCCAGTGCCTGGGCCGCTTCCAGACCCTGGTCAATCCCGGGGTGGCCATACCGCCCCAGATCACCTACCTGACCGGCATCACGGACTCCATGGTCGGGCCGGCCCCACTCATCGAGCCGGTGCTGGCGTCGCTGAACGAGTTCATGGGTGATGCGGTGGTGGTCGGGCACAACGTCCGCTTTGACGTCAGTTTCCTCGACGCGGCCCGAATCCGGGCCGGACTGCCGCGGATCGGCAATCCCATCGTGGATACCTGCTCGCTGGCCCGCCGACTGGTGCGGGACGAGGTGCGGGACTGCCGCCTGGGGACCCTGGCCCGTCAGTTGCGGCTGAGCCATCAGCCCACGCACCGGGCCCTGGATGATGCCCTGGCCACCGGGGAGCTGCTGCATTATCTGCTGGAGCGGGCGGGGACGCTTGGGGTCCTGGGACTGGACGACCTGCTGGCCCTGCCCCAGATGACCGGCCATCCCGAGGCGGGCAAGCTCCGGCTCACCAACCGGCTGCCGCGGACTCCGGGCGCATACCTGTTCAAGGATGCCTCCGGGCACGTGCTCTACGTCGGGCGGGCCGCCAACCTGCGCCAGAGGGTCAGGTCCTACTTCTCCACCGATGAGCGGCGGAAGATCGGTGGGCTGCTGCGCCAGACGGCGGCGATCGACCACATCGAAACTGAGGGAACCCTGGAGGCCGTGGCTCTGGAGGCCAGGCTCATCCGGCATCTCAAGCCCCGGTTCAACCGCCAGGCCAAGGGTTGGGAGCGCTACGCCTATGTCCGCTTGACGCTGGACGAACGCTTTCCGCGTCTTTCGGTCGTCAAGCAGGCCCGGGATGGTGACGGCTGCATCTATATCGGACCGCTGGGATCGGCCCGCACGGCCCGGGCCGTGGTGGAGGCCATCGAGACCGCCGTGCCTATCCGAGCCTGCCGGGGCCGGATCGGTACGGGTCGGGGCGCGGCCGGCTCGGCGGTGGCGGGCCGCCCGCACTGTCCCACCCGCGCCCTCGGTTTGCGGCCGTGTCCCTGTACGGGCGGCCTGACCGAGGCGGAGTACCGCCCGACCGTGGAAGCGGTGATCGTGGGGCTGACTGTCGATCCCCGGCCGCTGTTGGATCCGCTGGCCGAGCGGATGCGGTGGCTGGCCGAGGGAGGGCGATTCGAGGAAGCGGCCGAACTGCGGGACCGGGCCGGGGTGCTGGCCCGGGCTCTCAGCCGCCAGCGCCGCATCGACTCCCTGCGCTCGGCCGGGCGGGTCGCCCTGGAGATCGACGCCCGGACCACGGCCGTGATCGTGGACGGGAGGCTCCAGGCCGCTGACGGTGGCCACGCCGCCGGCGAGGACCGTGACGCCGGCGTCCTGGCCGGCACCGGCAAGGACCGTTCCCAGAATCAGTGGGGCCGACTGGCCCGGAGTTTGGGCCCCCGGCCCGAGGAAGCGGGACGCTGGCCGGCTCCTCTCCCCCGGCAGCTGGCCGATGAGGCGGCCGCGCTGGTGTCATGGCTCGAGTCCAATCCGGGGCGGGTGAAAATCATCGATTGCGAACACGGCTGGTCGATGCGGGCGCTGTCCATCCCCGACTTCTCCCCGGTGGGCGCTCCGGGCCCGGCTTAACGTGGGTCAATGCTCAACGCCTTCGTCTTGATCGACGCCGAGCCGGCGCGGATAGCCGACCTGGCCGAGGAGTTGGCCGCTACCCAGGGCGTGGCCGAGTGCTACTCCGTGGCCGGTGAGTCGACCGATCTGGTGGCCATCGTCCGGGTCCGCCACCATGATGAGCTGGCCGAGGTGGTCACCCGCCGGATCGCCTGTCTGGGGGGAATCCGTTCCACCAAGACCCTGGTGGCCTTCAAGGCCCACAGCCGGCACGACCTCGAAGCCATCTGGGATCTGGGGTCGGAGTGAGCCGGGACTGGGCCCGGCCCGTCGTTCACTGGGAAATCCAGGCCCGGCAGCCGGAGGTCATCAAGACCTTCTATGCCGAGTTGTTCAACTGGGACATCGGGGATGGACCGATCATGACCATCTCCCCCGGCTTCGGAGGGCCTGAACCCGGACCGGCCGGGCACATCTTGGAGGGGGCACAGAGCCGAGTGGCGCTTTACATCCAGGTACGCGACCTGGCGTCGTCCCAGGCGCGGGCGGTCGAGCTCGGCGGACGCAAGACGTTCGACCCCTTCGATGTGCCGAACGGGCCGACCATCGCCGGCATCGAGGACCCCGAGGGCAATCCGGTGACCCTCGTACAGCAGTAGCGCCGTCCAGGCCGTACGGCCCGAGGTAGTGCGGCCGGAGCCAGACCGTCCATGCCGGCGTCGGCCCGCTCTCAGCCGCCCAGCTCGTGGAAGTGGGCCAGGCGTTCCGTGGCCGGATCGATCAGAGCGATAAGAGCGGCTCCGGCCGGGTCGGCGTTCATAGCTTCGACGGCGGCGGAGGCCAAATCGCCCGAGCCCCACAGCGTCAGCACCAGCCAGCTGTGGTTGCCCTCCCCTCGGGCCGTGGTGCGGCGGATGAAGCCGGGCTGGAAGGGGGCGAACTCGGTCTGAACCCGTACATCGGCGGCCAGGAAGTCGGCTTCGGACACACCGGCCTTCAGGCTGAACACTCTTATCTCGATCATGTCATCCCTTCGGCGGCTACGGCCTGGGACACCCGGATGAGGCGTTCCAGGGCGGCGGCGGCATCCCCGCCGGAGATGGACCTGTCGGCCAGGTCCAGGCCGGCTACCAGGTCGGCGGCCGCCCCCGCCGCCACCAGGGCGGCTGCGGCGTTGAGCAGAACTATGTCGCGGTGGGGCCCGGGGCGGCCCTCGAGCACGGCCCGGGCGTAGGCGGCATTGGTCTCGGGGTCCGCGCCCCGCAGGTCGACGGCGGTGGCCGGGGCCAGACCCAGGGAGGCGGGATCGATGTCGTAGGAGCGGACGCCTTCACCGGCCTGCATGTCGACCACGGTGGAGGAGGTGGTGGTGGTCAGTTCGTCCAGACCGTCGTGGCCGTATACGACCAGGGCCCGCTGGGTGCCGTTGGCGGCCAGTACCCCGACCAGCTTTTCGGCCATCGTGCGGTCGCTGACGCCGACCATCTGGCGGGTGGGCCGGGCCGGGTTGGCCAAGGGAGCGAGGAAGTTGAAGGTGGTGCGCACGCCGAGTTCGCTGCGTACCGGGGCGGCGTGGCGCAAAGCCGGGTGGTAACGGGGAGCGAAGAGGAAGGCCACGCCGGCCTCCTCCAGACAGCGTTCTGCCCCGGCCGGGCCCAGGTCGATGGCCACTCCCAGGGCCTCCATCACGTCGGCCGAGCCGGCCGCGGAGGAAGCAGCCCGGCCGCCGTGCTTGCAGACCACCTGGCCCGTGCCGGCCACCACAAAGGCGGCAATGGTGGACACGTTGATCGAGTGGCTCCCGTCCCCACCCGTCCCGCAGGTGTCGATCACCCCTTCGGGAGCATTGACGGGAACGGCGTGCTCGAGCATGGAGGCGACCAGACCGGTCAACTCCTCCACCGACTCGCCCTTCATGCGCAGCCCGATGACGAAGCCGGCTATCTGGGCGTTGGTGGCGTTGCCGGACAGCACCTCGCCCATGGCCGCAGCGGCCTCGGCGGCGGTCAGATCCTCGTGCCGGGTCAGGCGGCCCAGGATGTGCCTCCAGCCGCCCATGGCCTCCAGCCCCGAGGCGTCCTCCTCGGTGGGGCTCAGCCCCACCCGATCAGTCCCACCACAGGTCCCGGTCCAGCACACCCCGGGCAATGAGACCGAGCTGGACCTGGGAGGTCCCCTCCACGATGGTCAGCTGCTTGGCGTCGCGGTACCAGAGCTCGGTGGGATGGTCCTTCATGTAGCCGGCCGCCCCCAGCAGCTGCACCGCCAGGCCTGAGGCCCGCACCGCCAACTCGGTGGCGTGGTACTTGGCCATGGACAGGTACGGCACCCACTCCTTGGTGAACCGGCCCTGATCGGCCAGCCAGGCGGCCCGATAGGTGAGGAGCCGGGCGGCCTCGATGTCCACCGCCACCTTGGCGATCTCCCATTGAATGCCCTGGAAATCGGCGATGGTTCGCCCAAAAGCGGCTCGCTCCTGCACGTACTCGGTGGCGTACATAAGGGCGCCCTCGGCCAAGCCGATGCCACGGGCGGCCACGATGGGCCGCATGGAGTTGAGACCGAGCATGGCCAGGCGGAACCCGCCCACCTCGCCGATGACATTCTCGGCGGGGACGTGGACGTCGGTGAGAAGAAGCTCACCGGTGTCGACGCCCCTGACTCCCATCTTGCGGTCGGTGTTGCCGACCTCCACGCCGTCCCAGCTGCGCTCGATGATGAAGGCGGTGACGGCGTCGTGCCGGCGGGCCGTCACGTCGACCGGGCCGCCCTGGTCATCCGGGGGCGGGGTCTTGGCGAAGACGGTGTACCAGTCGGCCTGGGCCACGCCGGACATCCAGCACTTGGTGCCGTTGAGGATCCAGCCACCGGAGCCGTCCGACTCGGCCCGGGTGCGCATGCCCATGACGTCGCTGCCCGCCTGAGGCTCGGAGAGGCCGAAGGCTGCCCGAAGGGAACCGTCGGCGATCCCGGGCAGGTACTTCTGTTTCTGGTCCTCCGACCCGGCGATCATCACCGGTCCGGTAGGCAGCCGGGTGAGCAGCAGCATGAGCGCGGCTGTGTTGGAGTACTTGGCCACCTCTTCTATGGCGATGGTGAGGCCCAGGATCCCGGCCCCCGACCCGCCGTACTCGGTGGGGAGGCACAGCCCGAGAACACCGGAATCCCGGAAGACCTCGAAGAGGTCCTGGGGGTAGTCCCCGGTCTCATCGATCTCCCGGGCCCGGGGCTTGATCTTGTCCTGGGCGATGCGCCTGACTGTCTCCTGGAGACTGGCCAGTTCCTCGGGTAGCTCGAAGTCCATGCCCGGGAGGATAGGAGAGGCCTGAAGATGGCGGCAGGTCCCCCGACGCAGTTGGCCGCCGGCCTGAGCGGGCTGCGGCCTGAACCCGCCCCCCGGAATGACTCGACCACGTCCGGATCGGTGCCCTGGACAGTTCGGAAGATCAGAGCCCGGCCGGCCCCTCGAGGGTCAGCACCCCCACAGATGCAACTTGAAGCGGGAGACCGATTTATATTACAGAAGTGTTACGGAACGAACGGAAATTCTCCATCAAGAGACGCGCGACAAGATGTCGGGGTGTGCGGTCAAGTTGGATCCCCCGCTCCCGCGCACTCCGAGTGGTGGCAAGTGCGGACGGGCGCGCTGAGAGCGCGCAATAGGCCCGGCGAAACGGGTCGCAGAGGTTCGAGCGGCGCAGAGGTTCGAGCGGCGCAGAGGTTCGAGCGGCGCAGAGGTTCGAGCGTGACCAGTGGCCCGGGCTCGAACCTGGCGACCGGGGCTAAGCCGTCTTGCGGCGCTGCCGGACTATGCGGCGACGCTCACGCTCGGTGGCGCCTCCCCACACTCCGTCCCGCTCGCGGTAGGCCAGGGCGTACTCCAGGCACGCCTCCCGCACGGGGCACTGGGCGCAAACGGCCTTGGCCGTGTCGGCGTCCTCCTCCGATACCGGATAGAAAACGTCTGGATCCACGCCCTGGCAGGCCGCACGCTTTCGCCATGTCAGGTTCATCACTGGCCAATCACTTCCTCTTGTTGCTCGCAGCCGACCGGGAGGGGGACGCCCGGTGCCGGCCAAAGGTGGTTACCCGGGGCCGGGGTTAGATACTCCCGACCCGAAACCGCCGAAACCGAAAAGCAAACCGAAACCGGGGTCGGAACCGGGAGTGGAGCCGGCACCTCAAACAGCACCGACACCCGATCCGGGACGCCGGAGTATTGAACAACACGGCTCCGGTCGTCCAGATTCCCTCCAGTATGGGGCCCCGGGCCCCGCTCCGACAGCCCAAAAAGGGACTTTGACCTGCATGTGACGGTTGTCACGATGGGCGACCGGCTCCGCCTTGGAGATCCTCCAGTAGGGACATTCGGGTCGTTTCGGACAACTCGGTCTCCTCCTTGTACTCCGGGTGGTCCACGCCCAGGCGAACCGGGCCGGCGGAGAAGGCCTCGACCTGCTCCGGAGTGAATTCGAAGCGGATGTAGTGGACGGATGCCGTTATGGCGTCCCGGGTGAGCTGAGCCTCGTGTTCCTCTTCGGGGATGCAGCGGACCTCGGTTCCGTCCGCTCTGACCACCACGGCGCGCTCGATTCCCACCAGCCGAGGCAGCCAGTGGTGCATCTCCTCCTCGGAGGTGAGCTCCACGAAGAGAGTGGCCGAGAGCTGACCGGCCTCCGGGATGAGGGCGTTGTAGACGTCCAGCTCGGCCTGGATTCCCTCATCGGTGAGGATGCGCTCAGCCCGGGCCATCTCCTGGATTTGGAAGCGGATGGTGTCCCGGTTCTCGAAGACCAGGGTGACCACCGGGCCCACCGAGACCCGTCGGAGACGCTTGAGCTCGATGATCCGGGCCCGGAATCCCTCCCGCTCGCGCTCGTAGGCCCGCAGGTCGAATATGTCGTCGAGGGTCAGCTTCACTTTGTACTCGGTCCTCTCGGCGCCTCCCCCCGGGCGTCCTAGATGAGTGCGCCGGCGGCCGTCGCCCGGGGAGGGCGGCGGCCGCCGACACGGTTGATTCAGGCCTCGGCCGGAGGCCACGGCTCAACACCGCACAGGCGGCTAGCCGACCTCGGCCAGGCCCTTGCTGAAGCGCCCGGCGTGGCTCTTCTCGGCCCGGGCCAGGGTCTCGAACCACTCCGCCACCTGATCGAAGCCCTCGTCCCGGGCCGTCTTGGCGAAGCCGGGGTACATCTCGGTGTACTCATAGGTCTCGCCCTCGATGGCGGACTTGAGGTTGTCGCTGGTGGCCCCGACGGGTACGCCGGTGACGGGGTCGCCCACCTCGGCCAGGTAGTCGAAGTGCCCGAAGGCGTGGCCGGTCTCGCCCTCGGCCACCGAGCGGAACAGGGCGGCGGTGTCGGGGTAACCCTCGATGTCCGCCTTCTGGGCGAAGTACAGATAGCGGCGGTTGGCCTGGCTCTCCCCGGCGAACGCCTCCTTGAGATTCTCTTCGGTCTTGCTTCCCTTGAGCTGCGCCATTGCGCCTTCCTCTCTAGTTGTTGTCGATTGCAAAGGTTGAAGAATCGGATGAAAAGGTTGAAGAATCGGACCGGCACCGGTCGCACCGGCCCCGGAAGACCACTTCGGCCCCACCCACCAGGAAGCCGTGCTGCTGGCCATCCGGCACGGCCAGACCGCTGAAATCGGCGAAGACATCCCTCACCGCCCCACACCCTCCACACACCAGATGGTGGTGGGGCCCACAATCCGGGTCGAATCGCACGGAACCGGTTCCGAGGTCGAGCATCTGGACCTCTCCCATGTCGGCCAGGTCGTTGAGGGTCTGGTAAACGGTCCGCAACGAGATGGTGGGCATGGTCACCCGGGCCACGGCGTAAACCGCGTCGGCGGTGGGGTGGGCGGGGTTTTCGTGCAGGATCCCGAAGATGGCCTGGCGCTGGGGGGTGACCTTGCGCCCCTGGCGCCGGAACAGGTCGGTCAACTCTTCCGGACTCCGCACGGCCTTCAGGCTACCGCAGGAGTTGTTTATCGACAACTGTTGTTGGATAGCAGACGTGGTCCGTCTGGCCGCACCGCCGGCACCGTATGACAAGCTGAACCCGGCATGACCAGCCCCCAACCGTTCTCGCCGGAGCCAGCTCTCCAAGCCCTCCGGGACACCACTTTCGACCTGCTGGTGGTGGGCGGGGGCGTGACCGGGGCCGGGGTTCTCCTGGACGCCTCGGCCCGGGGGATGAAGGCGGCCCTGGTGGAGAAGGGAGACTTCGCCGTCGGGACGTCGTCCAAATCCTCCAAGCTGGTCCACGGCGGCCTGCGCTACCTGCTCTCGGCCCGGGACTACGGCCTGGTCCACGAGGCCCTGGTCGAGCGCCAGCGGCTGCTGGCCAACGCCCCTCACCTGGTCAGCCCGCTGCCGTTCCTGATCCCCCTCTTCGGGCGGGACGGGGCGGTCAACAAGAGCGTGGCCAAGGTGTATTCGACCGGCCTATGGGGCTACGACGTCATCGGGGGGCTGCGCATCGGTAAGCGGCACCGGCGCATCGGCCGGGAGGAGGCCTCCCGGATGATGCCGACGCTGCGCACCGACCGCCTGGTGGCCGGCTTCATCTACTGGGACGCACGGGCCGATGACGCCCGGCTGACCCTCACCCTGGCCCGCAGCGCCGTCCTGGACCACGGGGGGGTCGCCCTCAATCACACCCCGGTGGCCGGGGTACTGAGGGACGGCTCCGGGCGGGTGAACGGGGTCCGCCTCGGGGGTTCCGACCTGGCCCGCGGACCACGGACCGAGGGGCTCGAGGTGCGGGCCGGGGTGGTCGTAAACGCCGGCGGGGTCTGGTCCGATGAGGTCAGGCAACTGACCGAGGGGGTCCATCCCGACACCATCCGCCCGGCTAAGGGAGTACACATAACCCTTCCGTACGAGAAGCTGCCCACTGAGGTGGCCGTGGTGCTGCCGGTGCCAAGCGACCGCCGGTCGGTCTTCGTGGTGCCCTGGGGCCAGCGGGTCTATGTCGGCACCACGGACACGGACTACACGGGCAGCCTGGAGGATCCGCAGTGCACGGGCGAGGACATCCGCTACCTGCTCGACGCCGTGAATGCCTCGGTCTCCTCCCCGATCACCGAGTCAGACATCCTCGGTTCCTGGGCCGGCCTCCGCCCGCTCATCAAGGCAGCCGCCACCGAACGCACCGCCGACCTATCCCGTCGTCACGCCGTGACCACCTCCCCTGACGGGCTGGTCACCGTGACGGGGGGCAAGCTGACCACCTACCGGCGGATGGCCGCCGACGCCGTCGACGCCGCCCAGTCCGTGCTGCGGTCGGGGGGAACTTCGAGTGGTGATGCCGGGTCCAACTCCGGAGCCGGCCGTCGGCGCAGCCCGACCAAGCGGCTGCGCCTACACGGAGCCGTCGACCCGGCCACGGGCATCTCCACCCTGGCCGGCACCGGCCCGGAGGCAGCCGAGCACCTGGTGTCCCGGCACGGCTCGGACGCCTGGCAGGTGGTGGCGCTCATGACCGAGCGACCCGAGCTGACCGAACCCCTGGTGCCGGGCCTGTCGTACCTGGCCGCCGAGGCGGTGTGGGCGGTGCGAGCGGAGATGGCCCGGACCCTGGAGGACATCCTCTCCCGCCGGACCCGCGCCCTCATCCTCGACCGGGAGGCGACCGCGGCCGCCGCCCCGGCCGTGGCGGCCCTGGTGGCCCCGGAGCTGGGCTGGACCGAGGCGGAGACGGCAGCCGAGACGGCCCGGTTCCTGGCTCTGGTGGACGCGGAGCGCCGGGCCGGGGCAGCCTCCCCGGCGTGACCCGACCCAGCACCGTGCCGGTGCCACTGGCCGATCCCGATGGCCCGGTGCGGATCGGGACGGACGCCCCGGGGCTTCCCGACGGACTGCTGGATCAACTGGCGGCGTGTGGGGCAACGGTCGACACCGACCCTCTAGAACGGGCCGAGTGGAGCCGGGACTGGTGGCCTTTAGCTCTGCGTTGGGCGGCATCGGGCCAGGTGCCGGCCCGGGCCGGAGCCGTGGTGCGTCCCTCCTCCACCGAGCAGGTCTCGGCCGTACTGGCCGCCTGTAATCGGGCCGGCGTGCCCGTCACCCCGGCGGCCGGACGGAGCGGGGTCTGCGGCGGCAGCGTGCCGGTGGCGGGCGGGGTGGTGCTGGACGCGTGTGGCCTGGACGGCATCCGGGAGGTGGACGACACTTCGCTGATCCTCCGGGTCGGAGCCGGGACTTTCGGCCACGAGCTGGAAGCCGAGTTGCGATCCCGCTACGGGGTGACTCTCGGCCACTGGCCCCAGTCGGTGGAGCTGTCGACGGTCGGAGGCTGGCTGGCCTGCCGCTCGGCCGGCCAGTACTCGACGCGCTACGGAAAGATCGAGGACATGGTCCTCGGCCTGGAGGCGGTGCTGGCCGACGGGACCGTGATCCATACCGGTGGACGGGCACCGCGCAGCGCGGCCGGACCCGACCTCAACCAGCTGCTGATCGGCTCGGAAGGCACCCTGGCCGTCATCACCGAAGCCAGCCTGCGGGTTCATCCCCTGCCGCCGTCCGAATCTCGATCGGCCTGGAGCTTCGATGACTTCGGCCAGGGTCTGGAGGCGTGCCGGCTGATCCTGCGCCGAGGGGTGACGCCGGCGGTGTTGCGCCTCTACGACGCCGCCGAGTCCCAGCGCTCCTTCGAGGTGGCCGGCCGGGCTGTCCTCATCGTCCTCGACGAGGGCGACCCCCGCCTGGTCGATGCCGTCATGGACGTGGTCAAGGAGGTGTGCCGGACCGGCGGGGCTACTCCCGAGGAGCCGGCGCTGGTCGAGCGCTGGCTCGGTCACCGCAACGACGTTTCGGCCCTGGGCGCCCTGGTGTCGCGCGGCTTCGTGGTGGACACGGTGGAAATGGCCGGGCGTTGGGCCGCGCTGAACGGCCTCTACCGGCGGGTCACCGATCGGCTCAAGGCCATCGACGGGACCATCGCCGCCACGGCCCACCAGTCCCACGCCTACACCGACGGCGCCTGTCTCTACTTCACTTTTGCCGCCCGGCCCGCCGAGGACGCCGATCCGGCCTGGGGGGACGATTACTACCGCCAGGCCTGGTCGGTGGTCATGGAGGAAGTGGTCTCGGCCGGAGCGGCTGTGAGCCACCATCACGGCATCGGCCTGCTGCGGGCCGGCGCCCTGCGCGCCTCCCTGGGCGACGCCTACCCGGTTCTGGCCTCGGTCAAGGAGGCCCTCGACCCCAGAGGCATCCTCAACCCGGGCAAGCTGGGTCTGGTGTCTGCTTTCGCGCCGGAGCCGATATGGCCGTGAGGTCCAGCGCGGCCCTGCTCGACCGCCGAGTGCTCCGCCGGGCGGTGTTGGTGACCCTGGTCCTGGCCGTGCCACCGGTGGTCATCGTCCGGGTCATGAAGGGTGGTGATCTGGCCGGGCGGGAGTCGAACCTGTGGCTGGTGGCCATAGCCGGGCTGCTGGTCGCCTTCCTCATCGGCGGGGCGGTGGCGGCCGCCTCCAGCCGCGACCTGCAGCTCTCCCACAGCGCCGGCACGGCCACCTATTCCTTCTTTGTGATGGCCATCGGCTCCATCGTCGTGGCCCTGGCCACGGGCAGCCACCTGGACGCCGTCTTCGTGTTGGGTCTGGCCATGATCGGCACCCTGTGCGTGTGCATGGCCGTGGTCGGCGGCTACGGAGCCGTCCGCTGGACCGAGCGCCGCCGATGAGCATCCTGGTCGTTGACGTCGGCACCAGCGGCGTTCGGGCCGCGGTGGTCAGGCCGGACGCTTCGGTCAACCATGTGCACCACCGCCAGGTGCTGCCGGTCTCCCCGGCCCCGGGCCTGGTCGAGTTCGATGCCACGGTCATGGCCGAGGCGGCCCTGGAGGTGGCCCGCCGGTCCCTGGCGGAGGGCGGCCCGGTGGAGGCGGTGGGGATCGCCAACCAGCGGGCCAGCACCGTGGTTTGGGACCGCCGCACGGGCCGGCCCGTGGCCCCCGGTCAGGGCTGGCAGGACCTCCGCACGGTGGGCGCCTGCCTGGTGTTGCGCGAACAGGGCCTGCGCTTCGCCCCCAACATGTCGGCCACCAAGCTGCTCGACATCCTCGACCAGGTCGACCCGGACCGGAAGGCCGATCTGTGCTTCGGCACCGTCGACAGTTGGATCGCCTGGGTCCTTTCGGAGGGGGCGCTCCACATCACCGATCCAAGCAACGCCGGCACCACCGGGTTGATGGAACCGGACGGGGGAGGCTGGGATCTGTCCGTTCTGGAGGCCCTGCGGGTGTCCCCGGCGTCCATGCCAGCTCTGGTCGACTCCACCGGCTCCTTCGGGCCGGCCACCGCGCTGGACGGGGCACCGCCCATAGCCGGGCTCATCGGGGACCAGCAGGCGTCGCTGGTGGGCCAGGGTTGCACCCGGGCCGGCCTGGCCAAAGCCACATTCGGCACCGGGGGCATGCTCGATATCTGCACCGGCGCCGAGCGCCCCGCCTTCTCCCATCGGGGCCAGGCCGGCACCTTTCCCATAGCCGCCTGGCGCCGCGCCGGGCGCATCTCCTGGGGCATGGAGGCCATCATGCTGTCGGCCGGCTCGGCCGTTGAGTGGCTGCGCGACGACCTCGGCATCATCGCCACCGCCGAGGAGTCCGACGCCGTGGCGGCCTCGGTACCGGACACCGGGGACGTGTGGTTCGTGCCCGCCCTCCTGGGCATGGGGACCCCGGTGTGGGACTTCGGAGCCCGGGGGACCCTGCTCGGCCTGACCCGGGGATCGAACCGGGCCCACGTCGTGCGGGCCGTGCTGGAAGGGGTGGCCCACCGGGGCGCCGATCTGTTGGAGGCGGCTGAAGCTGACAGCGGGCTGTCCATCCCCGCCCTGCGGGTGGACGGAGGCATGAGTGCCAACGCCACCTTCATCCGGGCCCTGGCCGATGCCACCGGGCGGCCCATCGAGGTGTCCCCAGTGCTGGAGGCCACCACCCTGGGGGCGGCCTTCATGGCCGGCCTGGCCGCAGGGACCTGGGCCGATGAGGACGATCTGGCCGCAACCTGGTCGCCCCGGGAGGTGGTGGAGCCCGAAGCCGGCGCCGGTTCCCGCAAGGAGCGCTGGCTGGAGGCCCGGTCCCGCGCCCTCGCCTCCATACCCGAGCTCTCCGGCATCGACTTCTAGCTCGTGGGCGAGATCGAGACAGACTTCGATCCTCAATCGTTTCCGTTGGTGACCCACGGGCGGCGCTACGAGGACTTCAGCGACGGGCAGGTGCTGGTGCACCACTGGGGCCGGACCATCACCGAGGCGGACAATGTGGCCTTCAGCACGGCCACGTGCAACTGGAACCCCATGCATCTCAACGCTGAGTTCGCCGGGGCCCACGGTCATCCCGGTGTGGTGATCAATCCGATGCTGGTGCTCTGCACGGCCGTAGGTCTCTCGGTCGAGGACCTGTCCGAGGCTGGAGGACCATTCTTGGGCCTCGATGGGGCCAACTTCCATCGGCCCGTGTATCCGGGAGACACCATCACCGCCACGTCCACCGTGCTCAGCCGGAGGGAATCGGCCAGCCGGCCCGGAGCCGGCATCGTCACCTGGCACACCGAGGTCCACAACCAGCGGGGCGAGCTGGTCCTCGACTACGACCGCACCAACCTGGTGGCCCGTGCCGCCCGGCAAGCCCCGTGACCGACGCCGTCCCGGCCGTCCCGGCCGCCCCGCCCGGTCTGCCTGATCCGTGGAGCACGCCGGGCCGATTGGAGATTCAGGCCGAGGCCCGCCGCTTCGCCATGGAGGAGGTCCTGCCTCTGGCCAACGAGCTGGACCCGAAGAAGGAGGAGATACCCCGCTGGTTCCTCGATCGCATGGGCGAGCAGGGTTACTTCGGCGTCACCATCCCGGCTGAATACGGGGGGATGGGGCTGGGCGTCTTTGAGTACTGCATGATTGCGGAGGAGCTGGCCCGGGCCTGGATGAGTGTGGCCAGCATCATCGCCCGGGCCCAGGGAATGGGCACCAACCTCGGGGATGCCCCCAACCGCGAGCGGCTGCTCCGACTCTCGGCCCGGGGCCAGTGGATCGGCGCCGCCGCCTTGTCAGAGCCCGACGCCGGGTCGGACCTGGCCAATGTGTCCACCCGGGCCGTGGTGGATGGTGACGACCTGGTCATCACCGGACGCAAGCGCTGGATCGGCAACGCCAAGGCGGCCGACTTCATCCAGCTGCTGTGCCGGTTGCGCGACCCCGCCAAGGGCGAGCGCCGCTCGGCCGGGTTGGCCACCATCGTCATCGAGAAGGAGCGCGACTCGTTTCCTCCCGGTCTCACCGGCCGGCCCATCGACAAGATCGGCTACCACGGCTTTCTCACCTGGGATCTCGACTTCGACGGCGTGAGGGTTCCCGCCCCGACCCTGCTCGGCGGCGGCGGTCGCTCCGCCTTTGCCGCCACCCAGGCCGGGCTCAACGTGGCCCGGGTCCACACCGCGGCCCGGGCGGTGGGCCTGGCCCGGGCGGCAGTGGAGGACTGCGTCGCCTACGTGCAGGAGCGGGTCCAGTTCGGCCACGCCATCGGGGACTTCCAGGCCATCCGCTTCATGCTGGCCACTATGGCCGCCCGGGTGGAACAGGCGCGCTCCTTCTACCGTCAGGTCGCCCACCTGATCGACATCGGCCAGCGCTGCGAGCGGGAGGCGGCCATGGTCAAGCTCCTGGCCACCGAGATGGCCGTGGAGGTCACCGGGGAAGGTATCCAGATCCACGGCGGGAACGGATACACCACTGAGCGCCAGGTGGAGCGGCACTGGCGCGATGCCCGGCTCACCACCATCTTCGAGGGCACCAGCCAGATACAACAGCGGATCATCTCCGACCGGCTGCTGCCCCGCAGCCCCCTGTCGTGACCGACCTCTCACCCGAGGGCGCTCCCCAGCTCGCCCCGGCTCTGGCCGCACTCACCGGATCGGGCGGGTACTTCGAGGACTTCCAGGTCGGCCAGAGGATGGCCCACGCCCGGGCCGCCACGGTGGGCGAGGTGGAGAACGGGTGGATGTCCAAGCTGGTGATGAACACGGCCCAGGCCCACTGGAACGAGCACTACCTGCGGGGTGGCCCCCTGGGCGAGGGCCGGGTGGTGTTCGGCCTCATCACCGCTTCGGTGGTGATCGGCTTGTCCAGCCAGGACACGGCCGAGAACGCCCTGGCCGAACTGTCCCTCGACCGGTTGCGCTTCCTGGCCCCGGTCCACCACGGTGACACCCTGCGGGCCTTCACCGAGGTGGTGGGCGTCGAAGACGACCCCGGCCGCCCCGATGGCGGTCGGGTCCGCTTTCATCATTGGGGCCTGACCCAGGACGACCGGGTGGTCTTCGAGGGTGACCGCACCGTGCTGATCAAACGAAGGAGCCACTGGTCCCGATGAACCCCAACCCGCCTCAACCGGGAGCCGGTCCGGGCTCCGCCGACCGGGCGTCCGATCTGTCCGATCACACCCGGGCCCACGAGCGAGCCCGCCCCATGACCGACGGTCGCCACGGCCCGCTCAAGGACGTACGCATCGTGGATCTGACCCAGGCCCTGGCCGGACCGTTCTGCACCATGCTCCTGGCCGATCTCGGCGCCGACGTAATCAAGGTGGAGCCACCCATCGGGGACATGCCCCGCTTCGGGGGCCCCTTCATGAGGGAGGACGAGAGCCGGCACTTCGGGGCCTACTTCGCCAGCGTGAACCGCAACAAGCGCGGCATCGTCCTGGACCTCAAGCAGGCCGAGGATCGGGACCGCCTGATCAATCTCATCGACAACGCCGACGCCGTGGTGGAGAACTACCGAGCCGGGGTGATGGAGCGCTTGGGCCTGAGTTGGGAGATGCTCTCGGCGCGCAACCCCAAGCTCGTCTACGGCGCCATCCGCGGCTTCGGTGATCCCCGTAGCGGGGAGAGTCCCTACAGCGACTGGCCGGCCTTCGACGTGGTGGCGCAGGCCATGAGCGGAGTGGTCTCCATCACGGGCACGGCCGACGGCCAGATGGTACGGACCGGACCGAGCATCGGGGATCTGTATCCCGCCACCATGGCCGCCTTGGGCATCACCGCCGCCATCCATCATGCCAAGCTGACCGGGGAGGGCCAGTTTGTCGACATCGGGATGTACGACGCCCTGGTCGCCCTGTGCGAAGCCGCGGTCTACCGCTGGTCCTATGCCGGAGTGGTGAGCAAGCCGGAGGGCAACAGCCATCCGCAGTTCAATCCTTTCGACATCTTCCCGACCCTCGACGGCGCCTGCGCCATAGCCGCCCCGACCCCGCCGCACTGGACCATTCTGTGCAAGGTCATGGGCCGGGAGGATCTGATCGAGGACGAACGCAGTGCGGACAATCGGGTACGGGTGGCCAACCGCGCTTTTGTCTTGTCGGCCATCACCGAGTGGACCTCGACCCGCACCACGGCTGAGATAGTCGATGCCCTGGCCGGCCAGGTCCCGGTGGGCCCGGTCAACGACGCTCCGGCGCTCTTCGCCGATGCCCATCTGCAGGCCCGCAACATGCTGGTGGCCATCGAGCATCCCGGCTCCTCCAGACCGGGTGTCTTTCCGGCCCCGCCCATCCACATGTCGGCCACCCCGCCCGGTGTCTACCGACGAGCTCCGATGCTCGGGGAACACACCGAGTCGGTGCTGGCCACCGGGTCAGGTTGGCCCGAGGCGGGGCCGGAGTGAGCGGCGGACCTGCACCGGAGGTGCGCATATTTGCCGTGCCCGGGATCGATGAGGTGGCCGAGGGTGACAAGGTCGAACAGCTCATCCTCGACGCCCTCGATGCCGCCGGCCTGGCCCTGGCCGAGGCCGACGTGGTCGTCATCGCCAGCAAGATCATCTCCAAGGCCGAGGGCCGGGTCATCGACCTGGCCGGCCTGAGCCCTTCTCCCCGGGCGGTGGCCCTGGCCGAGGTGACGGGCAAGGAGGCGAGCTTCATCGAAGCCGTCCTCTCCGAGTCGATCGAGGTGTCCCGGGCCGCCCCCAACGTTCTGGTCGTCCGGCACCGCCTCGGATTCACCTCGGCCAATGCCGGGCTGGACCGCTCCAACCACTCCGGACCGGAGGACACCGTCCTGGCCCTGCCGATCGACCCGGACGCCTCGGCCGACGCCATCCGGGCCGGGCTGGAGGAGGCCGCCGGCATCCGGCTGGGGGTAGTGGTGGCCGACACCCACGGCCGGCCCTTCCGGCGGGGCAACGTCGGAGTGGCCATCGGGGTGTCCGGGCTGGTGGCCCTGATCGACAAGCGGGGCGAGGCCGATCTCTACGGCCGGGTGCTGGAAGCCACCTACGTCCCGTCCGCCGACCAGCTGGCCAGCGCCGCCGCCCTGGTGGGAGGCGAGGCCGCCGAGGGCCTGCCGGTGGTGATCATCCGGGGGGCTCCGTTCCTCTGGGGCGACGGGCGGGCGGCTGACCTGGTGCGGACTCCGGAGGAAGATCTGTACCGGACGGTGCAGGGATGAGCCGGGGCTTCCGGCTGCGGCGCTCCGAGCTGTCCACCCCCGGTACCAGCCCGAAGATGATGGCCGGGGCGGCCGCCAGCGCCGCCGACCTGGTCTTCCTGGACCTGGAGGATTCGGTGGCTGCCGACCAGAAGGAAGGGGCCCGCCGGCCGGTGGCCGAGGCCCTGACCGGACTGAACTGGGGGGCCAAGACCAGGGCCGTGCGCATCAACGGAACCCACACCCAGTGGTGCCACGACGACGTGGTCGAAGTCCTCGACGCGGCCGGGCCCGCCCTGGACGTGGTGATCATCCCCAAGGTCAAGGCCCCCCGCGATGTCTGGTTCATCGACACGCTGCTCACCCAGATGGAGATCAAGCTCGGCCTTCCCATCGGCCGGATAGGCATCGAGGTCCTCATCGAGGAGACCGAGGCCCTGGCCCGGGTGGAGGAGATCGCCCGCTGCTGTGAGCGCCTGGAGGCTCTCATCCTCGGCGTCGGTGACCTCTCGGCCAGCCAGGGCATCCGGGCCGGTCACATCGGGGGCGGAGGCGACCGCTATCCCGGGGACATGTGGCATTACGCCCGCAACCGCATGATCGTGGCCGCCCGGGCGGCCGGCGTCGACGCCATCGACGGTCCCTACGCCAACTTCCGGGACGAGGAGGGCTACCGGCGGGAGGCGGGTTGGTCGGCCACTCTCGGAGCCGTGGGCAAATGGGCCATCCACCCGTCCCAGATCGCTCCCGCCAACGAGGTCTTCTCGCCCACCGAGCGGGAGATCAGCCAGGCCCGGGCAGTGGTGGCGGCGGTGCGGGAAGCGGAGGCGGCCGGGGCGGGTGCAGCCTCCCTGAACGGCATGATGATCGATGCCGCCACGGCCCGTATCTTCGAAACGGTGCTGACCCGGGCCCAACAGGCCGGACTGGCATGACCACCGGCATCGGGTTCACCGCGAGCGGGCCGGGCGGGGTCGGTGATCCCTCCGGACTGGTGGTGACCTGCCGGTCGTAGCCTGGGCCGGGTGCCGGGCAACCTGCGGGACTACCACCGTTACCAGCGCTTCCCCATCTACCCCCGGGGCCGGGGGGCCGGTCGGGTCAACCGGGCTGCCCGCCGGCGGGTGGCCGCCGCCGATGGTTCGGGCGCCGGGCGGATCGGTCTGTCCGGACGGATCGGCCGCTGGATAGTGCGCCGGCTCGGGGGTCCGGGCGGGGCCCGGCGGACTGGCAGTATGGGCCGGTGAGCCTGGCCGGGGACGAGATCGTCTGGGAGGTGGAACCCACCGGACCGCTGCACGGGGACGTGCGGGTGGCCGGGTCCAAGAACGCCGTCACCAAACTCATGGTGGCGGGCCTGTTGGGCGACTCCCCGAGCTACATCTTGAATGCACCCCTGGTGACCGAGGTGGACATCACCGCCGGCATGCTGACCTCCGTCGGAGCCGGGGTGGGCCGGGAGGGGGACACGGTCGTGGTCGATCCCTCCGACATCTGCACCGGCAGCGTCCCGGTCGGATACTTCCGCACCAACCGGATACCCATCCTGATGATGGGCCCCCTCCTGCACCGGGTGGGCGAGGTTTCCGTTCCGCTGTCGGGCGGTGACCAGATCGGCGGCCGGCCCGTCGACTTCCACCTGGAGGCGCTGCGCAGCTTCGGCGCCGAGGTCACCGTCACCGATGACGCCATCCATGCCAAGGCGGCCCGACTACAGGGGACGCGGGTCCGCCTCCCGTTCCCCAGTGTCGGGGCCACCGAGACCATCCTGCTCACGGCGGCGGTGGCCGAGGGCCGCACCGTCATCGAGAACGCGGCCATGGAGCCCGAGGTGGTGGAACTGGCCCTGTTCCTCCAGCGGATGGGAGCGGGCATCGAGATGCGCCCCGACCGCCGCTACGTGATCGAAGGCACCACCAAACTGAGTGGGGCCCGCCAGGAACTGGGGGGCGACCGCATCGAGGCCTTCTCCTATCTGGTGGCGGGCCTGGCCAGCGGCGGTCGGGTGAGGGTCAGCGGCTGCGGCCAGGATCGGCTGGTCACCGCCCTGTCGACCCTGCGGCGCATGGGGGCATCCTTCGACATCACCGAGGACAGTGTGACGGTGGAGCCCAGCGAGCTACGGTCGATAGCGGTCGGGACCTCGACCCATCCCGGCTTCATGACCGATTGGGGCCCGCCCCTGGTCGTTCTCTTCACCCAGGTGCCGGGCATGTCGGTCCTGCACGAAACGGTCTTCGAGGACCGCCTCGGATACGTCGAGGCGCTGGATGCCATGGGAGCCCAGGTCGAGTTGTACGACCAGTGCCTGGGGGGCGGGCCCTGCCGGTTCCACGAGACCGACTGGCGACATTCTGCTGTCGTGCGCGGTCGCACCCAGCTGCGCGGCGGCAAGTTGGACATGCCCGACATCCGGGCCGGTTTCGCCTACATCCTGGCCGCGGCGGTGGCGGACGGGCCCTCGACCATCCGCGGCATCCACCAACTGGAGCGGGGCTATGACCGCGTCCACGAGAAGTTCGCCGAGTTGGGCCTGCGCATACAGGAGTTCGGCTCCGCCGACTGAGCACCCGTCGGCTCCGCCGGCCGGCGCGGCTAGGCCGAACGCCGGAGCCCCTCAGGCGTTGACGACCCGGGCCGTGGCCCGGCGCCCGGGCAGCTTGAGCACCTCGATGGCCGAAGGCAGCTGCTCTTTGATCTCGGCGTCGTGGGTCACCACCAGCACCTGACGGAACCGGCCCCGCAGTCTCTCCAGGGCCAACAGCATGCGTTCCTTACGCTCCTCGTCCAGAGGCCCGAACACTTCATCCAGCACCAGGAGTCCGACCGTTCCTCCTGACTGGAATCGCACGTGTTCGCTGATGGCCACCCGCAGGGCCAGGTTGGCCAGATCCGTCTCCGACCCGCTGAAGCGGTCCATGCCGTAGGAGACCCCCGCGTCGCGGATCTGGATCTCATAGCTGTCCGGATCCACCTCCAGGCGCTCGTACTCCCGGTCGGTCAGCTCGGAGAACAGGTCGGCGGCCTGGGCCGACAGAGTGGGGCCGACGGAGGCCACCACCGTGTTGCGGAACACGTTGAGCAGCTCGGACAGGCGGCCGAGATGACGGGCCTCCTCGGCCAGCGCCCCCAGGCGCTCGTGCTGCTGGTCGGCATCCGCCAACCGGTGGCGCTCGACGGAGAGAGCGGCGTCAGCGGCCAGAGCCAGGCCGGACAGTCGCTGGAACTCGGCGGTGGACTGCTCCGACGCCTTCGACGCGGAGGCGGCGGCCTCCCGGGCCCGGGCCAACTCCTCGGGCTTGAAGTCCAGGGCCTTCACCTTGTCCCGGAGATTGATCAACTCGGACTCGAGGGTGGCCAGCTGGTCCGACTCGTCCTCCGCCTCCTTGGCCGCGGCCTGGCGGCGCTCCAGCCGTCCCCTCAACCGGGCGCACTCGGCCGCCGCCGCCCGGCCCGCCTCGACCGCGGCCACCAGAGCCTCCTCCTCACCCTCGCCCGGCTCCCCACCCAGGGAATCCACCGCCTGCCGGTAGGACTCCATGGCCGTCTCCCGGCGCTCGGCGGCCCGCTGGTAGACCATCCAGGCCTTACGGGCCCCCTCCAGCGCCGCCGTCTGTTGCTTGAGGGCTCCATTGGCCCGGGTGGCCGCAACCGCCAAGACGGCCTGGGCCTCCACCAGACGGGTCACCTCGGCCTCGGCCTGATCGAGCTCGAGGCGGCGATGGGACTGCACCTTCTCGAAGGCGTCGCCCAGGGCCTGACCGCACAGGGGGCAGTCGGCCTGATCGGTGAGCACGTCGGTGCGGGCCACCACTTCCTGAGCCCGTTGGACCGAGGCCCGGGCCGCCACCAGCCGCCCATCGGTCTCGGATAGCTCCGTACGGGCGAACTCGGCGGCCGCCCGGGACTCCTCCACCCCCGGGCTCAGCTCATCAGGATCCACAGCCGGTTCGACGGGCGGGAGTTGGGTCAGCGCCCGGGCCGAGGCGGTGACAGCCTGAACCAGGCCCAGGCGCCGTTCGGCCTCGTCCAGACCCTCGGCCACCGGGGTGAGCTGGGCCAGGCGGTCGGACGCCTCGGCCAACTGGGCGGCCTCGGACTGGAGGCGAGTCAGGCGGGCTGCGCCCTCATCCCGCTTCTCCCGTAGGGCCTTGCCCTCCTTGACGAGCGAGTCGTACTCCCGGCCGACGTCGGCCAGTCGTTCCAGACCGGCGGCCAGGGTGGTGGCGCCCGCCTTGGCCTCATCGGCCAGTCGGGCGGCGGCGGCGGAGGCCCCCGTGGCCGCGGCCGACGCCGCCGCCGCCAACTCCACCTCCTTCTCCAGCTCGGTGCGGTCGGGCAGCAGCCCGCGCAACTGGGTGAGACGCTCGGAGGAGGCCCGGGCGTCCTTGCGCGACTGCTCACGGGCTCCGTCCAGGGGCGTTATCCCGAGCAGCTGCATCACCAGCTTGCGCCTCTCGGCCGGAGCCTGGGAGGAGAAGGCAGCCAGCTGCTTCTGCTCGGCAAAGACCGAGGCCCGGAACGCCACGTCATCCATACCCAGGATGGAATGGACGTACTTGGCCACGTCCCGGACTCCCTCGGCCACCTGGGACCCATCGGCCTGGGCCTCGGCCTTGACGGTGTGGTTCATGCCGGTCAGGGTGCGGCGCACCAGATACAGGTGGCCCTCATGTTCGAATTCCACCTCGGTTACGCAGTCCGCATTCACCCCCGAGGTACGGATCTGGTCCTTGGCCGTGCGGGCCTTGCCCCACAAGGTCCAGGTGATGGATTCCAACAGGGTCGACTTACCGGCGCCGTTGCGCCCGAAGATGCCGACCAGTCCGGGCGGCATCTCCAATTCCACCGGATCCTCGTAGACCCGGAAGTTGCGCATGTAGAGCCGGGTGATCCTCACAGGGCGCTCTCCACTGCCTGGGAGAGATATTCGTGGCCGAGGTGCAAGAGCCGGTCCCGATCGAAACCGGTCAGATCCTGACCGTCGAGATAGCGCTCCCACTGGGCCGGCATGGAGCCCAGGTCTGGGAGGGCCACCAGGGTGGCCGAGTCGGTGAAGGTCGGCTCCAACTTGAGCTGGAGAGCAGCCGCCCCGGCCGCCCGCACCTCCTCCAGGTCCAGCAGCCGGTAGGCCTCGGCATCCACCGAATCGATGTAGAGGCGGGCCACGGCCCCGTCCGGCACCATTGACACCCGATCCAGCACCAGAGCGCGTACCTCGGCCGGGGACAGACCCAGCGCCTCCACCGTCTCCAGGGTCACCAGGGGCCTCTGCCCGCTCAGGGCCAGGTGACGGCAGGCGCCGGTGTCGGTGTCGAGGACCACGATGCCCTTGGCCTTGTCCGGGTCATCGGCAAACGAGAAGGTGTCGGTCGATCCGGCATACCAGATCCGTTCGGCCACCTCAGTGTGGAAGTGGTAGTGACCCAGCAGTACGAAATCCGAACGCAACATGCCCGCGTCCACCTCGATTTCGTTGATGTCCGAGTAGCGGGGTTCGACCTGGGTGATCCGAGGATGAGTCAGCAGAAGGTTGGAAGCGGTCAGCGAGCGCTCGGCGTCGGCCTTGGCCAATGCCTCCAGGGTGGCCTCCACCGTGAGCATCTGGGGCACGGCATGGACCACCAGACCGCCGAGATCGAAGCGCTCGTAGGCCAGACGGTGGGCGAAGTGGAACTCGGGGAAACTGTCGGAGAGAGCCGAGTACGGGCTGCCCGTGCCGGGCAGGCGCGGGGTGTCGTGGTTACCGGTGATGAGGGCGACCTGGACGCCGTGGTCGCGGATGAGGGCGAGGGCCCGCTGGGCCACCCGGTAGGAACGGAAGGTGGGGCGGGGGTGGTCGAAGATGTCCCCCAGCCAAACGATCAGTTCCGGCTCCTGAGCCAGGGCCAGATCCACGGCGGCGGTGAAGGACTCCTCGAAGTCGGCCTCCCTCTGGTTCACCCCGTCGGCCCGGGTGGCCGGATAGTAAGAGCGGCCCAGGTGGGCGTCGCCCAGGGCGGCCACCCTCATGACGCCCTCGCTGCGGTCGGCGCGGTCTGCGCCACCGGAGCGGTCGGCGCCCCCGGCGCGATCACCCTTGTGGTCAGCGACATGAAGGTCATCAGTCCACCAGGGCGGCCACGTTGGCCGCCGCCGCCGGCCGGGCCGCCGGGGGTGGCGGGACCCGCCTGATCAGATCCTCATAGAGGTGGATGGTGGCCGGCACGGCAAAGGGAGCCGACAGATTGGCCACCAGACACTCCCCTGGCATCAGTGTCTGGATCTCCGGACCCAGGGCGGACAGGTCGGCCTTGGACGACGCCTTCAGGATGTTGCGGTCCTTCTCATCAGCCAGGCCGAGGATGAAGAAGGTGTTGAACTGGGACAACAGCTCGTCATCCAGGAGCTTGGGTTGCTGGGTTACGGCCGTCAGGCCGACCTTGAACTTCCGTCCCTCCCGGGCCAGCCGGGGGAACACGTTGGATTCCTTGTCCTTGTTCGAACCCAGCACCCGCTGGGCCTCCTCGAGCACGATGCTCACCACCGGAAGCCTCTCGTGCAGTTCCGGATTCTCCAGGTAGGCGGCCGACCACTCGTTGAGGACCCGGCGGGTCAGATAGGAGGCGATTAGCACCTCCTCCGTGGAGCCCAGCCCGCTCACGTCGATGAGCACCACCATGCCCTCGGACAGGTCGCGCAGCACCGCCGAGCCCACGGACACGTGCGGATCGGTGGCGATGCAGGAGAGCCCAACGATGCGGCGGGCCCGTCGATGCACCACCTGAAGGGTGGACAAGGCGATGCGCCCGTCGAGCTCGGCGTCCCGGAAGCCGGGCAGATCATCTATCTGGGCCAGCGCCAGCAGCCAGGCCAGCCCGTCCGAGTCGTAGTGGCGCTCGAGTTCGAAGAGCGCCTCCTCCTGGGGACGGCTCCACTCATAGGCGGTGCGCAGGTCATCAATGGACAGTTCGGCCAGGCTCACCTTGAGGCTCGACGTTCCGGGCAGGGTCCGGGCGGCATAGGTGCGCAGCCTCTCCCCCGCCCACGGATGGGCGCTCAGAGCCGGGCGGTACTCACCGTGGGGATCGACTATGAGCAGCCCGTACCGGCCGCCCCGCTGCATGACCGAGCCGGCCATAACCCGCATGAGGTTGGACTTGCCCATACCGGTGGTGGCGAAGATTCCGACGTGGCTGGCCAGGCTGGCCCCCGGAATGCCGACCTCGAAGTCGACCTCGGCTTCGCCACTACGCAGATGTCCCACCGGGAGATCGCCCATCCGGGTGGCGAGGAAGGCGAAGTCGGACGGCTCGGGGGCCACCACCCGGGAGAACTGGGTCGGGAGGCTCTTGGGCTTGCGGAAGCTGAGCCCGTCCGGGCTGAGATAACCCAGGCAGCGGCACTCGGCCACCCGGTATGTCCGCCGGCCCGGCTCGTTGACCACGTGGGCGCCGCTCTCACCCCGGACGTCATCAGTGAGCAAGGTGCCGGCCACCCGCTCGGCCCAGCCCGGCTCCCGGTGCTCGGTGCCGTAGGTGACATCCACGATGCGGAACAGATAGCGACGGCCCGTGGCCTCATCCACCCCCACCAGCAGCTCGCCCAGGAACAGATCCTCGTCCGGCGCTGAGCGGAAGACCGCCTCCAGCACATTGCGGCCGAACAGCCGGCCTCTCACCTCGGCCGGTCCCTCCCCATCGGCGAAGTCACCGTCTCCCGCATCCACCCTCATGCCCGCTCCATCAGCCGGTGACGATCATCAAAGGCCCTCTGCCTGGCTTCGGCCTCCACCCCCGCCCGCTCCAAGGCCTCGTCCAGAGCGAGCCAGGCCTCGGCCCGGACCCAGCCCGGGCAGGCGGCCAGGCGATCGGCCACCGACAGGGGGTACGGATAGCCGGGGAAGGCGGCGTCGTTGCACACCGAAGCCAGTTTGGCCAGTGCTGCCTCAGGGTCCGTGCCGTCCGGCAGATCGATCCGGAAGGCGTAACGGGTGTCGGGATCGAGACCGGCCACGACCACCCGGATGTCCGGCCAGCGTGATCCGGCCTTCGTCCGCGCCACCGGCGCCCACCACCGGCTTCGGCCCAGAGTCCGGGCCGCCTCCAACTCGAGCTGACCGACCAGAGGGGCGCCGCCGCGAGACAAGGAGGAGTGCTTGGTCAACCCGATGACGGTCACTCCCCGGTTGGCGGCCGCCGCGAAGAGGTCCGCCGCCAGTCCGGCCGGTGAACGCCAGTCCGGCACCAGGTCGCCATCGAGCAGAACGAGCGAGCCGGGAACGGCTCGCTCCACGCAGGCCTTGGCCGCCACCCACTCGGCCCAGTCCCGCAACAGGTTGATGTCGACCGGGGTGCCCTCCTCCAGGTCCAGACCGACCTCCTCCAGGCCGAAATGGGAGGAGCCGGCCCCGAGCAGGTGGGCCTGCAGATCCCCAACCTCTTCCGCCTCACACCGGCCGTGGCGGAAGCAGACGGTGGCCGACCGGGTGACGACGACCTGGAGACAGCGGGCGTCGGCCACCAGCGCCTGGCCGCCGTCCACGGCCCAGACCTCGGGGGTGGGCTCCGGTTGGCCGAGGGGGCGGAGAGTCACGGCCGGCTCGAACTCCAGCTCGGAGCCGGCGCCGTCGTCCAGGCTGACCCGGTCGCCCAGCAGGAGCCCGGCCAGTCGATCGGCCACGGCATCGATGCTGGTGGCGACTGGAGGAGGCCGGCTGGTCACACCCGCCATGGTGCCGCCCGCCTGTGACACCGCTCCCGCCTCAAATGACATCCATGTATTTTGCCACCCCCCGGGCTCCCCGCGGCCCATGGGAGGGCCGGTCTTGGCGGTTGTCGACCCCGGCGGTTAGGCCCGGGCCCGGGCCCGGGCCATCTGACTCCCCTTGGCGCCAGGGCCGCACCTCCACGGCCACCTCCCCGAATCCGGCCTCTTGCAGCGCCTCAGCCAGCTCGTCTTCCATCCAGCAGGCGAAGAACCGGCCCGGGAAGTCGTCCTCCGGAAGGCTGCGACCCTCGTAGGAACCCCGGATCAACGTCAGCATCAGCAGGCCCTTCGCCGCCAGCGAGCGGCGGGCCTCGGTGAGGGCCCGCCGGGCTGCGGCCTTCGGCAGGTGCAGGTAGGAGTGGCGGACCCCAGGCGACCGGGGAGCGGGTGGCCCGCTCCGAGCCGGCGGCGGCCTCAGCCAGCATGGCCGCGGTCGCATCCAGACCGATGACTGGAGGGCCGATCTCGGACAGGTAGCGCCCCGTTCCGCACCCGAGGTCGGCCACCACACCAGGGCCGACCTCCCGTCGGAAAACGGCTCCCAGCCCGTCACCGGCCTCACCCCGGCGCCGGCGCCACTCCCCGGCCCGATCCTCATAGACGGCCACCGTCTCCCGGTCCACGTCGGGGATTATCCCGTAGCCTTGGGGATTGACGGTGAGTCGGCCAGGTGGCCGCGATCCGGCCAGGCCTGGCCGGGACCGGA
>Ga0307372_10002713_pt1 | contig 28866 bp, 26 predicted proteins | sample OX1MG_FD_202533 | JGI IMG/M metagenome (GOLD analysis project Ga0307372, IMG submission 202533) | Soil microbial communities from Risofladan, Vaasa, Finland - OX-1 | ecosystem: Environmental > Terrestrial > Soil > Coastal area > Acid sulfate soil | place: Finland: Risofladan, Vaasa | collected... | reverse complement strand
AGCCCGATCCCCGGTTTGCCGGCCTCGTGATCCAGAACCTTGCTCACGAACCAAGGGCACGGGTCGTTCGGGCGATGCTCTCCGACGGGGCCTCCACCGCGCGGAACCTGGTCCGGACCCATCCGGGCACGGCCAGCGCGCAGGGACCCGGGTTCACCGAGGCCCGGCCACTCGACGAGGTGGTGCCGGCAGCGGTCGACGTCCTGAAGGTGGACGTCGACGGCATGGACGGCGCCGTCCTGGCCGGTGCCTCCTGCCTCCTGGGCGAGCATCATCCGTTCGTGGTCTTTGAGTGGCATCCGGCGTTGTACGAGGTCACGGGCAACGACTGGCGGCGCCCGTTCGCCGTCCTCTCGCACGCCGGCTACGGGCCGCTGGTCTGGTTCGACAAATTCGGTGTTTCCGTGGGCATCGGTGGGGTCGATGATGCAAGGACCATGGAGGCCAGGGCGGCGGAGTGTCTCGACCGGCGACGGGACGAGGACTGGCACTACGATGTCGTTGCGGTTCCCCCGGGGCCGTCAGCGCACGACCAGGCGGCCAGGGTGGCGCAGCTCAGGTTCGCCTCCGGCCGGCCGTCGAGATACTGAGACCCCGGCGGTGAGCGCAGAGCCGCTGACAGGAACCTCCACCGGCACCGTCATGAAGGCGCTGAGCCGGGGCGGGGTCGAATACGCCTTCCGGATCGGCTTGGGCCTCGCGGTCATCCCTGTGGTGCTGCACCGAGTTGGTGCGGACGTGTACGGGGTGTGGGTGGCCATCTCGACCGTGTTGGCCGTGGGATCCATGGCCGACCTCGGCGTCCGTACCGAGGTGACCCGACGGGTCGCCGCGGCTTGGGGAGCAGGCGATCGCGAAGGTGCCAAGCGCTCGACCCGGGAGGGCTCGGCGATCCTGGTGGCCACCGGGGGTCTGCTCGTCGTTCTCGGAGTGGTGGGAGCCTCGACGATCTCGGCCTGGGTGTTCCCCCGAGGGGTGCCGGGGGTCACTCCGGGAGAGATCGACGAGCTGATCCGGGCCTGTGTCGTGCTCCTCGGCCTCGGCCTCGTGGCCGACGGCCACTTCGCCGTGTTGAGGGGAGTCCAGCGGACCGATCTCGAGTCGATCTGCCGTACCGTGGGGGAGGTCTCCGGCTCGCTCGTGACGATCCTCTGGGTTCTTTCGGGGGGTGGGCTCTGGGCACTGTTCACGGGGGCTGCCGTTCAGCTCGGAGCCGATTATGCGGGGCGAGCCTGGGCGACTCATCGCGTCGCCCCGGGCATCGGCTTCGGAGTCGTGCGGCCCAGGAACCTTCGGGTCTGGTTGGCCGCATCGGGTTTGCTGGTCACCGCGCAGGTGTCCGAGGTAATTGACGTGCAGTGGGACAAGCTCGTCCTGGCCCGGTACGTCGGAGCGCCGGCCTCCGCCGCGTACAATGTGGGTACCACGCTGGTCGGCCAGGCCAAGGTGCTCGCCCTGCTACCGCTCGTGCCGCTGGTGGCGGCCGCCGCAGAGCTGGCCGCCACCCGTCCGGAGCGCCTCGACCGGATCTATCGTCGGCTGGGAACGGCGAGCTTCGCCGTCGGTGCGGTCGTGCTCGGGGCAGTCGTCGTGTTCGCCCCCACCTTCATCCGACTGTGGCTGGGTTCGCCCGGCCTGCCCGGGGCCGCCCTGGCAGCCCAGGTCTCGGCGATCGCCATCGCCTTCAACCTGCTCCCCGCTCCCCTCGTCATGCGGGAGATCGGGAGCGGGAGGATGGGCGCGCCGGCTGCCGGTGCGATCGCCAACGTGGTCACCAACGGCGTGGTCAGCTTCCTGCTCACCCGGCTGATCGGCTTTGACGGCGCCCTGTACGGGTCGATAGCCGGCAACGTGGCCGGAGCGGTGGTCTTCTTCGGCGCGCTGCGCGCTCAAGGGCGACTGCGGATGCCGGGGCTTCGGGCGGCGGCGGCGGCGGGCATCGTAGCCGCGGGCGCATGGGCGCTCCTCCGTGACGACCGGACCGGTGGCTGGGTCGTCCTTGCGGTCTCCGCCTTCGCCTACGTCATCCTGCAGGTCGCCGTCGTGTTGATGGCGGCGGGTAGCGAAGATCGAAGGGACTGGTTCTCCGTCATTCGGCGCGCCGGGTGGCACCACCGGCTCCCGCCTGGCGACGACACCCCCGCCACCCCCGCCACCCCCGCCGCCCCGGCCGACCGAACGGCAGGTTGACGGACCCGAGCCCGTAGGGGAAACTGTCCATCTGGTGACGACCGCCCTCTATCCCGTATTCGTCATTCGCTAGGCGTGCACCGATTGGTGCACGCCTGCTCGACCGTCCACTTGGTGGGCGGTTTTTCTTTTGCCGGAAGGGGCCTTCGGGGGACGGATTTCAGCCAGGAGCTCGAGGCAGGGGGCATGACCTCGGGAACGACGACAAGAATTGAGAACGGAGGCAGTGGGCAGTGCGGGTGATCGATCCAGCAGGCCAGGTGGAAAGGTGGGGCGCGTGAGCCCCCACCGGGTGGCGGTCATCGGCGGCGACGGGATCGGTCCCGAGGTCTGTCGCGAGGCCCTGAAGGTGGTCGCCGCCACCGGGGTCCGGCTCGATACGACCGACTACGACCTGGGTGCGGACCGCTACGTCCGCACCGGCGAGGTGCTGCCCGACGCCGTCCTGGCCGAGCTGAGCGGGTTCGACGCCATCCTCCTCGGGGCGGTGGGCCCGCCGATCGGGGACACGACGGTGCCTCCGGGCACGCTCGAGCGGGGGTTGTTGCTCCGGCTCCGCTTCGAGCTCGACCTCTACATCAACCTGCGGCCGTTCACGGGGGTCCCCGGGTCGATCGCCGAGGGCGCCGATTTCGTGGTGATCCGGGAGAACACCGAGGGGGCCTACGCCGGCGAGGGAGGGTTCCTCCGGAAGGGCACCCCCGCCGAGGTGGCCACCCAGGGTTCGGTCAACACCCGGATGGGCGCCGAACGCTGTGTGCGGTTCGCCTTCGACCTGGCTCGCAGCCGCCCGGCGCACAAGCTGACGCTCGTGCACAAGACCAACGTCCTCACCTTCTCCGGGGACCTCTGGCAGAGGACGGTCGACGACGTCGCCCGGGACTTCGAGGACGTGGCCCGCGACTACAACCACGTCGATGCCGCCTGCATCTACCTGGTGGAGCAGCCCCGCCGCTACGACGTCATCGTCACCGACAACCTCTTCGGCGACATCCTCACCGATCTGGCCGGGGCGGTCAGCGGCGGCATCGGGTTCGCCGCCTCGGCCAACCTCAACCCTGCCCGGACGGGACCGTCGCTGTTCGAACCGGTTCACGGGGCCGCGCACGACATCGCCGGCAAGGACATCGCCAACCCGCTGGCGGCCATCCATTCGGCCGCGCTCATGCTCGAGCACCTGGGGGAGCCCGCCGCCGCCGCCCGGGTGAAGAAGGCGATCGACGACTTCACCGGGTCCGGCGCAGCCGGAAAGGCCGGAACCGGTGCACCCGCCGCCGGCGGGGCGGGATCCCCGACGCCCACCACCGCCGCGATCGGCGACGCGATCGCAGAAAGGGTCTGACCGTGCCCATCACCCCGACCGAGAAGATCTGGATGGACGGCGAGCTCATCGACTGGGCCGACGCCAAGGTTCACGTGCTCACGCACACGATGCACTACGGCTCCGGCGTGTTCGAGGGGATCCGCGCCTACCCGACCCCGGGGGGGGTGGCCGTCTTCCGGCTCGCCGACCACATCCACCGGCTCTTCACGTCGGCCAAGGTGTTCATGATCGACATACCGTTCAGCGAGGCGGACCTCGTGCAGGCCACCCGCGACGTGGTCCGGGTCAACCGGATGACCGACGGCTGCTACATCCGACCCCTGGTCTACCTCGGCTACGGGGAGATGGGGTTGAACCCGTTGCCCTCGCCCGTGAACGTGGCGATCGCCGCCTGGCCCTGGGGCAGCTACCTCGGGGACGAGGGGGTGGCCAACGGGGTCTCGGTCAAGATCAGCTCCTGGCAGCGTCACGACCCCAACGCGGTGCCGACCGCGGCCAAGGGGACGGGGATGTACGTCAATTCCTCGCTGGCCAAGGTGGAGGCCCTGAAGGCCGGGTACGACGAGGCCGTGCTGCTGGCTCCCGACGGGCACGTCAGCGAGTGCACCGGCGAGAACCTGTTCATCGTGCGGGGCGGCGAGCTGGTCACGCCGCCCAGCGCCGACGCGGGCGCGCTCGACGGCATCACCCAGGCCTCGGTCGAGACCATCGCGGCCGACATGGGCGTCGCCGTCCGCCACGAGCCGCTGATCCGGACCGACCTGTACCTGGCCGACGAGGCGTTCCTCACCGGGACCGCAGCCGAGGTGGTGCCGATCCGGGCCGTCGACGACCGGATCGTCGGGGAGGGGCGTCCCGGGCCGATCACCCGCGAGATCCAGCAGACCTATTTCTCCGCTGTGCGGGGCGGAGTGGACCGCTACAAGGACTGGCTCGACCATGTCGACTGAGCACACCGCGCCCCAGGCGCGCGAGCACACCGCGCCCCAGGCGCGCGAGCACGCCCACACCGCGTCGGCTCACTCCCACGAGCTCCCGGCGATGCCCGCGGCCGTCGACATCTTCGACACCACGCTGCGGGACGGGAGCCAGCAGGAGGGGCTCTCCCTGACCGTCGACGACAAGATCCGGGTGGCCGAGCAGCTCGACCATCTCGGGGTCACGTACATCGAGGGCGGCTGGCCGGGAGCCAATCCCAAGGACGACGAGTTCTTCGCGAGGGCGCCGGCCGAGCTGGTGCTGTCGACATCGACACTCGTGGCCTTCGGCTCGACGCGGCGCGCCGGGGTGCGGGCCGAGCAGGACGACGTGCTGCGCAAGCTGGTGGAGGCGAGCACGTCGGTGGTCTGCATCGTGGCCAAGTCGTGGGACCGGCACGTCACCGACGCCCTTCGCACCTCCCTCGACGAGGCGGTGGCGATGGTGGGCGACTCGGTGTCGTTCCTCCGGGAGAACGGGAAGCGGGTCTTCCTCGACGCGGAGCACTTCTTCGACGGCTATCGCCACAACCCCGAGTTCGCCTTCCGGGTCCTGCGTGCCGCGGAGGAGGCGGGGGCCGAGTCGCTGGTGCTGTGCGACACCAACGGCGGGATGCTGCCCGATCTCGTCGAACGGGTCGTCGCCGACGTGGTGGGCCAGGTGGAGGCCCAGGTGGGGATCCACTGCCACAACGACACCGGATGCGCGGTGGCCAACTCGCTGGCGGCGGTCCGCTCCGGGGCGACGCACGTGCAGGGATGCGTGAACGGCTACGGGGAGCGATCGGGCAATGCCGACCTGTCGGCGACCATTCCCAACCTGTCACTGAAGCTCAACGTCCGCACGATCCCGCCCGAGCGCCTCGAGCTGCTCACGCCGGTGTCCCATCACATCTCCGAACTGGTCAACATCGCCCCGGACCCCCAGCAGCCCTATGTGGGGACCTCGGTGTTCGCGCACAAGGGCGGGCTGCACGCCAGCGCGATCGCAAGGCGTCGGGACCTGTACGAGCACGTCTCGCCGGACCTCGTGGGCAACGGCACCCGCGTGGTGGTGTCGGAGATGGCGGGTCGCTCCACCCTGGCGATGAAGGCGGCCGAGCTCGGGCTCGAGCTCGACGGGGAGGTGCTCGGCCGGGTGCTCGACGAGCTGAAGCACCTCGAGCACGAGGGTTACCACTTCGAGGTGGCGGACGGGTCTCTCGAGCTGCTGCTCCGCCGGGCGACCGGCTGGCGTCCGGACTTCTTCGCCGTGGAGTCGTTCCGGGTGATCACCGACCACGGGGGGCAGGGGCCGGGGGCCCCCGGTGCCGGAACGGGTCCGGAGGGCACTGCCGGCGCGGTCGTCACGGGGCCGGTCAGCACCGAGGCCACCGTGAAGGTCCACGTCGGGGAGCACCGGGTGGTCGCGACGGCAGAGGGGAACGGTCCGGTCAACGCGCTCGACGCCGCGCTGCGACAGGCCATCGGGCCGCATTTTCCGGCGCTCTCCGGGGTGCACCTCACCGATTACCGGGTCCGCGTCCTCTCGAGCGGGATGGGTACGGGTGCGGTCACCAGGGTGCTGGTGGACTCGTCCGACGGTGAGCGGACGTGGACGACGATCGGGGTGTCCCACAACATCATCGAGGCGAGCTGGCAGGCGTTGTACGAGTCGATGGTGTACGCCTTGCTCCACGCGCAGTAGCCTCGCCGTGCGATGACCCAGCCCAGCTTCGTCCCCATAGCCGAGGGCGACCAGGTCCGACCCGCTCTCCGGCTGCGGGTGCCCGGCCACTGGCTGCCGTCCCGGCCGGCCGACCTGCGCCCCCCGGGCCAGCCGACCGGACGGGGATTCGGCAAGCCCGGCCCCGATCAGGGGTTTGCGTTGCGCCTGGCCCGGCGGCTCGAGGACCGGCTCCGGCTCTCGGCCGGCGAGTCCGCGGAGGACGTCATCGTCGGCTGTGCCCTGCTGGCCTCGCGGCGAGCCGGATCGGCGGGTCGGGCTCCCAGCGTCCACGACGTGAAGGCGGCGCTCGCGCTGTTCGGGTTCCTCGCCGACGCGCCGGCGGACCTCGTGGCGGAGCGCACGGCCCGGTTCCGCTCGGTCGCCCACGAGTACACCGCCCAGCGGCGGCTGGTCGATTCGGTCCCCGAAGATGCGCTCCGGCTGAGCTCCGGCCCGGCCGCCTCCTCGATCACCGAGAGGCGTGACCTCGTCGGTACCGCCGATCCCGGCGACCCAGCGGCTCCCGCCGAGTAGCCGGCCCGCCGCATGACCCGCCCGGGCGGGTGGCCAGGTCGCTGATGGAGATCGAGCGACTGCAGATCGACGCCAACGGGCTGACCTTCACCGCGCGGGCCGCCGGCCCACCCCGAGGGAGGCCGGTGATCCTCCTTCACGGGTTCCCCCAGACGTCGTGGTCGTGGCGGCACGTGCTGCTGTCATTGGGGGCCGAAGGGTTCCGGGCCATCGCGCCCGACCAGCGCGGCTACTCCACAGGGGCTCGCCCCCCGGCGGTGGAGGACTACACCATGCCCCGCCTGGTCAGCGACGTCCTGGCCATCGCGGCAACCATGGAGATGCCCATCTTCGACCTGGTGGGACACGACTGGGGTGGCCGGGTGGCCTGGGTGACCGCAGCGCTGAACGCGGAGCGGGTCCGCAGTCTGAGCATCGTGTCCACACCGCACCCCGATGCCCTGCGTATCGCCCGGCCAGGCCCCGACGGCGGTGAGCGCTCGCGCTACCTCGACCTGTTCCGCCGGGCCGAGGAACCCGAGCGGCTGCTCCTCGGGCCGGACGGTTCGGGGTCGGGGATCCGTGCGCTCTTCGCCTCGGCGGGAGTCGACGCCTCGTTGGTCGACGAGTACGTCGCCACCCTGATCGGGCCGGGCGCCCTGACCGCAGCGCTCAACTGGTACCGGGCCGACGGCGTGGGTGTCGACCGGCTGCCGCCTGTCGTCGTGCCGACCCTGTACGTGTGGTCGACGGGCGACACGGCATTGAGCCGGCTCGCCGCGGAGACCACGGCCGAGTTCGTCGCCGGCCGTTACGTGTTCGCCGTGATGGAAGGGGTGAGCCACTGGGTCCCCGAGCAAGCCCCCGAGGAGCTCAGCCGGCTGTTGATCGAGCACCTCCAGACGGCCTGAGGCGGCCGTCCGGGTCGCCGGTGCCGACGGGATCGACGGCACCGGAACCGTCGGTTCCACCGGGAGCACCGGAACCGTCGGTTCCACCGGGAGCACCGGGAGCACCGGGAGGCAGGGTGGCCGCCTCCCATCGCCTCCACCGGCGCCGGGCCGACACGAGCAGGGCGGCCCCGGCGATGACCAGCGAGATCCCGGCGAGCTGTACCAGGGCCGAGCCGAGATGCCCGTCCTCTGCGAGCCAGAGATGCTCGTCCACGGCCCGCTCGATCCCCCACGCCACCATGGCCGTTCCCAGCACCACCCCGGTCGGGTAGCCGATCCGGACCGAGCCGTCGGGCCGCCGGTCGAGCCGGCGCTCGATGAAGATGAGCAGGCAGAAGACGGCGAAGTCCTCCAATGCCTGAATGACCGGCACCGGGATACGGCGTCCCACCTGCCCCGAGTAGTACATCCCGAACCACTGGTGCGTGGGGTGACCGCCGCCGGCCACCATCAGCTGGGGGCCCAGCAGGCGCCCCATGGCCCAGGCCGCCATGAGCACGGGCGCGATCAGGTCGAGGGCCCGTCCGGTCGGGAGCTCGGGGCACCCGCGCCTGGCCAGGATGATGCCGGTGGGCACGGCGAAGAGCAGCCCGCCGAAGGACGACAGCCCCCCGTGCCAGATGGCGAGGACGTCCCCGGGGTTGTGGGTGTAGTAGCTCAGGTTGGCCAGCACGTGGAGGGTCCGGGCACCGGCCACCGCGGCGAGGACCACCCAGAGGAACATGCCGGCCAGCCAGTCGGTGCGGTACCCCCGGTCGGCCAGCCGCCGCCCGAAGTAGACGTAGGCGAACCAGAAGGTCAGGGCCAGGCCGATGCCGTAGGTGTGGACCTCGAGCGGGCCGATGTGGAAGGCGACGGGGATGGGCTTCATGGCAGGAACGGTCCCGCCCAGGGTACGTCCCGGATCGGCACAGGAGTTCTCCGTCGGGCGGGCGTGGGGTTCGGCGTGGGGGAACTACGGGCCGTGGGGCTCAGGGCCGGCCGGCGCCTGCGAAGTTCCCGCCCAGGCGAAGTCCGGTCTCCCAGACCACCGCTCCGGTGTAGGGTGCCTCGATCATCTGGCCACCCCCGATGTACATCGCCACGTGCTCGCTGCCCCCGGGGCCGTAAAAGAGCAGGTCACCGGGCTGAAGGTCGGAGATGGGCACCGGTGCGCTCGCGGCCATCTGCCCGCCGGAGAAATGGGGCAGGTTCACGCCGGCCGCCCGCCAGGCCAGCATGGTCAACCCCGAGCAGTCGACGCCCGAGCGGCTGGCCCCCGCCCAGACGTAGGGGACGCCGAGGTAGCTCTCGGCAGCGGCCACCGCCACCCCTCCGGCGCCTCCCGAGGACGGAGGGGGCGGGATGTTGACCTGGTTGGCGCCACCACCGGTCCCGGTCCCGGTCCCGGCGGAGGCGCTCGCCTGTGTGGCGGCGGCGGCGAGCACGGCCTGCTGTGCCCGGATCTTGGCCTGCGCCGCGGCCTGCGCCGCCTGTGCCTCAGCGGCCTGCTGCTGGGCCACCAGGGTGGCCATCTCCCCCTTCACCTGGGAGAGGGCGGCGTTCTGCTGCTGGAGCTGGGCGTTGGCCTGGCTCTGGGCGCTGCTCGCCGCGTTCGCCGCCGCCTGGGCCTGCTGGTGCTGGGCCACCAGGGTGGCGGTCTCCTGGGCGAGCTGCACCTGGGCGGTGTGGAGGTCCGCCACCGCCACACCCACGTTGCCCTCGGCGACCTGGCTGTACTGCTGTTGGGCGCCCAGGGTCACCTGGTCGGGAGCGAAGAGGGGGTTCTGGGTGACCGCCTCGCCGTCGTTGATGTACGAGTTGAGGGCTGCGGTCCTCAGGACGGCCTTGTCGGCGGCCACCTGCTGCTGGTCCGAGATGATCTTGGCCTGGGTGCCGGTTATCTGGGCCTGAAGGGTCGCCGCCTGGCTCACCGCCCGGTCGTACTGCTGGCCCAGGGCCGAGATCCGCTGCCCCGTCGCGTTCAGCTCCTGCTGGATCTGGGTCGCCTTCGCCTGGTCGGCGGAGAGCTGGGTGGCCGCAGCCGGGCGCGGCGGGGAGAACACGGTGCACGAGCACACCACGACAAGGGCCAAGGCCGGTCCGGAGACCCAACGGAGCACCCGAGGGCTCCGACCTGACCGGGGCGTTGAGTGGCGCAAAGGCCGCTCTCCGTCAGTCACAATGCCGGACATCTTTACCCGGTTGCTGCGGCCGGATCAACCATTTCCGATTGGTTGCAGCGGGACCCCGTCGTACCAAGGGTAGCAAGAGGCTGGTGGAAGCCAATTATTTCAGTAATGCGAACATTGGGTTCAGCGGGGCGGCCTCTCGGGGCCCCGCCGGCATTCCCCGCCGCAGTCCCGGCCGGCAGTCCCGGCCGGCATTCCCCGCCGGCAGTCCCGGCCGGTCGCCGGAGGGTCGCTGTAGCATCGGGCCATGTCCGACCGGTCCCGTGCACTCCCGCGCCGCTCGTGCCTGTCGACCCCGGGGTCGAGCGACCGCTTCCTCGCCAAGGCGCCCACGGTGGAGGCCGACATGACCTTCCTCGACCTCGAGGACTCGGTCGCCCCGACCGAGAAGCCCGAGGCCCGGGCCAAGGTGGTCGACGCCGTCAGGAACCTTCCGTGGGACGACCGGGTGCTGTGCGTCCGGGTCAACGCCTGGGACACGGAATGGACGTACCAGGACGTCATCGCGGTGGTCGGGGGGGCGGGGGAGCGTCTCGACGAGCTCATGCTGCCCAAGGTCGAGTCGGCGTCCCAGGTGGTGGCGCTCGACCTGCTGCTCACCCAGGTGGAGAAGAGCTCCGGTCTGCCCCACGGGCACATCGGGATAGAGGCCCAGATCGAGACGGCCCGCGGTCTGGTCAACGTCGAGGAGATCTGTGCCGCGTCGCCCCGGCTCGAGACGATCGTCTTCGGACCCGCCGACTTCGCGGCGTCGATGGAGATGCCGGTGCTCACCGGCGGCGTACAGGTCCCCGAGTACCCGGGTGACCATTTCCACTACGTCTTCTCCAGGATCCTGATGGCCGGGCGGGCCAACGGGCTCCAGGTCATCGACGGGCCCTACCTGTACGTCAGGGACATGGACGGCCTACGCGACTACGCCCGGCGCACGAGGATGCTCGGGTACGACGGCAAGTGGGCCCTCACCCCCGACCAGGCCACAGCGTTGAACGAGGTCTTCTCACCCACCCAGGACCAGTTCGACCGGGCGTGGGACCTCCTCGACGCCTACCGCAAGGCGACCGAGGACGACCGAAGCGGTGCCGTCATGTTCGGCGACGAGATGATCGACGAGGCGAGCCGCAAGATGGCCACCAAGTTCGCCGCCCGGGGGGCAAGGGCCGGCCTCGTCCGCTCCGCGGGCTGAGCGATCGAGCACCGCGGCCCGCCACCTCCACTTCAGGCCGTTCAGGTACCCGCCGGCCCGGCGTCGACCGCGGTGCGGATCGCGGCCACCACGTCCTCGTTGGAGGTGCCCGGTCCGAGCACCGCCGCCACGCCCTCGGCGCGGAGCACCGGGAGGTCGACGCCGGGCACGATGCCGCCCACGACGACCGGGGTGGAGAGGCCGGCGGCGCGCAGCGAGCGGACCACCGCCGGAGCCAGGGTGAGATGGGCCCCGTTGTGCATCGAGACCCCCACCACGTCGACGTCCTCCTGCGCGGCCGCCGCCGTGATCGTCTCGGGGGTCTGGCGCAGCCCGGCGAAGATCACCTCGCAGCCCGCGTCCCGCAGGATGCGGGCGACCACCCGGAGCCCCCGGTCGTGGCCGTCCAACCCGACCTTGGCCAGCAGGACCCTCACCGGATGGTCGAGGGCGTCACCGACCGTCACGCCGTCGACCGTTCGACGTAGGTGCCGAACACCGTCTCGAGCGCGTGCATCGACTCGCCGACGGTGACGGACCGGGCGGCGGCCTCGACGAGCGCGGGCATGAGGTTGACCGCCGGGTCGGCCGCCTCCGCCCGCAGGCGATCGAGCGCCTGCCGGACGGCGTCGTCGTCGCGGCGCTGCTTGACCGCGGCCAGCCCGGCCAGCTGCCGGTCCTCCACCGCGGGGTCCACGTAGAGCGTCGGCGGCTCCCCCTCGTCGCCCTCGGTGTACCCGTTGACCCCGACCTGCACCCACTCGCCCGAGGCGATCCGCGACTGCAGCCGGTACGCCGCGTCGGCGATCTCCGAGCAGAACCACCCGTCGTCGATGCAGGTCACCACCCCGTCGAGCATCGAACCCGAGCCGGCCTCGTGCAGGTGGGCGAAGACCGCCTCGGCCTGGCGCTCGAGCTCGTCGGTCAGCGACTCGACGAACCACGAGCCGCCCAGCGGATCTGCCACATGGGCCACGCCGGTCTCCTCGGCGATGACCTGCTGGGTGCGCAGGGCCAGGCGCGCCGCCCGCTCGCTGGGGAGGGCGAGGGCCTCGTCGTAGGAGTCGGTGTGCAGGCTCTGGGTGCCCCCGAGCACCCCGGCCAACGCCTCAATGGCCACCCGGGCCAGATTGACCTCGGGCTGCTGGGCGGTGAGCGACACCCCCGCGGTCTGGGTGTGGAAACGCAGCCGGAGGGACCGGTCGTCGCGCGCGCCGTAGCGCTCGCGCATCCAGCGGGCCCAGATGCGCCGCGCCGCCCGGTACTTGGCGATCTCCTCGAAGAAGTCGATCTGGGCGTTGAAGAAGAAGCTGAGCCGGGGAGCGAAGTCGTCCACCGCGAGCCCCGCGGCGACCGCCGCCTCGACGTAGGCGAACCCGTTGGCGAGGGTGAAGGCGAGCTCGTGGGCCGCGGTGGAGCCGGCCTCGCGGATGTGGTAGCCCGAGATCGACACCGGATGCCAGCGAGGCAGCTCGGCGGTGGCGAAACGGATGAGGTCCGTGACCAGACGGACGCTGGGACGGGGCGGGAAGACGTACTCCTTCTGGGCCTGGTACTCCTTCAGGATGTCGTTCTGAATGGTCCCGCTGAGCGCCGAGCGGCCGACGCCGGTCCGGTCCGCCACAGCGACGTACATGGCCATCACCACCGCGGCGGGGGAGTTGATGGTCAGGGAGGTGCTGACCGAGCCCAGGTCGATGCCCCCGAAGAGGATCTCCATATCGGCGATGGTGTCGACGGCGACCCCGGCCCGGCCGACCTCGCCCCTGGCCAGCGGGTCGTCGGAGTCCCGGCCGAGCAGGGTCGGCATGTCGAAGGCGGTGGAAAGGCCGTTGCCCCCCGAGCGGAGCAGCTCCTTGAACCGCCGGTTGGTGTCCTCGGCCGTCCCGAACCCGGCGAACTGGCGCATGGTCCACACCCGCGAGCGGTACATGGAGGCGTACGGGCCGCGCGTGTAGGGCCACTGGCCCGGGAGCTCGGCGCCGCCGGGGCCGTACACCGGCTCGAGCGGCACGCCGGACATGGTCTCGAACGCGACGTCACGCTTGGGCGATCGGTCGAATTCCGCCTGCCACGAACTGCGGTCGCCCACGCCGTCAGACTACGGGCCCGCCGGGGGGGACAGCCGCTTCGTCCCGTCCCTATCCGGTCGCACGCTCGAGCAGGCGCCGGGCGATCACCTTCAGCGCCAGGGTCTCGTCCGCCCCCTCGAAGATGGGCAGGACCCGGGCATCGGCGAAGTACCGGCTCACCGGGACCTCCTCCGCGTACCCCAGCCCGCCGTGGATCTGCATCGCCTCGCGGGTCACCCACTCGGCCGCACGGCAGGCGTAGGCCTTCACCATCGAGGCCTCCAGGCTGCCGCCCCCCCGGCCCATCGAGCGGGCCACGGAGAGGGCGAACTGGCGGGTGGCCTGCGTGACGATGGCCATCCGGGCGAGCTTCACCTGCGTGAGCTGGTACGCGGCGATCGGCGAGCCGAAGACGATGCGATCGGCGGCGTAGGCGCACGCCGCCTCGTAGGCCGCCTGCATCACTCCGACGGCGCGGGCCGCGGTCTGCAACCGGCCGTTCTCGAACCCCTGCATCTGCAGGTAGAAGCCCTTGCCCAGGCCCTCGGAGCCGCCGATCAGGTTGGCGTCGGGCACGAACCAGTTCTCCAACGCCAGCTCGTAGGAATGCATCCCCCGGTAGCCCAGGGTGTCGATCGGTCGGCCCTCCATGCGGCCCGGCGGGTCCGAGCGCCCTTCGGCAGCCGGATCGCCGGTGAAGACGAAGCCGTGCCCGTCACCGCGCTCCTTCTCCACGATGAACATCGACAACCCGCGATGGGCCCTCGACCGGTCGGGGTCGGTCCGGGCCAGCAGCATCAGCGCCCCGGCCCGGGCGGCGAAGGTGCACCACGTCTTCACCCCGCTGACCAGCCACCCACCCGCCGTGGGCCTGGCCGCCGTGGTGATCCCGGCGACATCCGATCCGAAGTCCGGCTCGGTCACCGCCACGGCGACGAGCACCTCTCCGCTCGCCAGCCTGGGGAGCCAGTGGCGCTTCTGCGCCTCGGTCCCGCCGTTGACGAGCGCCCGGGTCAGGATCTCGGGGCGGGTGACCAGCGACCCACCGATCCCGAGGGAACCCCAGCTCAGCTCCTCGGTGGCGACCACCATGCCCAAGTAGTCCCCCTCACCGCCGGTGGCGCCGCCCCCGTACTCCTCGGGAACCGACAGGCCGAAGCCGCCGAGGCCGGCCAGCCCCTGAATGATCTCCTCGGGCACGTCGGCGTTGGTGCGGTGCACCCGCTCGGCATGGGGCCGGATCCGCTCCTCGGCGAAACGATGGAAGGTCGCGCCGACCAGCTCGTAGTCCTCGCCCAGGTGCCGCGGCCCCGGGGTGGTGGCCAGCGGCGCCAGGAAGGCGGGATCCCGGTAGGAGCGGACGAACGCCGACGCGGGGGTGAGCCAGTCCCCGGTCACCCCCCAGTGCTCCTCGCGCCCGACGGTCCGCGAGGAGAGGTCGGCGAGCATGTCCGCCACGAAACCGCACGCCAGGCGCCGCTCGAGCGCTCCGTTGGCCCCGAACTCCAGCATGGCCCGGGCCGCCCCGACCGCTGCGGCGGCGTGGGCCAGGTCGTAGGCGACGACCTGGCCGGCATCGACACCGCCGGCGCGCGCCAGGGCCTCGGTGGCCCGGCGGACCACGTCGTCGGCGAGCCCGACCGCGGCGGCGGGCTGCGGGTCCGGAGAGGGAGGGTCGGCCACCGGGCGGCCCTACCCGGGAGGCCCGCCCGGCCTCCGGCCGATGACGGTCACCAGCGGTGGCAGGACGACCGGGTCCTCGCCGGGATCCACGCCGGTGAGCGAGGCCAGGTAGCGGGTGACGGGCCCGGCGCCCACGCCGGCCTGGGCCTCGGCCCAGGCGTCCACCAGCTCGAGCCCGGCATCGCGCACCAGTGCGGGCAGGATGGCGCCCACGTCCGGGTGCAACGCGTCGGGCATCGACAGCGCGGCACCCCCCACCCGTCCGGCCGAGGTGATGGGCTCCTGGGCGACGACCCAGCCACCGGGGCGGACGGCGAGCACCATGCGGCGCAGGACGGCGGCGGGCTCCGCGACGTGCAGCAGCAGGAAGCGGCAGAAGGCCAGGTCGACGGGTTCGGGGAGCGTGAGGTCCTCACCGTCCTGGGTGAGGGCCAGCACCTGGCTGTGGGCGGCCGCGGCGCGGGCAACCTCGTCGCGGGTCAGGGGGTCGGCGTCCACCGCGTACACCCGGCCGGCGTGCCCGACGATCTCGGCCAGGGCGACCGACACGTCGCCGCCGCCGGCGCCGACGTCCACGCAGCGCCAGCCCGACGAAAGGCCGAGGCGGTCGAGCGCGGTGGCCAACGGGCGCCGGTAGACGTCGTCCCGGAGTCCCTTCAGCGCGGTCATGGCAACGTGCTGCCCGTGGTCTGCACCATCACGGGGCACTTTACGGCGGTCATCGCCCCGGGTGGGCTCCTGCCGGTAGCCTCCACCCGGTGAACGTGACGATGTTGCTGTGTGACGCCGCGCAGGTGGCGGAGGGGAAGCTGTACATCCTGGGCGGCGGGTGGAGCATGACCGGCCCGGACCCCGTGCCCTCTGCAGTGGCACTGAAGATCGACGTCGACTGGAACGAGGCCGGTTCGCCGCATCACTGGGAGCTCTTTCTGGAGGACGCCGACGGCCAGCCGGTGATGATCGAGACGCCCGACGGGCTCCAGCCCGTGGAGGTCCGGGGCGAGTTCACCGTGGCCCAGCCGCCCGGGATCCCGGAGGGTTCGCCCATCGACGTGGCGCTCGCGGTGAACCTCGGTCCGATCCCCTTGCCGGCGGGCACCCGTTACGTCTGGCGGCTGACGATAGACGGCGAGGCCCTTCCCGGAGCGTCGCTGGGCTTCACCACGCGCCCCGCCCAGACCGAGCCGTGACCCGGCTTTGAGCGGGCGATGTATTTGAGCGGGCGATGTATTTGAGCGGGCGATGACCGTGCACGATCGCCGGTTCGGCCGGTACTGGGAGGACTTCGTGGTCGGCGACGTCTACCGCCACTGGCCCGGCAAGACGATCACCGAGGCTGACGACCACCTCTTCTGCATGATCACCATGAACCACCACCCGCTCCACACCAACGTGTGGTTCGCCGAGCACGAGAGCCCCCAGGGGAAGAACGTCGTCGTGGGCAACCTGGTCTACTCCCTTGCCCTCGGCATGAGCGTTCCCGACGTGAGCGGCTCGGCCATCGCCAACCTCGAGGTGGAGAGCCTGGTGCACCGGGGCCCGACGTTCCACGGGGACACGATCTACGCGGAGACGTTGGTGCTCCACAAGGTGGCCTCCGCGTCCAAAGCGGATCGGGGCGTCGTCACCGTCGCGACCAAGGCCTTCAACCAGCACGGCGAGGAGGTCTGCTCCTTCCGGCGCAAGGTCCTGGTCTGGAAGCGGTCCGCTGCGCCCGAACGCCGCCGGCCGTACGGCGAGGACGTCTGGCGCGACCCGGGGCGATGACCGGCGTCCCCGGGACCGGGGAGCCGGGTCGCGACCGGTCGGCCCGTTGGATCGCGGGGTTCCGGCTCGCCGTGCTCGACTGGGGCGAGCGGCATCGACGCGATCTGCCCTGGCGCGCGACCCGCGACCCGTGGCGGGTCCTCGTGAGCGAGGTCATGCTCCAGCAGACCCAGGCGGCCCGGGTGGTCGAGCCCTACCGCCGGTTCGTCGAGCGGTTCCCGACCCCCGAAGCCTGCGCCTCCGCGGGGAGTGCCGCGGTCGTCCGAGCCTGGTCGGGGCTCGGGTACAACCGCCGGGCCGTCAATCTCCACCGGGCATCGGCGGCCATCGTCGATCGCCATGGCGGGCGGGTCCCCGACGACCTGACGGCGCTGCGCGAGCTCCCCGGGGTCGGGGAGTACACCGCTCGTGCCGTGCTGGTGTTCGCCCACGAGAGCGACGTCGGCGTGGTCGACACCAACGTCGCCCGGCTGCTGGCCAGGGCGGTCGTCGGCGCGCCGCTCGGCCGGGCCGAGGCCCAGGAGCTCGCCGATCGCCTGGTGCCCATGGGCCGGGGATGGGCCTTCAACCAGGCGCTGTTCGACCTGGGTGCCCGGCACTGCACGGCACGGCGCCCGGACTGCCGGGAGTGCCCGTTGCGGCGGAGGTGCCGCTGGGCCACGGCCGGATCAGCGGCCGGATCAACAGGAGCTCCGGCGACCGGATCGACGGACGACCCGGCGACAGCTCCGCCGACCGGATCGACGGACGACCCGGTGACAGCTCCGGCGACCGGGTCGAGGGGATCTCCGAGAGTCGACGATCCGGCGCTCAGGACAGCGGGAACCTCACGACCTCAGGCGAGGTTCGAAGGCTCCGAACGCCAGGGCCGGGGCCGGATGGTGGAGGCGTTGCGGAGCGGACCCGTCGCCGCCCGGGACCTCCCGCTGGTCGCGGGTTGGAAAGGGGAGCCCGGGCGGTCCCGCCTGGCAGCCGAGGCCCTCGTGAGCGAAGGCCTGGCCCGATGGCTCGCCGACGGGAGGCTGGCGCTCGCCTGACGCGCGGGCGTGCGGGGGCGGGCGGGTCAGGCATGCGGGGGCGTGCAGGGGCGTCCGGGTCGACGTGCCGCGACGGGGTTCGGGGCCCAGGCTGCGCGAAAGGCCTGGGCGCCGATAACCTCGGGCCGTGGATGTGACGTTCTTCGGTACACGGGGCTCATGCCCGTGTGCCGGGCATCATTACGGCGTTTATGGAGGGAACACCTCGGCTGGGCTGGTCCGCACCACTGGTGGCCCCCCCGTGATCCTCGATCTCGGTACCGGCCTGCGTGCCCTCGGCCAGGACCTGAGCGAGCAGTCGCAGGCCCGGAGCGAGCCGCTGGCCGCCACGGTGCTCCTCAGCCACCTCCACTTCGACCATGTCATCGGGCTCCCCTTCTTCGGCCCCCTGCTCCTGCGCGGTGCGGTGCTCGACATATACGGACCGAGGCCGGACGGGATGTCGCTCGAGACGGCGATCTCCGACCTCTTCCGGCAGCCGTACTTTCCGGTCGAGCTGAGGCAGCTGGGGGGGAAGGTGACCTTTCACGAGATCGGCGACGAGGATTTCACCGCGGGAACCACGAAGATCCGGGCCCGGCAGGTTCCGCACCTCGGCAAGACCCTCGGTTTCCGGGTGGCCGACGGCGGGCGTTCGGTCGCGTACGTGCCCGATCACCAGGCCCCGCGCGACCTTCAAGCGGTGGACGACGGGGTGCTCGAGCTGTGCGACGGCGCCGATCTGGTCGTGCACGATGCGCAGTACACCAACCAGGAGTTCGAACGGAAGTGGAATTGGGGCCACTCCACGGCGGACTATGCCGTCCGGGTCGCAGCGAGGGCGGGTGCGCGTCGCCTGCTCCTTTTCCACCACGATCCGTCCCACGACGACCGAGGAGTCGCCGAGCTCGAGCAGCATGCCCGGGGCCTTCGGGAGGCGGGAGATCTGCTCGACGTCTCCTCGGCACGCGAGAACGCGACGATCGAGATCGAGCCACGGTGAGCGGGACGGGGGGCGCCGACAGCATCGGCGGCCTGCCGGAGGCTTTCGACGAGGCCCAGTTCCGGCAGGTCCTCGGGCACTTCGCCACCGGGGTGACGGTGGTGACGGCCATGGAGGAGGGTCTCCCCGTGGGGTTCACCTGCCAGGCCTTCACCGCGCTGTCGCTCGATCCGCCCCTGGTGGCGCTGGCGCCGGCCAAGAGCTCCACCAGCTGGCCGAAGATCGCCAAGGCCGGTGCCTTCTGCGTCAACATCCTGGCGGAGCACCAGATGGACGTCTGCCGGAGCTTCGCCGTCTCGGGAGGCGACAAGTTCGCCGGGTTGGCGTGGCGCCCCGGCAGCACCGGCTCGCCCGTGTTGGAGGGGACGCTGGCCCACCTCGAGTGCCGGGTGGGGATCATCCATGACGCCGGAGACCACGAGCTGGTCACCGGCACCGTCGAGCGCATCGCCATCGGTGACGGTCGCCCCCTGATCTTCTACCGAGGGGGCTTCGGGGGCTTCGCGGACTGAGGGGCGGCGGGGCGTTCGACGACTGTTACCCTGTCGACCCGTGCCGAGGATCCAGCCATCCGACGAGATCGACGACGTGGTCGTCATCGAGCCCGACGTCCATGGCGACGACCGGGGACGGTTCGTCGAGACCTACCGCCGGCAGTGGCTGCCGCTCGGGCGCGAGATGATCCAGTCCAACCGGTCCGAGCGGCAGGCCGGAGCGGTCGTCGGCCTTCATTACCATCTTCACCAGGCCGATTACTGGTACGTCCTTCGGGGGACGGCACGGGTGGTGCTGCACGACCTTCGGGAGGGCTCTGCTACCGACGGGGTGACGTCGGTCATCGACCTGCCGGGTGACGAGGACAGGGGACTGTTCATCCCACCCGGGGTGGCCCACGGCTTCGCCGCGCTGACCGACGTCCTGCTCTGGTACCAGGTGGACGGCTACTACAACCCCGCCGACGAGCTGGGCCTCGCGTGGGACGACCCGGAGGTGGGGGCGGACTGGGGTGTTCCGGATCCCGTGCTTTCCGAGCGCGACCGGGCCAACCCCGTCCGGAGCCGGATCCCGGCGGCCCTGCGTCCGCGTTCGGGTCTCAGGACCTGACGCCGCCGGGGGGATCTCCGGCAGGGCCGCTCGGCGCCGTCCGGGCACGCGCGGACCGTCCGCACGAGGGCTCGGAAGTGGGCGCTGCGCCCTCCGGGCCGCGAGCCTGTTGAATGGTGCGGATGGTGATCGCTGTCCTCATCGTGCTGTTGGCCGTCCTCGTGGCGGCAGGCGTGTGGATCTCACGGCGCCGGGGCGCCGACGAGACCCACTCGGTGGAGGGGTACCAGCACACCCTCAGCACGCTGCAGACCATCCGGAGCAGGTCGAACTCGCCGTCGGTGCGGGTGATCGATCCCGGCGAGAGCCTTCCGCCCGGAGCGGCCGGCCCCGGGATCGTCGGGATCCGGGGACCGGGAGCTGCCGGAGTCGGGCCCGCCGGGAAGGGGGGGCTCCGACACGCCGGCGCAGCCGGGAGCCCGCTGCCCGTGCAGGCCGGAGCCGACACCCCGCCGGGGGGGCTCGTGTTCGACGACGTTGCGACCGGTACGGTTCCCGGCGCCCGCCGGGGAGGCGCCGGGAACCACCGGCAGGAGCGGGCCATCTCGGTGATGAACCATCGACCGCGCCACCTCGGCGGCCCGATCGTGGCGGCACTGGTGGTGATCGCGCTGATCGCCGTGCTCTTGGTGATCGGCGGGCGGACCAAGCACGGCTCAGGTACCACGGGGACCACGGGGACCGGTGCATCCGCCACGTCGGCGTCGACCGCCCGGCAGGGGGGAGGGACGGCGACCTCTACCCGCCCCGCCCGCCGCCCCGCCCGGTCGGGCCGCAAGAGCGGGGCCGCCCGGCGAACGGCCAGTCCCACCACCCCCACGCAGTACGTCGCCGTCGCCTCCTCCGCGAGCTCCGCTACCTACACCCCACCCGGCGCGTCGTACACGCTCGGCGTGTCGGCCACGTCGGGCAACTGCTGGGTGCAGGTGAAGGAGGTGGCCACCGGGATCACCCCGCTCGCTCAGACGCTGACCCCCGGTCAGCAGCAGTCGCTTTCCGCCCAGGGGGAGGTCACGATCCTGCTGGGCGCGCCGAGCCAGGCAGCGGTCACGCTCAACGGCGTGCCGGTGGTCCCTCCGAGCGGAGCACGGGCACCGCTCACCCTGACCTTCGCTCCTTCAGCGGCTCCTTCCCCCTCGGGACCGACGACCACGCCCACCACGTAGGCGGCTGCCGGTGGTCACGGTGCCGGGGACGATCCGTCGGGTTCCCCGGTGACCACGCCCAGCGCATCGAGGAGGAACGAGTACACGAGCGCCTCGTCCCGCCACGCGTCGTAGCGACCCGAGGGCCCGCCATGGCCGGCGCCGAGCTCGGTCCTCAGGAGCACGCGGTTGGCCGGGTTGGCAGCTCGCAGCTTGGTGACCCACTTCGCCGGCTCCCAGTAGCCCACCCGGTTGTCGTTGAGGCCGGCGGTGGCCAGGATGTCGGGGTACCGCAACGGTGATCCGTCCACCGTTCGCGACCGCACGTTGTCGTAGGGCGAGTACGAGCGCATGACGGCGTAGGCCGCAGGGTCGGTCACCGGGTTGCCCCACTCGTCCCATTCGCCGACCGTCAGGGGGAGCGAGGCGTCGAGCATCGTGGTCAGGCAGTCGACGAAGGGGACCTCGGCCACCAACGCGGCGAAGAGGTCGGGAGCGAGGTTCGCAACCGCCCCGATCAGGAGGCCCCCGGCCGAGCCCCCCCGGGCGGCCATCTGTCCGGGCACGGTGAACCCGGCGTCGACGAGGTGGCGGGCGCAGGCGACGAAGTCGGTGAAGGTGTGCGGCTTGGCGAGCAGCTTCCCCCCCTCGTACCACCGGCGGCCGAGCTCGCCCCCTCCCCGCACGTGAGCCACGGCGAACACGAAGCCCCGGTCGAGCAAGGAGAGCCGCAGCGAGGAGAACACCGGGTCGATCGAGTGCTCGTAGGCGCCGTACCCGTACAGCAGGCAGGGGGCGGGCTCCGCAGGAGGCGTGCCCGGAGGGGCACCCTGATCGGCCAGTAGATCGGCACGGTGGACGACCGACATCGGCACCCGGGTGCCGTCCTCTGCGGTGGCCCAGAGCCGGAACGTCCGATAGCACGACGGCTCGTAGCCGCCGAGCACCCGCTGGCGCTTCCGGAGGCTCGCCTCGCCGGTCGCGAAGGTGAGGTCCGAGACCGCCCTCGGGGAGACCAGCGAGGTCTGTTCCAACCTGAGCATCTCCGACGCCGGCTCAGGGTTGGCTCCCGCCCAGGTGGTGGACGGGTGCTCGCTCGCCTCCACCAGCCAGCTCCGGCCGAGCAGGTCCCCGCCCAGCGGATCGGCTCCCTGTTGGACGTCGGAACGGAGCGGGACGACCCGCAGCCGGGCTTCGCCGTCGAGCCGCTCGTCCACGACGAGCCAACGGTCGAAGACGTCGACATCCTGCAGTCTCGTGCCGGGCCGGTGGGGGAGGACCTCGCGCCAGTGCCGACGCCCCGGGTCACCGTCGCCCACCGCCATGAGACGGAAATCCTCCGCCCCGTCATTGGTCACGACGAGGAGCCGTCCGGGCCCGTCGGGCGACGTCCGGAGATGGTCGATGTGGTATTCCACCCCCTCCCGCCGGGGCTCGACCACCCGGGGGGAGGCCTCCGGCGTGTCGGCCGGGATGATCCACACCTCGCTGGTGGTGGTGCTGTGCAGGGCGATCACGATCATGCAGCCGTTCTTGGTCCGCCCGGGTTGGAGCACGAAGCGCTCGTCGGGCTCCTCCATCACCAAGACGTCCTCGGACGGGTCGTCGCCGAGGTGGTGACGCCAGAGCTGGTGGGGCCGCATGGCGTCGTCCACCCGGGTGTAGAAGACGGTGGCGTTGTCGTTGGCCCACGCCAACCCGTAGTACGTGTCGGGTACGGACTCGGCAGCGTCAACGGTGCGCGCGCCGTCCCGCGCGCCGTCACCGGCGACCGACGGGGCCGACGCGACGCGCCTGAACCTGAGCTCGAACCGTTCGGCACCGGTGGAGTCCACCGCGTAGGCCAGCCATCGGTGGTCCGGGCTGACGGCCAGGTTGGCCACCTGCAGGTACTCGCGCCCTTCTGCCAGAGCGTTCTCGTCGAGGAGGACCTGCTCCACGCCGGCCGGCGGCTCTCCGGTCGGAGGAGCCTCGCCGTCGGGTCCTGCCGGGCGGCGGCAATGGACCGGGTAGCTCTTGCCCTCCTCGGTCCGCTCGTAGTACCACCACGGTCCCCTGCGCACCGGGACCGACAGGTCGGTCTCGTCGATTCGAGCCACCATCTCCTGGTACAGGTCGGCCCGGAGGCCGGCGAGGTAGGCCAGCGCTGCGTCGGTATGGTCGTTCTCGGCCCGCAGGTGGGCGATCACGGCGGGATCCGCACGGTCCGCCAGCCAGTACCACTCGTCGATGCGTTCGTCGCCGTGGGCCCGGAGCACGTGGGGCCGGCGCTCGGGGGAGGGAGGGGCGGGCGTTGTCGGGGGTGCCTCGGTCGTCATCGGCCGGCTCCGGGAGGACGGGCGGCATCGGGAATCGGGTCGGTCACCGGCTCAGCCTTCCACGGCCCGGCCCTCGCCGGGCCGGCCATCCCCGGGCGTCACCCGGCCGGCCTTGCTCGACCGGCCACGGCACGGTCCCGCGGACCCTGCGGTGGTCCGCCCCGACGGTAGCGTGGCGCCCGCATGCCCTTCGGATCCTGCGTGCGGACCGAGATCGATGATCCCGACCACGAACCGGTGCCAGGGCCGTGACGACCATCACCCGGTGGCTCGACGATCTGGCCCGCGCCGGCGGCGACGCGCCCGCGCTCGTCGAGCCCGGCCGGGAGCCGGTCTCCTTCGCTGCGCTGACCCGCCGGGCCGGGGCGCTCGCTGGCGGGCTGCAGGCGATCGGGGTCCGGAGGGGCGAGCGGATCGGGGTGCTGCTCCCGAACGGGATCGGCGCCGTAGAGGTGTTCCTCGCCGCCGGACGGCTCGGCGCCGTCGTCGTCGGGCTCAACACGCGTCTGCGTTCCGACGACCTGCGCCATGCCCTCGACGCGTCGGGGGCCGGATTGCTCGTCAGCGCCGCCGAGTTCCTCGGGATCGACTTCCGGGGCGTGGTGTCCGGAGCCCTGGCGGGGATGGAGCAGCGACCCCGGGTGGTCTGGCCCGACGAGCTCGACCGGTTACGGAGAGGCGGCGAACGCTCCCCCGACGCTCCCCCCGGCGACCTGGCAGCGCCCGCCGATCTGCTCGTCGCCTTCACGACCTCGGGCACCACCGGCCGGCCCAAGCTGGCGGCCCACGACCACGCCTCGGTGGTGCGCCACGCCCGGGCGGCCGCCCGGGCGATGGCGATCGGGCCGGGCGACGCCAGCCTTCTCGAGCTGCCCCTGTGCGGCACCTTCGGACTGGTGACCCTGCTGTCGACGCTGGCCGGCGGCGGATGCACGGTGATCCCGGCGCGGTTCGACGCCGGCGAGGCGGCGATGCTCGTCGAACGTCACCGGGTGAGCCACTTCAACGGGTCCGACGACATGCTCCTCGCGGTTCTCGGCACCGGGGCCGACCTCGGCAGCTGGCGTCAGGGTGTGGAGGCGGAGTTCACCAGCCAGGGTGAGCGCGCCGTCGCGGCCGCCGAGGCCGCCGGAGTCCGCCTGACCGGGGTGTACGGGTCCTCCGAGACCTTCGCCCTGTTGGCCCGGTGGTCGCCCGGCTCGCCCGTCGACCTGCGGGCCCGGAACGGGGGGACTCTCGTCGACCCGGCGATGTCGGTCCGGGCGGTCGACACGTCGGGCGGGCGCGTCCTGGGTCCTGGCCTGCCCGGCGAGCTGCAGTTCGCCGGGCCGAGCGTCCTCGGGACCTACCTGGGCGACGAGGAAGCCACGCGGAGGGCCTTCACGGACGACGGTTGGTTCCGGTCGGGCGACCTCGGCTTCACCGAGGCGGATGGTCGGACCTTCGTCTACCTGTCCCGGCTCGGCGACTCGCTCCGCCTCGCCGGGTTCCTCACCGATCCGGCGGAGATAGAGGAGCGCCTCCTGGCGCACGCCGGTGTGGTCGCCGCCCAGGTCGTCGGGGTGCCCGGCCCCACCGGAGGCGACGTGGCGGTCGCGTTCGTGGTGGCTGCCGGAGCGGTGCCGACCGAAAGCCAGTTGATCGACCACTGCCGGGCCGCTCTCGCCAATTACAAGGTTCCCCGACGGGTCGCCGTGCTTCGGGCCTTCCCGACCGTCGACGGCCCGAACGGCGTGAAGATCCGCAAGGCCGATCTGCGGCAGCGGGCCGTTCGCCTGCTCGCGCAAGCCTGAGGGTTGCCGCCGGTCCCGGCGGAGCCCGCCCGGGTTGCACGGGCACCGGTCCAGGTACGCCGGGAGGTCACGGCCGGCCGGGCGGCGATCGAGTCGTCCGGTTCGGCGAGTGGCACGATAGGGGGATGCCCATGCGTGAGGAGTGCAAGCACTTCCAGAGCAGGACCTACGCGTCCGGCGAGGTGGCCCGGTTCTGCATCCTCGACCTCGCGCCGGAGGCACCGTGGCGCTGCCCGGCGGACTGCGCCTCCTACGAGCGTCGCCTGGCCGATGCCGGGTGGGTCCACGGCAGCCTGGTCGAGCCGGCGATCGAGGACGAGCCCGATGTGCCCGGAGCCGACGTGGCCGAGCTGCTGGCCGGCGCCGAGGAGGTCGTCAACCACGTGGCCGAGGACGAGCTGGCGAGGGCCCGTGAGGACGACGCCAGGCGGCAGGCCAGGCAAGGCCGCCGGTGGTGGCGCCGGCGCTGAGCGATCGCCACGGGGCCCGACCATGAGGCCGAGCCCCGTGGTTCATGTCGGGGGGCCGGCGCACCCCGAGCACGTCGGGGCGCTCGGGTCGAGGATGGTCGCCGAGGAGGCGAGCCCCCACGACGCCGTCCCCGGGGTCAGGTAGAAGGGCGGGGTCACATACTGGAGCCTGCTGTCCCAGTCGTAGTCCTTGGCGTACCCCGACACGATTCCCCCTCCTCCGAAGGTCCCGATGGCGCCACGCCAGTCCTGGTCGATGGCGCCGTACACGGTGAGGGTGTTCTCGGGACTCCCGGCGAACCAGTTGTTGACGAGGAACGAGTGCTGCAGCGCCAGGATGGCCGCGTCAATGGTGACGTTCGGGCCCGGATCGCAGAGCGCGGCGGCCGGGGTGGCGAGCTGGGCGCTGGTGCACTGGGGCTCGAGGCTCGAGCTCGAGGTGGCCCCCGAGCAGGTGGTCACGCCCCTCCAGCTGGTGGTGCATCTGGGGACGACCGGGTGGTTGACCTCGACGAAGTTGTTGGCGACCAGGCCGAGCGCGTCGTTCGTCCCGGAGGAGTTGTACACGCACGGGTTGTTGACGGTACTGGTGAAGCTGCTGCCGCAGTCGTTGTACTTGATGTTGCCGGTGACCACGACGTCGTTTTCGGCGGCGATCGTCAGCTGTCCCGTCACCCCGGCCCCCGCGGTGGGGGCGTCGGCCACGAAGGCGTCCCCCTCGCAGTCCGGACCGTTCGTCGGCGAGGGTCCGGCGTAGTCGTAGTAGTTCCCCTTGTACCCCCACTGGGCGCTGGGCCCGTTGCTCTTGGTAGAGGTCTGGTAATTGTCGAACGGGTTGGCCCCGGCGTCGGCCTGCCCGGGGCCGGCCGCGCAGGTCCCGGCGGGCACCGAGGCCACGTACACCACGCCGTTGCCGTTGGCGCCGTTCGGCACGTTGACGGTGGCGCCCTGCGAGGGCAGGCACTTGGCCGAGGTCGGGGTGTCCTGGCTCCACACCGTCATCTGGTCGTTGGCGACCAGATGGATGGTGGTCGGCCCGTAGTAGACGCAACCCTTCAGCGCGGCGAGGGCCTGCAGCGCGCTGTCGCTCGGCGGCAGCGGCTCCTGGGGCTGGCCGTACTTGCTCGCGGCGGCATCGGCGGCGCTCTGGGTCACGATCCCCCCCGCACCCGACGTCTGACAGCCGGTGTAGTAGTCGACGAAGAGGCACTTCGGGTCGGCGGTCTCCACCGGGCCCAGCGTCGGGTCGTTGGCGACGTATATGGAGTCGTTGGAGAAGATCGGCCCGTACAGCTGGTCCCCGTTGGCGAAGTACACGGGCTGGCAGGCGGAGCCGGGGCCGCCGTTCCAGCCCCAGGTGCAGGCGGTCGGCGGGTTACCGGTGAGGGCCGGGTCCGTCGCCTCGTAATTGCTCCACCACACGCGGGTCAGGAAGCCGTTCTGCGGCGTCAGGATCTGGGTCGAGCTCTGGTAGTCGATGTGGCCTGGGAACCCTGCCGCCCCGAAGACGGTGATCTTCACGTACAGCAGCGGCGCAGTGGTGGAGCCTGTGATCGTACAGGGGTTGTTGAAGCAGAACGTGGGGTTCTCCCAGAGGTACCACTCGGGGACGATCCCCGACCCGCTGGTGCCGTCGACCTGCTTCCACGTGTTGTAGTCGGTGGGATCGCACTGGCCTCCCGACGGCGACGACGAATTGCAGTTGATGAGGTTGGGGTTGGCGTTGACGTTGCTGAGCATGGCGTTGGAGCCGGCCTCGAGCGCGCGGTACGCGTAGTGGGCGACGACGTCGTTCTGCACCAGGGGATCGTGTTGGATCGCGTCGCTCGCAAGGATGGCCGCGCCCATCGTGAGGAGGAGCGTGAGGCCCAGGACCAGCGCCAGGGCCGCCTGGCCTCGATCACGGTGGCCGGAGTCCCGGGCCGCGGCGCGCTGCGAGATCCGAAGGAAGGTTCCCCGGCGTTCGCTCGTCACACCCTCGGGACTCATCTCATCCCACCTCCGGCTGGTACGTCTGTGACAGGGCGGACAGCTGGTAGACGACGGTCTCCTCCTGGGCCTGACCGCCCTGGGTGGGGGACACGTTCACCTCGAGGTCCACTTTCACGCTTCCGATGTTGGCGGCCGGGCACGAGCTCGCGGTGCAGGTGGCGAACTCCGCGGCGTCCTGGGCGTCGGTGGCGTAGGTCGTGCCGCCGACCACGTACACGAGGATCGGGGTGGACGACGTGTTCACCACGTTGGAGACCCGGACGAGCGGGCGGGGCGACCCCCACGTACACTTTGTCCCCCCGGTCAACCCCGGGCAGTTGCCGGTCGCGCGGGCGACGTTGATGGTGAACACCGACCCCACGAGGCTGGTACTGACCTCCGCCGGACCGTTGGGGTCACCGATGTTCGTGAAGAACGTCATCGAGCTGCTGCTGAGACCGGTCGTGGCCGTTCCGCTCGTGCTGTAGATGCCGTACGCGGGGACCGGTTGCCCGGACCCGAGGTTCGGGGCGGGCGAGACCACGGAGCGGATCAGGTTCTGAAAGGTCGTCGAGATCGGGAGAAGCTGGTTCTCGTTCGCGTAGGAGTTGCTGACGTACGCGGTGGTCCGGAACAGGGTGTTCGTGATGGGAATCACCATGCCGATGAGCAGCGAGAAGAGCAGCAGCGCGATGGACATCTCCACCAGGCTGTAGCCGTGCTCGGCGAAGATCCGCGGGCCGGTCCCGTTCCGTGGCCGGGCAAGCCGCGAGGGCTTCGGAGCGCTGGCGCTCGACCGAAACCGGTGAGGACCGCTCTGGTCGGAACGGGTCATAGGTTGATCACCACCGGCTGGGGGAGGGGGACGACGTCCGGCGTCGAGGACGTGGGGTTCACGATGGAGGCGGTCGGCGTCACCTGAACGGTCGCGGTGACGGTGGTCCCGCCCGACGAGGCGGTGATCGTGTACGTCTCGTACAGGGCGGCGAGGCGCGACAGGCCGTCGGGGCCCGTCGGGGGCATCGCGTGGACGGTGCCGTCGTTGCACGCCGCGTTGGCTGGCAGGGTGGGATCGGCCACCTTCGCGGTCACCGACGCTCCGGCCAGCGGGGCCCCGTTCGGAGCGGTCACTTCAACGGGGAGGAGACCGAGCGCCAAGGTCACGCTGGGCGCGCTCGAGCCCGGGGTGCCGGGAACCGTGCCGGCGAGCGAAGAAGCGGTGGCGACCTCGGCCGAGCAGTCCCCCGCACCCACCGAGTAACCGGCGGCGAAGGGGAACAACGGCCCGACAGCGGAGCCGCAGGTGCCGGCCGAACAGGTGACGAAGGACGCCGCGAGATCCGTGCTGTCCACCGAGATGGGGAGATTGGCCATGTACATGCCGGTGACACCCGACGTCGAACTTGAGGTCCAGGTGTCTGCGCCGGCGGTGACGGTTGTATCGGAGAGCAGCAGTGCTCCGGTTTGTGCCGCTCCGGGAGCTTCGCAGCTCGTGGCACCAC
>Ga0307372_10002712_pt1 | contig 28872 bp, 20 predicted proteins | sample OX1MG_FD_202533 | JGI IMG/M metagenome (GOLD analysis project Ga0307372, IMG submission 202533) | Soil microbial communities from Risofladan, Vaasa, Finland - OX-1 | ecosystem: Environmental > Terrestrial > Soil > Coastal area > Acid sulfate soil | place: Finland: Risofladan, Vaasa | collected... | reverse complement strand
CGGACGCGGGAGTGATCGCCTTTCTGTTGGCGCTCTTCTTGCGGCGAGCGCGCCGCGGGGCGGGACTACTATTGGCAGCAGTACTCGCGACGGGCTTGGCCGTTTATGCAAGAACTCGTTTCTTCGAGCACACAACCAACTACCAATACTTCAAGACGATTGCGATTCTGGCACCAGCCGGTGCGCTCGCCGTGGGGGTGCTCCTTGGCAATGCTCTTACCATGTCTCCTAGCCGGAACAGAGCGGACCGCTCGGTGTTCCGGCGCGAGATAAAGCCTCTACGTGTAATAAGTGCGATCCTGGCTATCGCCGTCGTCGCTTCTGCTACGTCTTATGTCGTAGACTACCGGATCGAGGGCAGCACCGTTCCCTCCAGCTATGCCGTGCTTGCCTCCTCTGGGTATGCTAAAAGCATCTTTCGGGAATACAATGTTCTGATCGCGCCCCTGTCCGGGGGCAAGACAGCGTCCATCGTCGGTCTTTCGACCATGGCGATTGGGGCGGAGGTCGACCTCAATTGGATCGGTCGGAACGCCCCGCGCGTGCCGACCCGGCTGGGGAGCAGGATCAACAATCCTGTCGCCCTTCTCGTGCTCGAACAGGAGTGCCCCGGTTTTCGTTGTCTCGAGAAGCTCGGTGGTGCCGTCGTTCTCGAACAATCCGGCGTCGCGCTGGTGCGACTCGACCGCACCACCGTTACACTGGCCGAGTTGTCCCAGCTGGACTGGCCGAATTGGGGCGTTCGTCGCTATCTGGCCGAAGGGGGATTGGCGTTTCCGGGGCTACAGTTATGAAAATCGATTGCATCTGCCAACGTCTACCTCGCTGACTATCGATAGGCCGCCACCATGGGAACACGAATGGCCGTGGAAGAAACAGGAACATGACTGACTTTTCCGACCTTGTTGATAGAGCTTGTCCGCTATGTGGTGCTCCCCCACCTCCCTTCCCCCTATATCGTTCGCCGATCCCGGCTCTCTCGGTCAGTCATGACGAGCGCGCCTTGTATTGGCGGGGCTTTCGGAGCCGCACGTGCTTTTTCGACTACTATAAATGCGAGACGTGCGAGATGGTGTATTGCCCGGTCTATTTTTCGCACGACGCGTTGAAGAAACTGTACGCCTCCATGCCCGACAATACGGCCGGAGCCTCCGAGGACGTGTTGAGCGAGACCCATCATCGGTATATTTCCTTCTTGAACGATCACGTCCCGATGAAGGGGACGTACCTCGAGCTCGGACCTGACATCGGAATAGCAACGACAGCTGCAATCGAGTTGGGCGATCTGGAACAGCTTCTCTTGGTAGAGCCAAACCGATCCGTTCATGATCGGCTTCGCGCGTCAGCGGGCGAATTGCGGATCGAACTTGTAGAATCGCTATCGGATCTGGATCCTGAGGCGAAAGCCGGCAGCGCTGCCCTCGTTCATGTGTTGGATCACTTGACTGAACCGCGGATTTCACTCAACGAAATCCGCGACCATCTATCGCCGGGAGCGGGGATTTTGGTGGTAGTTCATAACCATTCCTCCTTGTTGAGGAAGGTATTGGGGAGACGCTGGCCGCCATTCTCCTTGCAACATCCTCAGCTCTTTTCGAAGGACACGCTCCGACGGATGCTCGAACTAGAAGGATTCATGGTTACGGCCGAAGCAGATACCAGAAACTCGTTCCCGCTTCGGTATCTTGCAAGGACCGGTTCCAATCTGGTCGGTATGAGTATTCCGGGGATCGATCATCTACCAGATTGGAGTGTTCGGCTTCGCCTCGGCAACATTATGGCAGTGGGCGTGGCGGCATGAATTCTTTCCGTACGGCGGAAGATATCGTACGCGGTCTCGAGCGCCATGGGCTGCGGTTCCGATCCTTCAAAGTCGCAAGCGAGGGACAGTGGTCTTCCGAAGACGCCGACTGGAACTACAAGGACGTCCCCCATTTGAACCAGGTTCACACAATGGCGAGGACGGTGCCTGCGGCGGTCGGCGATGAATTCATCGCGACGGTCAACGTGCAGCGTTTCGCGGGATTTGCCGCCCCCATTTCGTTGGCCAACTATGTGGCGCGCGATGGATCTCAGGTTTATTTTACTACCATTCTGTGGTTTGTACTTGTGGTCAAGACGGTCATCATCCCCATTGATTCGATCGGCTCCCATACAACTCGCGTGGAGACTACGTACCAGATTGGGAGCCCCGCTGCGCTGAGGTGGCTGTTTCCATTGCTCCGGAGAGTCCTCGCATCTAACTACCGAGTATTGATGAGCGAGGATCTTCCCATGCGGGAGCAGAGAGGCCGGCTACGCAGTGCGGGCTACAATTTCGCTTCGGACGGCCGCCAGCGGACTTTTTCCGAGACCGTGGACTTACAGCGACAAAACGTGCTGCCACCGCCGCCGGGAGGGCGCGGAAAGGTATCATTGAGCGGTCTCGTTTCGGATGGGGACTCGGTGCTCTTCGAGGACGGCCCCGGTGGCCTTCGATTCGTTCGGGCCAAGGACGGCAGGGCTCTCGTATACGACCGCGTTTGCCTTCACGAGGGCGCTTGTCTCGACGAAGCCCGGCTGGCGGGGGAGTCCCTGGTCTGCCCGTGGCACGCCAGGCGGATACAGCCACTGGCGGTATTGCCGATTGCTCCGGACTCCGACCTGCAAGTTCAGTGCGGGAGCAGGTACTTGCTCACAGTTAGAGGGGAGGACTGCACCGTCAGCCCTTGCGAGCCTTTGTAGGAAGCAGAGACGAATCCGGGAGCGCCGGGCACTGGGGGGCGCCAGCGAGCCCGCTTTCCGGCCCGGAAGATCCGCTCCGCTGGTCCGGAACTGGCAGTAGGACTCCAGCAGGATCTCCCTCTGCACGAGTGGGTTGATCCTATACTCGCGCCGCAATGGACCTGTTCGAGGCCTTCGCAGCAAGCTTGGCTCCGGTCGGGAGCAGCGTTCCTTCGCGTCGGGAGAGGGCGTGGCGAACCCAGCCTGCTCGAGTGACACGGTGAATCGGATGCCTCCAACGCGCAAGAAGATCTCCATTATCACCTCCGCGTACAACGAAGCGGACTGCGTCGGTGAGCTGGCACGGCGACTGGCTGCGGTGTTCGATTCGATGCCCGGCTACGACTTCGAGGTCATCGCGGTGGAGAACGGCTCTACGGACGCCACTTACGAGCACCTCGAGCAGATCAGGCAGCACGACCCACGGTTCAAGATCGTCCAGCTGGCTCGGAACTTCCGCATGGACGGCGGTATAACCGCCGGGCTCGAGTTCGCCGAAGGGGATGCGGTCATCCTCATGACGGCCGACCTGCAGGATCCGCCGGAGATGATCCCCGAATTTGTCGAGCGGTGGGAGCAGGGGTACGAGAACGTCTACGGAGTCGTCACGCAGCGACAGGGCGTGGGATGGCTGAGGCGGATGAACTCCCGGCTGTTCTACTGGGTGATCGGGCGCTTGACCGGCCAAATGATCCCGGCCAACGCGAGTGATTTCAGACTTTTGGATCGCGCCGTGTACGAGCAGGTCCGGCGCCTGCAGGAGCGAAACCGATTCGTGCGCGGGCTCGTGGCCTGGGTGGGCTTTCGGTCGACGGGGGTCGAGCACGAGCGACCTGAGCGTTTTGCCGGAAAATCCAAGGCGCATTCGATCCAGGTCACGGAACTCGCCGTCAAAGCTACCTTTGCCCACTCTTCGGTGCCCCTAGTGGTCATTCCCTTGGTGGGGGCGAGCCTGTTCGTGGCGTCGATCCTGGCGTTGGTCTCACTCACCATCGACTGGCTATTGTACGGCGTCCCCTTTCCCGGGTTCGGAACGATCATCTCCGTGATGGTCATGCTCTTCGGCCTTTTGTTCTGCATGCTGGGTGTCATCAGTATCTATATCGGGCTCATATACGAAGAGGTGAAGGGGCGGCCGAACTTCGTCATACGGGGCACCGTCGGGCTCGACGTCCTATCCCGAGGACAGGCCACGTCGGCCAACGAGTCCAATGGACACTTTAGGTCGGCCCGCAATACGCCCACCAAAGGGCCACTCCCTGGCGGCCTCTCCGCTCCACGCCAGCAGTAGAAGCCGGGGATGATCGCCGGCATCGTCTTCAGCGTGCTGTCGTCGGTATGCATCAACTGGGGGAACGTGGTCGAGAAGCAGGCGGTGGACCGCCTACCGCCCATCTCGGCTCGGCGAAGCCCACATCTGATCCGTACATTGCTCTCCTCCCGGCATTGGATGTCCGGCTTCGTGCTCACCCTGGTGGGCCTCGGTCTTCAGGTCCTCGCCCTGAGCCGCGCACCGATACCGGTGGTGCAGTCCATCTTCAACGCGGGAATCGTCATCCTGTTGATCGGATCGCGTGTCCGTCTTGGCGAGCGCCTGCGCCGAACCGAGATCGCCGGCCTCGCGATCGTCGTCGCCGCCGTTACGTCCGTGACAGCCTCCCTTCGCGGCTCGGACGTTGTCGGCAACGCGGGCTCGCTGGCATCCATTGCCATAGCGGCGGGTCCCACGCTCCTTGTGGCCTTCGTCGTGCTCCGCATGCGTCCCCACGGCCGGCACTCGCATCCGCATTCGGGGATCGCCTACGGGGTGTCGTCGGGCCTGCTGTACGGCCTGGCAGCTTTGGGCACAAAGGGGGCTTCCACACTGATCGGACGGTTCGGTGTCGTCCACGGCGTGCCGCTGATCTTCTCTTCGATCTACCCGTACTTGTTCGCCGTTTTCTCAGTTGCGGGGCTTGTCGTCTACCAGACAGGCCTCCAGCGCTCGAGGATCTCGGTCGTCGGATCGATGTCGGACGTCATCGCCGGCACCTACATGGTGGCCGTAGGGACCGTGGTGTTCGGCGAGCCGCTGCCGACTGACCCGGTAACCCTGACCTTGCGTCTCGCTGGCTTCGCGGGCGTTCTAGTAGGTTCCCTGGTAGTCGCCGGGGGTCACCTGCTTCCCGCCGGGGTGGGATCAGCCTCGAGCTGGAACGAGGACTTCGACCTCGGCGAAAACGGGGTCCTGGTTCTTCCATCGGAAGAGCTCGACGCCTGAGCGCAGGCGTCGCTCGGCCCGTCACCAAGGAGTGGGGAATGCAGAAAGGTGATCGATGAACGAGCAGTTCGTGCCAGCCCTCTCCGGGCGGAATGTGCTCGTGACGGGTCATACCGGCTTTAAGGGATCGTGGCTGGCGGCTTGGCTGCATCGCCTCGGCGCTCACGTGACCGGGTACTCACTCCCCCCGCCGACCGTGCCCAACCACTTCGCCGCCGCAGGCGTCGGTGAGCTGCTCGCTCGGGACGTCCGGGGCGACATCCGCGACGGCGACCTCATGGCCCGGGTGGTGGCGGACGCAGAGCCCGACGTTATCTTTCACCTCGCGGCACAACCCATCGTCAGGGCGGGCTTCTCCAACCCGCGCGAGACGTTCGACGTGAACGTGCTCGGTACCGCATCGCTCCTCGACGCGGTCCGCGGTACCGGAAAACCGTGCGTCGTGGTGGTCGTGACGAGCGACAAGTGCTACCGCAACGACGGTCAGGTATGGGGCTTTCGCGAGATCGATCCCCTCGGCGGCCACGATCCGTACAGTGCGAGCAAGGCAGGGACCGAGCTGGTGGTGGACGCCTACCGCAGCTCGTTCTTCACGCCAGCGGAGGCCGGTGTTCGTCTGGCGTCCGGCCGGGCCGGCAACGTCATCGGCGGCGGGGACTGGGCCGGCGACCGGCTCGTCCCCGATGCGGTTCGCGCCCTGTCCGAGGGGTCCGAGCTGATCGTCCGTAACCCGCTCTCCACCCGGCCCTGGCAGCACGTGCTCGAGCCGCTGTCGGGATACCTCGCACTGGCCGCTCGGATGCTCCACGAGCCGGCAGAGCCCCGCTGGTGCAGCGCCTTCAACTTCGGCCCCGTCAGCAGCGAGGAGGCCACGGTGGCAGACCTGGCGACGGCTCTGGTTGGGGCGTGGGGCTCTGGCTCGTGGAGACCGCTCGCGAACCAGCCGAAGTCCGACGGGGAGGCAGGGACCTTGCGGATCGCGATCGACAAGGCCGTGTCCGACCTCGGGTGGCGGCCGCGCTGGCAGCTGGCCGAGACCGTGCGCCGGACCGCCGACTGGTACCGCTCCTACTACGACGATCCAGAGGGAAGCATGAGAGCGAAGACCTTGGCCGACATCGAAGCCTACGAGACCGCCGGTTCCTGAACGACAATGGTGAGCGAGCGGTCCGGCGTCCCTGCTCAGCCTCATGAATAGACGATGCGGAGATCGTTGATGGAACCGGATTGGATACCCGCGCCGACGCTCGCCGGGCGGCGGCGGAGCTCGCGACCATTCGTCATCGCCGCGCCGGACTACACCGAGATGCATGGTGGTGTCGTCGCCCTCCACCGGCTCTGCGATCGGCTGAACGCACTCGGTCATGAAGCGTTCGTGGTACCGCTCGGCTCGGCCGAAGGGATCACCCGAACTGGCTGGCGTACGCCGCTGTGGGATCGCGGGACCCTCGACGATGCCGTCCTGGTCTACCCCGAGATCGTCACCGGGAACCCGCTGCTCGGTCGCCGTATCGTCCGATGGCTGCTGCACCGGCCTTCGTGGTTCACCGGCGAGGGGATGTCGGAGGGCCCCGACGATCTCGTCGTGACCTTCGATACCCAGATCGCCCCCGAGTGGCCTGTCCTGCGGGTGCCCCTGGTCGACCCCACCGTGTTCTTTCCCAAGGACGCCGTCGGGCACGGACGCCTCCTGTGGATCGGGAAGGGGGTGCTCCCCGTCGACTTCGACCGGTCGGGTACAAGATTGATCACGGCGAGCTGGCCCGACTCCCGAGCGGGCTTGGCCGCCCTGCTGCGGTCGGCCACGGTGCTCTACTCGTGCGACTGGCTCACCAGCCTCATCGACGAAGCCCTCATGTGCGGCACGCCGGTGGTGCTCGTGGGTGATCAGGAGTGGCGGCGCGACGAGGTGGTCATGCGTCCCGGCATGACCTGGGCCGGGGAGGGGGAGGAAGCCATCGACCGGGCGACCGTCGCTGCGTCCGCCTTCTACCCCCGGTACCTTGCCTCACTGCCCGACTACGACAGAACGGTCGAGGATTTCGTCCAGCTCGTCGCTGAGCACTTCTCCGAGGGAACCGAGCCGACGGGAACCGAGGCGACGTGAACCGAGGCGACGTGAACCCGGCCGACGCCTCGACGAGCGACCAGCCCCCTGGCCGGGGTGCAGTAGCTTCGGAGCCGATGAGCTCTCCTCCTGGCGCCGAGGGCACCCCAACCGGGACCGACGACGATCAGGGCTCGGGCAGCGCTTCGCCCGAGGAGTCCGAATCCCTTCGCCGCCGGCTGCGCAATGCGGAGGCCGCCACCGAGCTCCTCCGAGCCCAGCTGCACGGCCAGGAGTGGCTGGCATCGAGGGTGTCCGAGCTCGAGTCGGCGCTCGCTCGAGCCGAGACGGAGCTCGACAGGCTTCGTGCCGTGAGCCCGTCCGCCCGGGCGGCGATCGCCCGAGCGCTGCGTACCCGGGCGGTGCGGTACCTCCGATCCGTGTCCGAGCCGTCTCGAGCACTACCGGCGGTGGTTGCCCACCCTGCCGCTCTCGACCCGCAGGATCCCCGCTACCCGATGTGGGTCGAGTGCTACGACACGGTGGACGACGAGGCTCGCACCGCCATCGGTCGACGACTCGACGCGCTCTCGGACCCCCCCCTCGTCTCGGTCATCCTCCCGGTCTTCGATACCCCCGAGACCTATCTGCGCGAGGCGATCGACTCGGTCCGGGCCCAGCTCTACCCCCACTGGGAGCTCTGCATAGCCGACGACTGCTCGACCTCGCCATGGGTCCCCAAGGTCCTTGCCGAGTACGCGGCCGCCGACCCCCGGATCCGGGTCACCACCCGGGCCGCCAACGGCCACATCTCCGCCTCGTCGAACAGCGCCCTCGAGCTGGCCACCGGTCGGTGGATCGCGTTGTTCGACCACGACGACCTGCTGGCCGAGCACGCGCTGGCGCTCGCGGTGCTGGCGATCGCCGAGGTCCCGGGCGCCGGGCTCCTCTACAGCGACGAGGACCACATCGACGACGACGGGCGGCGCTCCGACCCCTACATGAAGCCCGATTTCGACCCCGTCCTCCTGCTCGGTCAGAACTACCTGTCGCACCTGTGCATGCTCCGCCGGGACCTGGTCGACGAGGCGGGTCGTTACCGCGAGGGCTACGAAGGCAGCCAGGACTGGGACCTCGTGCTGCGGGTGTGCGAGCGCCTGCGCCCCGAGCAGGTGGTGCACGTCCCCCACGTGCTCTACCACTGGCGAAGCCACCCGGGGTCGACTTCGGTGTCGCTCGCGGCCAAGCCCTACGCGGCCGACGCCGCCCGGCGGGCCGTCGCCGACGTCGTCAGCCGGCGTCCGGTCTCGGGCCGGGTCGGGAACGTCGCCGGCGGTGGGTTCACCCGGGTCCACTGGGACCTGCCCGAGGACCCGCCACAGGTGAGCGTGGTGGTGCTCCCGCGTCGAGGAGGCCGGTTCATCCGCTGCATCGACAGCATCAAGCTCCGTTCGACGTACCCGGGCGTGGAGGTCGTCGTGGTCGACGACGGTGGCACCCGGGCGCCCCTGCGCGAATTCCTACGGGACTGGGGTCCCACCCTGAACGTCGTGCGCGAGGAGCGCGACGTGAGCGACTCGGCGCTGCGCAACCGGGGCGCCATGGCCGCCAACGGCGACGTGCTCTGCTTCGTGCACGACGACGTCGAGGTGCTCACCGACTCCTGGCTCGAGGAGATGGTCGGTCTCCTGGCGCAGCCGGGCATCGGGGCGGTCGGGGCCAAGCTCCTTTACGACGACGGCACCGTTCAGCACGCCGGCTTCGTGGCGGGGATCGGGGGGACGGTCGGCAGCCCTCACCGTGGGTTCGACCGGCTCGAGCCGGGCTACTTCAGCCGGGCGGCGCTCGCCCAGTGCTTCTCGGCGGTGTCGTGGGCGGCGATGGCGGTGCGGCGAGAGGCGTTTGAGGCGGTGGGCGGCTTCGACGAGGAGCACCTGTCGAGCATCTTCGGCGACGTCGACTTCTGCTTCCGGTTGAGAGAAGCAGGGTGGAGGACCGCCTTCACCCCGTTCGCCGAGATGCTCCACCGCGGGGCGAAGGACGAGCCCCGCGACACCGAGGGAGAGAACGGCGTCCGCCTCGCCCGCGACATCCGCTACCTCCAGACCCGCTGGGCGGACATGCTGGCCGACGACCCCGCCTACAGCCCGAACCTTTCGCTCGCGCACGAGACGTTCCCGCTGGCGTTCCCGCCCAGGGTTTCCTACCGCCGGGCTGGCCCTTTGGCGCCCCCGACTGGTGGATTGGCGCGTTCGACGGGATAACATCGTGGTATGGACCCCGTCGAGGCGGCACGCTCCGGGTTGCCGTCGGCCTCGCGCGAAGAACGGATCGACGGTGTGCTCGTCCTCGGTGCCTTCGGCAGCGGGACCGACCTGGTCTCAGAGCTCCTCGATCGCTTGGGTCTGCATCATGGCTCGTTCGATCCCGGCGAGAGCGCTCGACCCGAGGGCGGCTCGGACGAGCTCAGCCGGCTGAACGACGCACTCCTCGTGGCTGCCGGCGGCAGCTCGGCCGTGCCGCCTCTCACCGCTCCTCGTGAGCTGGCTCGCCGGATCGACGACCGGGCACCGGACGCGGTCCGAGCATTCCACCGGGCCTTCGGCATTCCGAGCGGCTTCTCGTCCAACGGCGAGCCATGGGTCTGGGCCGATCCCCGGCTCTGTTTTCTCGCGCCCTTCTGGGTCGGTGCCCTGGCCATCAGCCCGCTGGCCGTCCTCGTCCACCGCGATCCGGCCCGGACCCCGCCCGCCGAGGGCGGGGCTTCTGGCGCCGACGACGGCGAGGCGCTCGAGCGATGGGGTCGGTACAGCCGGGCAGCCCTTGGCAGCTGCGAAGCGATCCCGACCATGGTGGTGAGCTACGAGTCGATCGTGGAGGACCCGCCGAGGGCGGCCGATCGACTTGTGTCCTTCCTCCGCGCTCACGGAGTCGCCGTCGACGGACCTGCCCGCGGGCGAGACCGGGCCCTCCCACATCCCTCGTCTCCGGCACGCCTGGGCGGGTTGGACGTCAAGGCCGGCAGCGCCGAGGTGGTGCTCCATGCCCTGTTGGGCAAGATGGAGGAATGGGTGCCCGGGTGGGCCGGCGAGCGGCCCGGAGACCAGGCCCTTGCCGGCATGGTCGAGTCCACCGCCGACTTCTACGGCGAGCCGTACTACCGCGGCCGTGGCCAGGAGGGTGCCGGCTCTCCCGCCGATCCGAGCGACGAGGCGTCGGTCGAGCGGGTTGCCGATGGGATCGCACACGAGATCGACGCGCAACGGGTGCTCGACGCGGGCTGCGCGACCGGCCGGCTCGTCGACGCACTGCGGCGGCGGGGCGTGGACGCGTGGGGGCTCGACATCTCGCCGTGGGCGATCAAGCAGATCGCCGACGAGCTGCAGCCCTACTGCTCGGTCGGCTCGGTCACCGACCCGCTCACTCGGTCCTACGATCTCGTCACGTGCATCGATGTGCTCGATCATCTCCCACCCGCTGCCGCCCGGCTCGCGGTGGCCAACCTCTGCGAGCACACCGAGGCCGTGTTGATCGGGACCGCGGACGACAACGCCGACCCGAGCCGCCTCAACGTCCAACCGATGAGCTACTGGGCTCAGCTGATGGCGGAACAGGGCTTCGTACGCGACTTCGAGCACGTTCCCGCTTACGTGCCGTCTCGTGCCGTCCTGTTCCGGAGGATCGGTACGCAGCCACTGACAGCTCTGATCGGGAGCTACGAGCAGATGCTGCCCGCGTCGAGCGATCCGGCCTCGGCCGTGGCCAACCACGAAGCTGGGCGGCTCGGGCGAGACTCGGAGATCGAGACGCTCCGTCAGCAGATCGACCAGGCAGACCTCCGCCGCTCCGCCGAGGCGACCGCAGCGGCCCGTCACATCGAGGCGCTCGACGCCGGCCATGCCCAGCTGCGCCACGAGCTCAACCTGCGGATCACGGAGACAGGGGAAGCCCGAGCGGAGGTCGACGCGCTCCGGTCCACGAAGGTGTTCCGCTATACCCGGCGCTTGCGGAGGCTTTACGGGTTCTTCCGTGCCCACCCCCACCGTCGTGGATCCGACACAGTCGGTCGGTCCGATGTGGAGGAGCGACCACGTCACGACGACTACGACGCATGGGTCCGCGTCTTCGACACCATGGACGAGGCCCGGCGAGCCTCCATCGGCACCCTGGTCGGCCAGATGACCGGCGCGCCGCTCATCTCGGTGCTCATGCCGGTCTTCGATCCGCCCGCCCACCTCCTCCGGCTGGCCATCGAGTCCGTCCGGGCCCAGATCTATCCCCATTGGGAGCTCTGCATCGCCGACGACGGGTCACACGATCCGTCGGTGCGGCAACTGCTCACCGAGCTCTCGGCCCTCGACCCGAGGATCCGGGTCCACTTCCGCGAGACGAATGGCCACATCTCGGCCGCCTGCAACTCAGCCCTGGCATTGGCCACCGGGTCGTGGGTCGCCGCGCTCGACCACGACGACGAGCTTCCCGAGCACGCGCTCGCCGTGGCGGCCCTCGAGCTCGATCGACATCCCGGTGCCGGGATGCTCTACAGCGACGAGGACAAGATCGATCTTCAGGGTCACCGGCACGGGCCGTTCTTCAAGCCCGAGTTCGACCCGTTGCTGCTCGTGGGCCAGAACTATCTCTGCCATCTCACGATGATCCGCACCGATCTGGTCCACGAGATCGGCGGCTACCGGGAGGGCTTCGAGGGCAGCCAGGATTGGGACCTGGCCCTGCGGGCGTCGGAGGCTCTCGATCCGCACGAGATCGTCCACGTGCCCCACGTCCTCTACCACTGGCGGGCACATCCGGGATCCACGGCGCTCACCCAGGCGGCAAAGCCCTACGCTGCCTCGGCGGGACACCGGGCGGTGAGCGACCACCTCGCTCGCCGCGGCGTGGCGGCCGACGTCGTGACCAATCCGACGTCGGGTTGGAACCGGGTGAAGTGGGCGCTACCCGAGGAGCCCCCCCTGGTGAGCATCGTCGTTCCCACCCGTGACGGCCTTTACCTGAGCAGGTGCATCGAGAGCATCACTCGCTTCACGACCTACCCGAGCTACGAGATCGTCATCGTCGACAACGGGAGCATCGAGCATTCGACGCTCGAGTACCTGAGGTCGAAGGAGCGCTCGACGACGGTGCTTCGTGACGAACGGCCATTCAACTACTCGGCCCTGAACAACCTCGCCGTCGGCCGTTGCAGCGGCTCGGTGATCTGCCTCATGAACGACGACTGCGAGGTCCTGGCCGGCGACTGGCTCGACGAGATGGTCAGCCAGTTGCTCCAGCCGGCAGTGGGTGCCGTCGGTGCGAAGCTGCTCTACCCGGACGGGCGCGTCCAGCACGCCGGCGTGGTGCTCGGCGTCACCGGGGTCGCGGGCCACGGTTACCGTTTCGCCGATCGGATCTCCGACGGCCACTTCGGCAACCTGCAGCTGGCCCGCAACGTCTCCGCTTCGACCGGCGCCTGCCTGGTGGTGCGCAAGGAGGCGTGGGACCAGGTTCGGGGGCTCGATGCCGAGCATCTCGCCGTCACCTACAACGACGTCGACCTTTGCCTGCGCATCCGAGAGGCGGGGTGGCGAGTCGTGTGGACACCGTTCGCCGAGCTCACGCATCACGAGTCGGTGACGAGGGGGTCGAACACCGGAGCGAAGGTGGACGGGCTGTCCACCGAGGTGGAGTACATGAAGGCCCGGTGGGGACAGCTGCTGCGGAACGACCCCGCCTACAACCCGAACCTGACCCTCGAGGACGAGAGCTACGGACTGTCGTGGCCTCCCAGAGTGGCCGCCGAGTGGCTCCGGGCGATCCCCGGCTCGCCGGGGACGGCGATCCCGTTTCGCGAGAGGATACCCACCAATTCCCGCCGGACGGCGTCCGGGGAGTAGTGCCGGGAGATCGTCTCGCGCCCGTTGCGGGCCAGCCTCGACCACAGCTCTTCGTCGAGGTACGCGGCGACCACTGCGTCGGCGATGCCCTGGGCGCCGACCCCGAGCAGGACGTCGTGCCCGTCGGTGAGACCCATACCCTCGGCTCCCAGAGCCGTGGTGACCACGGGCAGCCCGTAGGCGAGGCTCTGGCCGAGCTTCCCCTTCATCCCCGCGCCGTAGCGAAGCGGCGCCACGCACAGCCGGGCCCGGTGGTAGATCTCGGCCAGGTCGCCCACCCAACCGAGGACCTTCACGTGCTCGGAGGCGAGGCCGCGGACATCGTCGGTCGGAAAACTGCCGACGAGGTGCACCGGTACCTCGGGCAGCCGGTCGTGCACCAGAGGGAGCACCTCCTCGGCGAGGAAGTGCGCTGCATCACGGTTCGGGAGGTGCGTGTAGCTGCCGACGAAGACGAGCCCCTCCCGCTGGCCGAACGACGGACCTGGGGGCTCGTCGGGGTGGATGTTGGGGAGCACCGAGACGCTGACGTCCGGCTGCTCGGCCCGTAGTTTCTCGGCCTCCACCTCCGATACCACCCAGGTCGCGTCGTAAAGCTTCGTCAGGGTGGTCTCGATGGAGTGGTGATACGCCGCGCTCTCCTCGGCGCCGGAGTCGGGCTCGATCAGGGCCCGGCGCTGCTCCCGGAGGAAGTGCAGGTCGACCGTGTCGTAAATCAACGTGGCCCCGGGTACGAGTGAGCGCAGCATCGGCAGGTTGGACCACGCCACGGTCGGTCGAGACACGATGGCGAAGCGCAAGGATCCACCGATCTCCTTCAGGAACCGGTCCATGTCGAGCGGTCCACCGAGCACCTCGACGCCAAGGGCGGTCAGCGCATCCCGGTAGCGGGGGATGATCACGCTGTTCTGGGGCACGAACGTCACGCCGAACCCGAGGTCGCCGAGCAGCTTCACCAGCTCGGTCATCCGGCACGATCCCGAATCGTGGTCGGGCATCGGCAGCTGATGGTCGATGACGAGGACCCGGCCGGATCGGGTCCGCCAGCTGGCCACCCGGACGTTGGCCGGATCGCTCCCGTGCTGGCCCCTCAGCTCCTCCGCCCACTTCTGGCGGAACGTCGCCTGGTTGATCGCCTGATGTCGCTTGATCCCCGACGTCACGTCGGTGCCGTTGCTCGCACCCTCACGGTGGACCACCACCGCGTCCGGTTGGTACAGCACCCGGTAGCCGTGCCGTCGAGCGGCGAAGCACAGGTCCGTGTCCTCGTAGTACGCGGGGGCGAACCGGGTATCGAGCCCGCCGACCGCTCGAAGGACCTCCCGTCGCACCAACAGGCAGGCACCGGAGCAGTAGTCGACCTCGCGGACGAAGTTGTACGCAGGGTCGGCGGGATCCTGGTCCCGCCCGTAGTTGTGCCCTGACGCGTCCTCGTAGACGATGCCCCCGGCCTCCTGCAGGCGCCCGTCCGGGTAGACGAGCTTCGCGCCCACCACCCCGATGTCCGGCGATCTCTCGACGGCGTCGACGAGCGCGTCGAGCCATCCCGGTTCGACCACCGTGTCGTTGTTGAGCAGCACCACGTAACGGCCCCTGGCCACCTCGATCCCCGCGTTGGCCGCCCGGACGAAGCCCACGTTCTGATCGAGCCGCACGTTCATGATGCCGACGGTCTCGCGAAGACGGGTCGGCGTCTGGTCGCTCGAGGCGTCGTCGACGACGATCACCTCAAACCCGGTCGCCGACAGGTCCGAGGCGATGGAGCGGAGGCAGTCGGCCGTGAGCCCCCAGTGGTCGTGCACCGGCACCACGATGCTCACCTCGGGCTCGAGGGCCATGGGGACCACCGGGAGCGGCCCTCCCGCCGCGGTCGTCCCGTCTCCTCGACCAGCGCGTGACCGCACCAGGCGCGCCCCGCCGGACAAGGCGCGCCGGCCCCGCGAACCCGGCGGCACCAGGCGGTCCACGCCCTGGCGAATCGTGCGCTCGGCGCGGGCCCCGACCGACCGTTGCAGGCGCTCGGACACGCTGCGCCAGCTTGCTGCCTCCTCGCGGGCAGTCCTCAGGGCCTCGATGACCACGGCATGGCGCCGTCGGTACCGTTCGATCATGCGTTCGGCCGTCGAGAGCGCGCTCAGGAGGTCGTCGACCCGCTGGGGCTGGCACCCGCGGTCCGGACCCGGCCGCGTCGGAGCGGTCCGGGCTCCCGTGGCCCCGCCGGCGCCGGCAAGAGCAGGCGACGGCGTCAGGCCATTGGAGCCGCTCGTCTTCGGGGAACCGGTCATGTCGTCGTCTGCTTTCGCTCGCAGCGCCAGGCAACCGCCGCTGTCACCCATTGTCCCAGACGGCGGGGACCAGGCGGTGTCCCCGAGACCCGTTGACCGGTGCAGGTCGGCGATCGCTCCGGCGGGCGGCGGGTCGACGGCTACTTGGACGTCCCGGCCGCCGCCAGCTGCTCGTTCAGCCCGGTCATCGAGGCGACCGCGCTCTCGGGCGTGCCGGTGGTCGAGTACAGATCGCTCTGCTGGGTGAACCCGTACAGCTGGACCGCGCTCACCCGGACAGCGCTCCCCGCACGGATGACCAGTGCGCCATTGCCGAGCTCGGCCTGGGGGACCGTCACGCTCAGCGTCTGCCACGTCCCCCCGGCGGTGACGGTCCGGGCCGGGGCATTGCCGAGCTGCAGCTCGATCGGGGCGGACCCGGCGGGCGCCATCGCCTGCATGCTCACGGTCACGGGGTCCGAGCCCGACAGCGTGAGGCGGTTCGGCGGGACCGTCTGGGTCAGCGAGGCACCTGTTCCCAACGAGGCGTAGGAGGAGCCGTCGGGCTCGGTCCCGGTGCTCACCGGTCCCTGAGCGGACCAACCGCCGAGCCCGGAGGAGAACGAGGGGTTGTCGACCGGGCTGAGATTGAAGTCGCGATAGGTGAAGAGAGCGTACCCATTGGTGTACTGGTGCAGCGCCGGCTCGGCCTGCTGCACGAACGAGCTCACCTGGGTGGGCGAGAGCGACGGGTCACTGGCCACCACCGGCGTATTGCTGACGATCTCGAACTCGAAGATGAACAGGGGGCGCCCGCCCGACTGGGCGCTCACATGCGACAGGGTCGACCCCAGCCCGGCGAGCGCCTCGGATGCAGTCTCGCTGTGGGCGGAGGACGGGTCGCCCATGTACGGCGAGAAGTACGTCCCGACGAACTTGGCCCCCGGTAGCCGGAAGGTGTCGGCATGCGAGTACGAGCCGACCACCTGGCTCCCCCCGTAAACCGGGTCGACGTCGACCCGGGCTTCGAGCTCGAGCCCCGGGAACCGCTTGGCCGCCGGGTCGAAGAGCTTGTGGACGAGGAGCCAGTCGTCGAACTGGTACATCAACCTGAAGCTCGGGCTCGTGTACGACGGGGTCGGCACGGCGGCCCACGTCGCGAAGTGGGTCCCGTACATCGAGCTCACCCGCGAGAGCGAGTACGCACCCCTGAGCCATTGGCGGTAGCCCGAGGACGACGCGAGTGCGATCTGCTGAGGTGTCGAGGTGATCTGCTGAGCGCCCTCCACGGGTAACCAGTAGTCCTCCCACGACAGGTAGCCCAGGCGCACGTTGGCGAAGCGGGCGACGTTCTGGTGGACCTTCGAGATATAGGAGAGCCACGCTTGGTAGACGGCCGGGTTGGAGCCGAGCACTGCGAAACGCGCGCCCCACGCCAGCTGGTCCGCCGGGTCGACGTCCCAGTCGTAGCTGAGCCGGAGGATCACTCCGAGGTGCTGGCTCCGGGCGATGCCGATCAGCTGGTCGAGCTGTGCGAACGCCGACTGATTGAAGCGAACCGGTGTCAGCCCCGGCTCGAAGTCGCCCCACGGCAGCACCAGCCCGACCGTGTTGAACCCGTCCGCCTTCATCTGGGCGAAGGTCGCTGCAGCGCCCGAGGTGTCCGAGCCCCACACGTTGATCGGACTGGCCGTGCCGAAGTAGTCGGCAGCCAGGATAGGAGCCGAAGTCCGTGAGCCCGCAGCTGCCGCAGTCGACCCGGCCCCGGTCGGGAGCGTGAGCCCGAGACCGACGAGACCGACGAGGACCACGAGAACCACGGAGGCCTGAAGTCGGCGGGCAAGGCGGGGGCGTGGCAAGCGGGAACCGGGCAAGCGCCCGCGGAGGAGCCCGATGAACGAGGGTGGGGTCACGGGCGCCGATTTTACCCACGGGCCCCGCCGGCAGTGATCACCCTGGCCGGACACCGGATTAGAGTTCCCAGCCTACCTGGTGGAGGCGACCGCAGAAGGGTTTGCCGTGCAGCGCGAGGCGACCTCAGCAAGCGAAGCGACGGCAACCGGGGCTCCCGACGTTGCGTCCCCCGACGGCCGGGCCGGCGCCGCCGCCGGGCGACCACCCGCATCCGGATCCCACCGGAACCGGGCCGAGCGGGGGTGGGGGCACTCGTGGGTCATGGCGGTCCTGGCCCTGGTCGTCGCGGTGGAGGTCCTCGCTGTTGTCGTGTTCGGATCGATCACCGCGGTCCGTTACCCGCTCTGGTCGATCGTCGACGAGGGCGCTCATTTCGACAACATCGCCTACATCGCCGAGCACGGGTCACTGCCGGTTCTCGGCAAGACGCTGGCCAACGAGCAGGTCCTCGCCATTGCCCAGGGCGTCTACCCCCGCCACACGACGATCGATCCCCGCACCGACGGGCTCGGCGGGCTGTCCTACGAGGCTTTCCAGCCGCCCCTGTATTACCTCGTGGCGACACCCGTCTACTTCCTCAGCGGCAACTACCACACCAAGGCGATCCTTCTCCGGTTCTTCGGGCTCTTCCTCCTGCTGGTGGCGATCGCCCTGCTCGCACGTCTGAGCCGCCTGGTCCTGCGGGAACGGTGGCTCGCCGGCCTGGCGGGTGGGTTGCTCGTCCTCTTGATGCCGGGGTTCGTCGTGAGGATGGTGACGATCTCCAACATGGCGCTTGCCGTCCCCATCCTCATCGCGACGGTCACCGAGCTCTGGATCGCCTGGCAACGGGCATCGCCGCGGCGTCTGGTGGCCGCCGGGATCCTGGTGGGGTGCTCGGTGCTGACCGACCTGTACCTCGCAGAGCTCGTGCCCGTCTTGTTGGCCGTCACGATCAGCATCCTGGTGCGACGCCGGACGCGCCGCGACGTCATGTGGTCCGCGACCGGCGGGGCACTGGCCGCACTGTTGGTGCTGCCCTGGGTCGTCTTCAACGAGGTCGAGTACGGAGCGTTGACCGCGGGCAATCTCGTCAAAGCCGAGCAGACCCCCATCATCAATCCCGACCACCTGCGTCACACCGTGAGCCAGCTACCTGGGCTCACCGTTCAGAACCTCTTTCACCCGCTGATGCCCCAAGAGTGGGGTGCGGCGTTGGCGAGCCACGCTCTTCTCTCCTACCTGGCCTCGACGTTCGAGGTCCTCCTGGTGCCCGCAGCCCTGGTCCTCGCGCTGGCGCTCGGACGACGCCTCTTCACGACCGGCTACTGGATCCTCATCCTTCCCTGGCTCGGCAATGTCGTGATCTGCTGGTACGTCCAGATCGGTCAGCAGTGGCAGGGGTTGGTCGCTCGTTACACCTATCCGAGCCTGGCGGTTCTCGGTCTCTTCGTCGTGGCGGCGGCCCTCTCGTTCACCCGGTCGGTGAAACCGGTGGTCGCCACCATCGCCACCTCCACGCTGTTCCTGGTCGGTCTCTGGGTCCACCTGCTGCCGGCCATCCGGACCTCCTGACGTCATCACCCGGCTCGGGCGCCGACGCGGTTCTCGCGGCGATCGCCGGACCGCGGGAGACTGGGCCATCCGAACCCGCATCCTCCGATGGCACCCCGAGACAAGGCACGTGCCCGAACGCCCACCCGGCGCGCTGACCAAGTGGTTCCCCCCTGGGGCTGCCGGCCCATCCGAGCTCGATCGGGCCCTGATGGGCGGCGGGCGCCTGCACGACGTGGTCTGCCCGGTCTGCGGCCAGCGGACCATGATCGAGCGGTTCACCGAGAACATCCGCGAGTCCGGCTACTGCACCGCCTGCGGGGCTTGGACCAGGATCCGCCAGCTCGCTGCGGTGCTCATACCGGCCGCCCGAACGATCACTGGGACGTCGGTCAGGAGTGTCGTCGAGATGGTCCCGCTCCCGGACCTGCGGATCTACAACACCGAGGCCCACGGCTCGCTCCATGACGCCCTGGCGGCGGCGCCGGAGTACGTCTGCAGCGAGTTCTTCGGGCCCGAGCTGCGCAGCGGCGATCGCCACCAATCCGGTGTCATCCACCAGGACCTTCAGGAGCTGTCGTTCCCCGACGAGTCCTTCGACGTCGTCATCTCCACCGACGTGCTCGAGCACGTCCCCGACCCCTACCGGGCCCATCGGGAGATCCTGCGAGTACTTCGCCCGGGCGGCCATCACGTCTTCACCGTGCCCTACGTCGACGGAGCCGCGCTCGACCAGGTCCGTGCCCGGCTCGGGCCCGGGTCCTCCATCGAGCACATGCTCGAGCCCGTCTACCACGACGACCCGGTCCGGCCGGGCGAGGGAGCCCTCGTCTTCACCATCTTCGGGCTCGAGATGATCCCGAACCTGGCCCGGATCGGGTTCGAGACCACCGTCTACCGGCTCTACGACCCGGCGCGCGGGCTCGTCGGTCCGGGTGGCCTGGTGTTCGACGCGGTGAAGGCCTGAACGCGGCGTTGCTACGCTCTACCTCGTCATGGCAGCGGAGGGCATTCAGGCGGGCCCCCCGGCCGATGGCCGGGCGGGCTCCGAGGGCACCTGGGCCGGGCTGGAGCGCCGGTGGTGGACCCTCATCGCCGTGTGCGGGGCCACCTTCATGCTGCTGGTGGACGTCACCATCGTGCAGGTGGCCCTCCCCACCATTCAGCGCCACCTCGGGGCCAGCTTCACCGACCTGCAGTGGGTCATCGACGCCTATGCCCTGAGCCTCGCCACCCTGATCCTGACCTGGGGTTCGACCGCCGACCGCTTCGGGCGCAAGCGGATCTTCGTGCTCGGGCTGGTCGTGTTCACCCTGGCGTCCCTGCTCTGCGGCGTCGCCACCACCTCCACCTTGCTCATCTGGGCCCGGGCCCTGCAGGGGGTGGGGGGCGCCGCCATGTTCGCCACCGGGCTCGCCCTCATCGGCCAGGACTTCCGGGGGGCCGAGCGGGGCAAGGCCATCGCCGCCTGGGGCGCGACGGTGGGCGGGGCGGTGGCCATCGGGCCGCTGATCGGCGGGGTGCTGACCAACGGCCTCGGGTGGCGCTGGATCTTCTTCGTGAACGTGCCCATCGGCATCGTCACCTGCTGGCTCTCGCTGACCCGGATGGTCAACGTCGGCGACCCCGGGGCGACGAGGCTCGACGTCGCCGGGCTGGGCACGTTCTCCGCGTCGATGTTCCTTCTGGTGTTCGGGATCATCCGTGGCAACGCCGAAGGCTGGACCAGCCCCTTCATCCTGTCGCTCCTCGGCTCCTCGGTCCTGGCGATGCTCCTCTTCGTGGTGGTCGAGCACCTGCAGCGACGGCCGATGTTCGACCTCTCGCTGTTCCGCAAGCCGGCCTTCACCGGCGTGTCGTTCGCCACCTTCGCCATCGGGGCGGGGATGTTCGCCATGCTCCCGTTCCTGACGTTCTACCTGCAGAACGACCTGGGCTACTCCCCGCTCGCAGGGGGCCTGCGGCTCTTGCCGGCGACCGTTCTCACCTTTGTGGTGCCCCTCGCCATCCGCCCGGTGGCCGAGCGGATGCCCCCCGGCGTGGTCCTCGGGGCGGGCCTGGCGATCACCGCGCTGGGGCTGGGCGCGATGCTCGGACTGACCGTGACCTCCACCTGGGTCGCGCTGGTCCCCGGGCTGCTCCTGACCGGCTTCGGGATCGGCGTCGCCAACCCGACCATGGCCAGGATCGCCCTCGGCGTGGTCCCCCCCGAGCGCAGCGGCATGGCCTCGGGCATCAGCAACACCTTCCGCATCGGCGGTCTCGCCACCGGCGTGGCCGCGCTCGGCGCCATCTTCGAGCGCGGGGTCGCAGCGTCGTTCGGCACCCAGCTCGGGCACCCGGAGCCGGGCCTGGCCAAGGTGGTGTCGTCCGCCGGCGTGAAGGCCGCCCAGGCCGCCTCCCCCGGGCGCCCCGCCGTCACGAGCGCCGCCCACGTCGCGTTCATGTCGGGCCTGCACGTGATCCTGGTCGTCGGGACCGTCCTCGTGGCCCTCGGTGCGATCGCGGGATTCGCCCTTGTGCGCGCCCGCGACTTCCATCGCCCCCCGGTGACGGGCCCGGCCCCGTCCCCGGGGACCGCTCCCGCCTACGACCCCGACACGGTCCCCGAAGCCGCATCCTGAGGACCCTGCCCAGCGCCGGCTGGGCCGGCCTGGCCCAGGGCAGGCCCACGTCAGGCCCACGTCAGGCCCAGGTCGACCAGACCAGGTCAGACCCAGCTCAGGCCGGGGTCTCGGGCCGCAGGGTCGGGAAGAGGATGACGTCGCGGATGGAGGGGACCCCGGCGAAGAGCATGACCAGCCGGTCGACGCCGAGCCCGATGCCCGAGGTCGGCGGCAGGCCGTACTCGAGCGCCCGGACGAAGGCCCCGTCGACGGGATGGGACTCGAGGTCCCCGGCCGCCGCGGCGACCGCCTCGGAGCGGAACCGCTCGGCCTGCTCGTCGGGGTCGTTCAGCTCGCTGTAGCCGTTGGCCAGCTCGCGCCCCCCGATGACCAGCTCGAAGCGGTCGGCCATGGTCGGGTCCTCGGTGTTGTGGCGGGCCAGGGGCGACACCTCCACCGGGATGCCGGTCACGAAGACCGGGCCGGCGGTGCTCGGCAGCAGCAGCTTGTCGTACAGCTCGAAGATCATCTTGCCCGGGCCCCACTCCGCCGGCACGGCCAGGTCGTGCTCGGCGCAGACGCCCGCCACCTCGGCCCTGGCCATGGTGGGGTGCAGCGGGCGCCCGAGGTGCTGCTCGAGCAGCCCGAGGAGGGTCTCGCGGGGCCACGGCGGGGTCAGGTCGACCTCGCCCTCGCCCGTGGCGAAGGTGAGCCCGCCGGTCGCGGCCATGGCCGCCTGCACCACCAGGCGCTCGGTGAGCTCCATCCCGTCGTGGTAGTCCCCGAAGGCCCGGTAGGCCTCCAGCGCGGTGAACTCGGGGCTGTGCCGGGTGTCGATCCCCTCGTTGCGGAAGTTCCGGGCGATCTCGAACACCCGCTCGAACCCGCCCACCACCAGGCGCTTCAGGTAGAGCTCGGGGGCGATGCGCAGGGCGAGGTCCGCACCCAGCGCGTTGGCATGGGTCAGGAACGGCCGGGCCAGCGCCCCGCCGGCCTGGGGTTGGAGGATAGGGGTCTCCACCTCGACGAAGCCCTCCGCCACCAGGCACCGGCGGAGGGCGGCGACGGTGGCGAAGCGGATCTCGAACACCCGTCGGCTGTCGTCGTTGGCCAGCAGGTCCACCTCGCGGTGGCGGTAGCGGGTCTCCTGCTCGCTCAGCCCGTGCCACTTGTCGGGGAGGGGTCGCAGCGCCTTGGACAGGAGCGTCATCTCCACCACGTCCACCGACAGCTCGCCGCGGCGGCTGGTAACCACCTCGCCCTCCGCGCCGACCCAGTCCCCCAGGTCGATCCGCTCGAGCGTCGCCGCCGCCGAAGGGGTGAGCCGGCCGGCCTGGGCCATCAGCTGCACCGTGCCGGTCACGTCGCGCAAGGTGAGGAACACCAGGCGGCCGTGCCCCCGGACACCGGCCACCCGGCCGGCCACCCGCACCACCTCGCCCGAGCGCGCATCCACAGCCAGGTCGTCGTGGCGGTCGCGCAGCTCGGCCACCGTGGCCGTGCGGTCGAAGCGCGCCGGGTAGGGGTCGACGCCGGCCTCCCGCAGCGCCGCGCGCTTGGCCCGGCGCTCGGCGATCTGGGCCTCGAGCCCGCTCGACCCGCCGGCGGGGGGCTCCCCTTGCTGGTCTTCGGGCTCCACCGGTGTGCTCGTTCCTTCGCTCGGAGGTTCAGAAATATACTGCCCGGCCACGAGGGGGCTACACGTGCGGAGGCTGAATTCGGGATGAGCGTGCTCTTCGCCCTGCTCTCCGCGTTCTGCAACGGCTCGACCACGCTGCTGCAGCGCATCGCCAGCGTCTCGAGCCCCAAGGGGATGCCGGTGCCCCGGCTGGCCTGGCACCTGGTCCGCCAGCCCCTGTGGCTGCTCGGGCTGGCCTTCATGGCCGGCACCTTCGTCTTCTCGGCGGTGGCGCTCTACTTCGGCAGCCTCGCCGTGGTGCAGCCGTTCCTCGTGACCGAGCTCATCTTCACCGTGGCCCTGCGCCAGTGGTGGCTGCACGACGAGATCGCCCGGCGCTCGTGGCTGGCCGCCATGCTGATCTGCGGGGGGCTCGCCGGCTTCCTGCTGATCGCCCAGCCCCACGAGGGGGTCCGCGTCCCCTCCGCCGGCGCGTGGGCGGCGGCGGTCGCCTGGCGCGCCGTGGCGGTCGGGCTGCTGCTCCTCCTCGGGCGGCGGACCACCCCGGTCGTGCGGGCCACCCTCACCGGCTGTGCCGCCGGGCTCGTGTGGTCGATCGACGCCGGCTTCGTCAAGAGGGCCACCGAGGTGCTGAGCCGCCACGGCTGGGCGGGCCTGCTCGGGCACTGGTCCCTGTACGCGCTCGTGGTCACCGGGGCGATCGGGATGCTCCTGTTGCAGATGGCCCTGCACGCCGGGCCGCTGACCGCGTCCCAACCGGCCATCCTCATCACCGATCCGCTGGCCAGCATCGTGCTGGGCGTCGAGCTGTTCGGCGAGCACCTCTCGGGCGGCGCCGTGGCCGTGACGGTCGGCGTGCTCATGCTCGGGGTGATGGCCGCCGGCGTCGTGCTGCTGTCCCTCTGGGCGCCCCCGGTCGCGGCGGCGAGCGAGGGCCTCAGCGGGCGCAGGCCCCTGTAGCGGGGCCGGCGGGGCCGGCGCCGACCGCCCTACTTGGTGCTCGAGCCGAGGAACGTGGTGGCGTTGAGGTTGAGCTCGCGCGAGCCCTCGATCTTCCCGTACTCGCGCGGCGTCGTGTCGACGTCGGTGGCCTGGGCCCGCAGCGCGCCGACCGTGCACTCCTCCCGGGCCCGGTGGGCGAAGGGATCGAAGTTGTACCAGCGGCAGGCGTTCTCCCACGTGACCATGTGGATCTCGTCGTCGGGGATCTCGGTCGCCACCAGGGACTTCATCAGGACCTCGGGCGACTCCGGCCACGTCGAGTCCGAATGCGGGTAGTCGCATTCCCACGTGATGGTGTCGACCCCGATGTGGTGGCGGTTGCGCAGGCCCGTCTCGTCGTCGATGAAGCAGGTCTGGACGTGCTTGCGGAACGCCTGGCTCGGCAGGACGTCGCCGAAGTCGGCCCCGGTCCAGCGGCGGTGGTGGTCGTACACGAAGTCGGCCTTCTCCAAGAAGTACGGGACCCACCCGATGCCGCCCTCGGCCAGCGCCACCTTCACTTCCTTGAACTTGCCGAACACCGGCGACCACAGCAGCTCCGCCGCGAAGATCGCCGTCTGGAACGGCATCGACTGCGGGATCACGCTGAAGGGGGTCCGGGGCATGAAGTTCGGGAACCCGCCGAAGTGGAACACCATCACGGTGCCCGTCTCCTCGCAGGCCGCCCAGGCCGGGTCCCACTCGTCACCGTGGAGGTCGGGCATCCCGAAGCGGTGGGTCTCGGGGTGGAAGGACGTGGCGAAGCAGCCCTGCGCCGCGCAGCGCCGGATCTCCTCGGCCATCCACTCCGCCCCGAGGGCGAACCCCGACAGGGCGAGGGGGATGAAGCGGCCCGGGTAGGCGCCGGCCCACTCGTGGATGTGCCAGTCGTTGTAGGCGCGGATCATCGCCGCGGTGAAGTCGCGGTCCTCGCTCTGAAGGAAGAACTGCCCTCCCAGGCCGGGCCACGACGAGAAGTTGATGGACGCCAGGACGCCGTTGACGTTCATGTCGCGGACGCGCTCGTGCACGTCGTAGGTGCCGGGGCGCACCTGGTCGAAGTTGGCCGGGTCCTTGCCCCAGTCCTCGCGCGGGCGGCCCTGCACTGCGTTCAGCCCGAAGGTCGAGATCTCCTGACCCTCGATGAGCCAGGCGTCGGTGCCGTCCGCCCGGCGGATCACCCGGGGCACCCGGTCGCGGTACTTGGCCGGCACATGCCCCTTCATGAAGTCGCTCATGCTGGGCGGCTCGACGACGTGGTCGTCGACACTGACCAGGATCAGGTCCTCGGTGCGCATCTGGTCCCCCTTTGCGGCTCGCGATCGCTCAAAACCATGCTAGTTGTTTGCCGCCCCGGCAGTCACCTCGATCCCGAGTCAGTTTGAATCGGGGCGTGCGGCGGTTGGGGGGAAGTGAGTCTGACGATCCTTTTGCAACCGTTCTTTGGATTGCCCACGCCGACCGACTACGAACACCCCACCCAGGCCGACGACATCGATGCCGACAAACGCTGCTCCGGCCGCGTCGTGTCCCTCCAGGACCAGGGCAGCGCCAAGTCCAAGCACGGTTGCTGAGATGACAAACCCGAGCGCGAGCCCCCACCAAGAGCGCCGATCCCCTCCTTCAACGGCGACCTTCTCGATGTGTTGGCGGTGAGTCGCTTGGCTCTCCGCCATCTTGAGAATGCGGTCCGCCGAACCCGGGAGAACATTCTCATAACCACGGAATTGCTCGGGTGGAGGAAGCGGACCAGCGTAAGCGGACGCTGAAAAGGCAGCCGCGAAAATCGACATGATCTGCGGGTTATTGCCTGACTGCTGCTCAACGGCCTCCCTGACCTGAGGGGGAAGACTCCCGAGAATGTCAGCGAGAGCGGGCAGGACAACAGGCTCCTGGCCCGGAGGGATAGGCTGTGACCCTTCGTCAGCGAGCGACATCTGCAGAGACGCTGGCCATCGCCTCTCGCAGCCTGTCCCCTACCGCGAGCCAGTCCTGAGCTGTCGCCCTGGTATCTGGATCTTCCGGCGGTGCAGTCCTGTTGTACTCAGTCAGGGCGTTCCCGAAGTCAAGCAATCGTCCCACCCCCTCCAGCCAGGAGGGGGTGGCGAACAAGAACGTTGAACGAAAGTCCTCACGCATCGTCGCTGCCCCTTTCATCTGAAAGCATCAGACTGTGATGCAACATGCAAGTTCCACACGGCGATTCTACGGCCAGCACCGGCCAGAACGTAGCACTCTGACCAGGTCAATCCAGCAGACCAGCGATCTCCCACACGGACCATACGTCGTCGGCCCTCCCGGCTGCCATCGCGGGGGTGGTCGGGCGCCCGTGCCGTTCGTGGGCGTCTGGTGGGGTCTGGCGAACCCGTCAGCACCGAAAAGGGGATCGATCACGGTCAGGCAGGGCTTGTGACCGTCCGTGGTGAGCTGGAACCGGTTGCGGAGCAGTCACCTCGCGTTGCCTTGTGTGGATCTCCCTGGCGGCGTTCAGCGCGCATTGCATTATGGTATGCTCATTGTATGGCACAATTCGTGACGCGGCTCGATGATCGGCTCGTCCGAGAGGTGGACGCCCTGGTTTCCGTCGGGGTCGTCGCCAACCGCTCCGAGGCCGTACGGCTCGGTCTCGAGAGGCTGGTCGATCAGCATCGCCGCCGCCAGATCGGGACAGAGATCGCGGAGGGCTACCGCCGCCGGCCCCAGACCGACGAAGAGCTCGCCGGGCTGGATCAAGCTACGCGCGCCTTGGTCGAGGAAGAGCCCTGGTGAGCATTCCGCGCCAAGGCGAGATCTGGTGGGCAGAGACCGAGGACATGCGGCGACCGGTGCTCGTCGTGACTCGCTCGGAGGCGGTCGGCGTTCTGGCTGCGATCGTCGTGGCGCCAGTGACGCGAACGGTCCGGAGCATTCCGACCGAGATCCGCCTCGGCTCGGAGGAGGGCCTGGCGGTCGAGTGCGTGGCATCCTTCGACAACCTGCAACGGGTACGGCGTGCCGCACTCAGGGAAAGGGCCGGAGATCTCGGAGAGCGCCGTGACGAGATGTGCCTCGCCCTCCAAGCCCTCGCAGATTGCTGAGACCGACCCCTCGGACGACGACGGTCACCGTGGTAATGGCGCAGTGGGCCGCCCCGGACCACATTCCCCCTGACGGCGGTCTCAGGCCTCGACAGACGTCCCCTCCGGCTGCAGGCCGAAGTCGAAGTCGTACTCGAACGGCACGATCGTGCGGTAGGGCAGGAACGCCAGCGGCTCGTACACCCCCCCGTGGGCCGGGTACCGGCCGGTGGCCCGCAGCGTGCGCCGGGACCCCTCTATCCGGGGCATGACGTCGGCCGGATCGTCGCCGCAGAGGAGCACGTGCATCGTGAGATCGCCCGCCGCCCCGGCCACGGGGTCGAAGCGGATCGCCGCCAGCACCCCGGGCACGGCCAGCAGGTCGACCACCTGGGTCTCGCGCCACCAGGCGACGGCCTCCTCGCGGCGCTCGGGGGAAGGCGCCCGCCCGATGGCCACGATCATCCCCCGGTGCGCCAGGTACGGCACCGCCGCGGGCGAGACCAGGACACCCGGCCCGGTGAAGGTCTCGGCCAGGCGCCACCGGCCCGAGTAGGTCCCCCGGCCCTGTTGCCAGTACCGCCCGGCCTTCACGATCCCGCGGTCCTTGGTCGTCCAGAACCCGAGGGCCTCGGGCCCGTCAAAGGCCTCCAGCCCGAAGAAGTAGATCGTGGCGTAGGGAGGGTGGCCGCCGGTCAGCTCCCCGGCCACGGCACCGGGGGCGGCCTGCAGGTCCCTCGGCGCCACGTACCGGCGCGCCGTGACCACGTCTCCTTTGGAGATGTGCTCGGGGAGGTGGTCGAGGTCGTACCAGCGGTTGTACTCCGCGGTGTACTCGGCGGGGATGTCGAGCGTCGCGAAGAGGATCCCCTTCACCTCCATGTGCCGCTCCCCCCCGTCGTGGCGAGCTCCACCCAGCCGGCGCCCTCCGAGGAGGCGATGGCCCCGTCGATCACCTCCTGCACGGCGCAGCCGTCGCGGATCGTGGGGGTCGGGGTGGGCTCGCCCCCGAAGGCGGGCAGCCAGTCCTCCAACATGAGCCCCATCGCCTGCACGGCGAACGAGGACCGGCGGGCCGGGAGCTCCACCCCGCTGGCCAGGCGCCGCGTAGAGGGGACGAGGGGGACCGGCTCCGCGCCGACGCGGGCCACCAGGGACCCGGTGGACCCCGGCGAGCGGTTGACGGCGATGGTGCCCTCGCTGCCGTGCGCCTCGAACAGGTTGGTCCCCGCCCCCAGCCCCGCCGAGGAGTTGGAGAGGACGGCCAGGGCCCCCGACTCGAGCCGAAGCAGCACGCCGGAGGTGTCGTCGGCGGTCACCTCCACCTCCCCCTGCGGCGTGGTCACCCGGTCGATGGAGTGGCGGACGTCGGCGCACACGGCGACGGCCCGGCCGAAGAGGGACTGCACGAAGTCGATCTCGTGGGACATCTGGCCGAAGAGGTAGCCGCCCCCCTGGTCGCGCCGGTACATCCAGGCGGCCTGGGGCTTGTGGGTGGGGTGCCAGTAGCCGGTGGTGATGGTGACCTGCACGAACGAGGGGCGGCCGATGGCCCCGCCCTCCACCAGCTCGCGGATCGCCAGGTGCTCGGGCGACCACCGGTTCTCGAAGCACGCGAGCGTGGCCCGGTCGGACGCCTCGGCGGCGTCGGCCATCACCCGCCCCTGGGCCCCGTTGAGCGAGAGCGGCTTTTCGCACAGCACGTGCCGGCCCGCCGCGAGGGCGGCGAGGAACATGTCGTGGTGCCGCTCCACCGGTGCCGACACCGACACGAGGTCGAGGTCGTCGCGGCGCACGAACGACTCCCAGTCGGTGGTGGTGTCGCCGATGCCCAACCGCTCGCCGCCGGCGGCGACCGACTCGGGCCGGCTGCTGCACAGCGCCACCAGCTCGTAGCCGTCCACGGCGGCGAAGGCCG
>Ga0307372_10002708_pt1 | contig 28911 bp, 29 predicted proteins | sample OX1MG_FD_202533 | JGI IMG/M metagenome (GOLD analysis project Ga0307372, IMG submission 202533) | Soil microbial communities from Risofladan, Vaasa, Finland - OX-1 | ecosystem: Environmental > Terrestrial > Soil > Coastal area > Acid sulfate soil | place: Finland: Risofladan, Vaasa | collected... | reverse complement strand
TTCATTAGCTAGATTCATTTGCTATTGACGCTTCTAATTGATTTCAAGATCTTTCAAGTTTCTTATGGGCACGATCAGGTTCGCCGCAACGCATCAGGATGCTCGCACGTACCGCATCACGCAGTGCGCGCGCATCATTGCCACGCTTACCAGTGGGGGTGATAGGCGCAAGCAACTCCACTTCCACTCTGCCTGGACGCGGGCGCATGGTTTCAGCCGGTAATATGGCGCGTGCACCACGAATCACTACCGGCACCACAGGGATGCCTGCGCGCGTCGCAGCCAAAAATGTGCCCATATGAAAAGCCCGCAATCCCGGTTCTTTATGGAATGTACCTTCTGGAAAGAAGCCCAGCGATACGCCATCGCGAGCCAGCTGGATCAGACGCGTGGCGTCGCTCAAGGCGGTCTTGGTGTTGAAACGCTCCACGAATTCCGAGCCCAGCCGCATAAATAGCCAACCCAGTAACGGCATGCTCATGGCCTCCCGTTTTATGACAAACCCGAACCTGGGAGGTAGGGCGGCGGTGAGCAATGCCCCGTCCAAGTAGGTGGCGTGATTGGCAGCCAGGAAGCAGGCACCCGCGGGAAGCTTTTCCAACCCGGTTACCATAACGGGGATGCCAGCCAGCCAGAACAATAGTCGACCGGCTCTCCGGGCCACGCGCCGGCGGCGTACACGGCTAGGCAGGATAATCACATAGAGCGTAGCCGGTAAGCCAAACAACAGTAAAACCACCCATACTCGTAGGGGAAATACCAATGAATATAGGGAGTTAGGAGATTGGCGCATGTGCCGAAGCAGTATCCTGATTGTTCCATTGACGCGCAAGGAAATATGCTAATATTTTACATAAATGAATTTTACGAAGTTGCATTTAAAGCTGTTTAACTCGCACAAGACGATGGTACGTAATGTTATTCGTATACGAAATAACATCTTCCACAAAGCGAGGTGCATTCCATGAGTGATCCAACCATCACCACACACACCGCTTTCCATAATGCAAAAGTACTAACTCACCCAACTCCTGTGGCCGGTCAGCAGGAGGTGGAACGTTTCCTGGATGCCATGTGGAGCGAGCGCGGTTTGGCGGATAACACGCTTTCCGCTTATCGTGCAGATTTGGTCGGATTATGCCGCTGGCTTGATCATCAGCATGTCGGGATCCTGCAGGTCCAGCGTGATCAATTACTGGCTTTTCTGGCTTGGCGTGTGCAGCATGGTGCGCGCCCGCGCTCCACGGCGCGCCAGCTGTCGAGCATCCGGCGATTTTATCGTTATATGCTGCGCGAGGGGCGCATCCATGAAGATCCCAGTACCCGCATCGATATGCCAAAACTCGGTCGCCCCCTGCCGAAATCGCTGACTGAGACTGAAGTGATCGCTTTGCTCAAGGCACCGGATACTACACAAGTGCTCGGAGTGCGTGATCGCGCCATGCTGGAACTGTTGTATGCCACTGGCTTACGTGTGTCCGAACTGGTGACCCTGCGCATCGACCAGGTAAACCTGCGCCAGGGTGTCGTGCGTGTGCTCGGCAAAGGCAAACGCGAGCGCCTGGTCCCCATTGGCGAAGAGGCCCAGACCTGGATCGAGAAGTACCTGCAGGCATCGCGCTCTGAGATCATCGGTACGCAACAAAATGATTTTCTGTTCTCCACACGCCGCAGCGATCACATGACACGTCAGGCCTTCTGGCATATCATCAAACGCTATGCCCAGAAAGCCGGTATAACCGCGACCATGTCTCCCCACACTCTGCGGCATGCATTCGCAACGCACCTGCTGAACCACGGCGCCGACTTACGGGTGGTGCAGATGCTACTGGGACACAGCGACGTGTCGACTACCCAGATATATACCCATGTGGCCCGTGAACGTCTCAAGGATCTGCATGCCCAGCATCATCCCAGGGGCTAACTGCTTATCTGATTGAATATTTGATCACTACTTTTTCAATGAGAATTTTTCTGAGTATCTTATTGATCGGCCTGTTATTCGGCAGTTTATCTGTGCGTGCGGATAGCGTAACCGGTGATGAGACGCATCTTGCAAAGATTCTCGGTCTCAAGATTGAAGACATTGCACCGTCACCCATCCCCGGACTGTATCAAATAACAATCGGCCCACAAGTGGTTTATGTGAGCGCCGACGGGCGCTATATCATCCGCGGTGACATCATTGATGTGCACAGCGGAGATAATTTGACCGCCAGCAATCGCGCAGAGATGCGGCTTGCCTATCTGCGGCAGCTTGGTACTGCGGATATGATCGTGTTCTCGCCTACGCATCCTCAGCACACCATCACGGTACTCACCGATATCGATTGCCAGTACTGCCGTGTGTTCGAGCGTGAGCGGCCGACCTTAAATGCCATGGGCGTCGCGGTGCAATATCTTTTCTTCCCAATTGATGGGATTGGTTCCCGATCCTGGCACAAAGCCATGGCTGTGTGGTGCTCGAACGATCGCAAATCAGCGTTCGAAGCCGCCATGACTGGCAAGCCAGTGACAAGCACACCATGTGATACTGCGGCGATGACAGCTGGTTATCGGTTCGGCAAATTACTGAGCTTAAACGGTACGCCAGCTATCATCACGGACGACGGCCGTTTGATCGACGGCTATCTGCCGCCTACCGAGCTTGTTTCCGTTCTGGATGCAGGATCGCAGACTGCGCAGAAGGCGGCGCATTGAACCCATTTGATGCGGAATAGGCATGGAAGCTTGATTGCATGAGATAATGTTCCTGCTGCATGCAAACAATCGTATATCAAACCGCTTCCGGCGCAAGATCGAGGTGGGCGTCTATCGTATTTGAAATATTTTGGAGGCAAACATGAATTTGAAATTTGTATTAGGCACTCTTGTGGCTGTATCGCTTATCAGTACCACTGCTTATGCCAAGGATTACACCGTCAAGGAATTAAATAGCGGCGCAGGCGGCACGTTCGTATTCCAGCCCGATTTCCTGCACATCCAGCCGGGTGACTCGGTGCACTTCGTGGCCACCGACCCTGGCCATGACAGCAAATCCTATCTGGTGCCCAAGAGCGCACAGGACTGGAAAAGTGAAATCAGCAAGGATATAACTGTAAAGTTTACCAAGCAGGGCGTGTATCTTTATGAGTGTTCGCCGCACCACCTGTTCGGCATGCTCGGTGTTATCCAAGTGGGTAAGGCCGTGAATAAGACGGAGGCCGAGAAAGCCGCGAAGGCGATGGAAGGTAAGCAGCTGATGAACAAGGGGCGGCTTGAGATGCTAATGCAGGAAGTGAAATAGAATCTTTCTGATAACGCAATAGAAATAAAACGCCCGACTGTGACGGGCGTTTTAATTTATCTTCCGGATTTCAGCGATCTAGCAACTTCAGCTTGCCGGGCTTACCTTCCCATTCTTTGGCATCCGGGGGCGCGTGTTTTTGCTGGGTGAGCACCGGCCAGGCTTTGGCTAGTTCGGCATTCAATGCACGGAACTGCTGCTGGTCTTCGGGCAGATCGTCCTCAGCATAGATGGCATTGATGGGGCATTCCGGTTCGCACAGGGTGCAGTCGATGCACTCATCCGGATCGATCACCAGGAAATTAGGGCCCTCGTGGAAGCAGTCCACAGGGCAGACCTCTACGCAGTCCGTGTATTTGCACTTGATGCAGTTTTCCGTGACGACGAAGGTCATGGTTCATGCCTCTGTGGTTGTGTACCGATGACATGATTCTGCCATAAGCACCGGTGGGTTTGCAGTCTCAGGGCACTTCGGGTTTGCGCCAGGTGCTGATATGGAATTCGAACTGTCCGCGGCGTCGGTCCGCAAAGAAGGATTCCAGTGTATAACGCACGCTCGGGAAAGCGATGTCTTTCCAGGGGATGCGCTCCTCGCTGAATAGATCGACTTCCAGGGTCTCGGCACCGACGCCGTATTTCCCGTGCAGCAGCCGGCCGTGAAACATGAAATGCACCTGGTTTACGTGCGGCACGCTCACACACGCCAGCGGCGCCAGCAGTTCCACCTCCGCCAGAGCTTCCTCCCGGGCCTCGCGCAGTGCCGCCTGTTCAAGGGATTCACCGTTTTCCATGAAACCCGCGGGCAGTGTCCAGAAACCGGCGCGCGGTTCGATGGAACGCCGGCACAGCAGTACCTTGCCTTCCCATTCCGGCACGCAGCCCACCACCAGCTTGGGATTCTGGTAATGGATGGCCCCACAGTGCTCGCATACATGGCGGGGCAGGTGATCGCCGGGCGGAGCTTTCACCACCACTTCGTGACCGCATTGGCCGCAGTATTTCATTCGGTATCGGAATCGAGTGTGGTGCCCGGAGTCGGGTTCGAACCGACACTCCTTTGAGGGGAACGGGATTTTGAGTCCCGCGTGTCTACCAGTTCCACCACCCGGGCTTTACTTATAAATCAATGAGCTGCGTTATTTGTGCTATGTAATCGAGATCTATTTTGCCATAGTCTTGCCATAGAGACGAACGGTTGTTTGTCCGAGGTTTTGTGGAGGCTTGTAGCCTATACGCTGCGAGCGTATAGTAAGGTATGGTCATCTTTGAGACCCCGGTATTCACCCGTAGGATTCAGGCGCTTCTCGAAGACGACGAGTATGCCGCGCTGCAATACGCGTTAACACTCGATCCCGCACTGGGAGACAAGATTCCTGGTACCGGCGGTCTACGCAAGGTGCGCTGGGCGGCGGAGGGGCGAGGTAAACGCGGAGGCATCCGTGTTATTTACTACCATTGGTCTCGGGCAGGGCAGCTGTACATGCTGTACGTCTATGCTAAGAACGAGCAACAAGATCTGACACCCGAGCAGAAAAAGTTGCTCAAGCGGCTGATCGAGCAGGAGGTTCCCGATGAATAAGCGCGAGTTCGAAGAGTTGCTGGATAGCGTCCGCCAGATGGGGGCGCATATGCGCGGTAAGCGTGTGCGCGGTATGAAAGCCGTCGAATTGCCGCTTCCTGACGTGCATGCTCTTCGGGAGCGGCTAGGGCTTTCCCAGTCAGAATTTGCCGCGGCATTTGGCTTCAGTTTGCGCACGTTGCAGAACTGGGAACAGGGCCGGGTGCAGCCCTCGGGGCCTTCTCGGGCATTGCTTACCATCCTGGAGGCGGATCCGAAAGCTGCGCTGAAAGCTCTGGCGCACGCGGCGTGATGCCCGAACCAATACCATTGTAATAGCGTGACGGTTCCACAGCAGGATTGTCTCGATATCTATCCGATCCCGTAGGGTATCGGACGCTTGCGAACGGTAGATAGCAGTTGTGCCTGATATTCCCCCCACCAAAGATCGCATGTTGATCCAACAGGTCGCGGATCTCGAGCGCGAATTGGCCACACTTCGCGCGGAAAACGTGCGTCTTCGTGAATCAATGAACCAGGCCGAGATACGTGAATCCTCTCCAATCGAACTGAACGGGTTGTCGGAGACCGCCGCACCAGACAATCCTTCCTTTGTCGCCCCACGAAACCTAAAAACGGAGGACAAGGTTGCGATTTTCAAGCGACTTTTCAAGGGGCGAATGGACATATACCCGGTGCGCTGGGACAGTCAGAGTGGCAAGTCCGGATACGCACCCGCGTGCGGTAATGAGTGGAAGCCTGGCATTTGTGAAAAACCCAGGATCAAGTGCGCGGATTGTCCAAACCGCCTATTCCTACCGCTAACAGACCAGGTGATCTTTGATCATTTGGCCGGGCATCATACGATCGGGGTTTATCCGCTCTTGCAGGATGATACCTGTCATTTTCTGGCCATTGATTTAGACGAAGCGGAATGGCGCGACGATGCACGTGCTTTGATGCGATCCTGTCAGGAATTGCAGGTGCCCGCAGCATTAGAAGTATCTCGCTCTGGAAAGGGCGCGCATTTGTGGATCTTTTTTTCAAACGCCGTTCCAGCTCGCATAGCTCGCCAGCTAGGCTCGGCCATCATCAGCTACACATGCAACCAGCTGCGCCAGCTCAAGCTTTCATCCTACGATCGGCTATTTCCGAACCAGGACAAACTGCCCAGGGGCGGATTCGGCAATCTGATTGCATTGCCGCTCCAGAGGATCCCCCGCGATCGCGGGTTCAGTGTTTTTGTGAATGAAAAGTCTCTACCATATTCTGATCAGTGGGCATTTTTGACTTCTTTGAAGGCAATGCCGTTAGAGGTCATTGAGGAGGCTATCCACAGAGCTACAGGGAGTGGGCACCCATTGGATGTGGCTTTCCTGACAGAGGAAGAGCAGGAGAGACCTTGGGAAAGGTCGGCTAGTCCACCGAGTAATATTTCCGGTCCATTGCCTACGCGATTAACAGTTACGTTTGCCGATCAACTTTACTTCGAAAAGGCAGCACTTCCACCGCCGCTCGCCAACAGGCTGATTCGCTTAGCGGCGTTCCAGAATCCTGAGTTCTATCAGGCCCAGGCCATGCGCTTCTCGGTCTGGAATAAACCCCGAATTATCAGCTGCGCCGAAAATTATCCAAAGCATATTGCCTTGCCTCGCGGCTGTCTGGATGCCGTGACCGCCCTTTGCGGTGGACACAGCATCGCGCTGGATATCCATGACGAGCGCATCACAGGTCAAAGAATTTCCGCTACGTTCTTAGGCACTCTGCGGGCAGATCAGAAGACCGCGTTATCCGCGATGACTAAGCACGATATTGGTGTGCTGAGCGCACCGACTGCCTTCGGTAAGACCGTAACAGCAGCAGCCTTAATCGCGAAGCGCCGCGTCAATACGTTGATATTGGTGCATCGAGTGGCACTGCTCAAGCAATGGCGAGAGCGCCTCGCGACATTTCTGCAGTTACCCGACGACTCTATCGGTAGTATTGGTGGCGGCAAACAAAAGCTGACAGGCAAGATTGACATTGCTGTTATGCAGTCGCTGGTGAGGAAGGGAGAAGTCGCGTCTCGTGTGGCCGACTATGGACAGATCATAGTGGACGAATGTCATCACTTATCGGCATTTTCGTTCGAGTCGATCATGAAGCGCGCCAAGGCGCGATTCGTGCTTGGATTGACGGCAACACCTTACCGTCGGGATGGTCAGCATCCGATCATATTCATGCAGTGCGGCCCAATTCGTCACGTAGCAGCCCAGCCGCCAAATGCACCTCACATGCTGGAGGTGTGGCCAAGACACATTGAGCCGGGAATTGTGCGCTCAGCAGAAGCAGGTATTCAGGAGGTATTTAGGCAGCTGGCTGTGAATCCATCACGGAACGCCCGGTTAGTGCAGGATATTGTTGGCCTCTACGGAGAAGGACGGAAACTCATAGTGTTGACTGAGCGTACCCAGCATGTGGAAGAGCTTCGCACGGCACTCACAGGGGTCATTGAAAATCTCTATGTTCTTCACGGGCGACTGGCCAAGAAACAGCGTAGGGGTGTACTCGGAGGCCTTGAAGCACTACCTGGCAATGCCCCCCGTGTCCTACTGGCGACTGGAAGACTGTTGGGCGAGGGCTTTGACCATGCGCCTCTGGACACCCTGATTCTCGCCATGCCAATCTCATGGAAAGGTACATTGCAGCAATACGCTGGGCGATTGCATAGGGAGCATGCGACGAAATCAGACGTACGGATATACGACTATATAGATGATGGGCACTTGCCGCTGGAGCGGATGTGGATTAAACGGCAGCGCGGTTATCGAGCGATGGGCTACGTGATTAAGAACGATCTCGTGAGTCAGGGGCGATTCAGCGCATTTTCTTCTGCAGATAATCCGTCACTGGCCGTGCCATAACTACGCCATAGTGCCGATGCACTTTGGTGCATTCCGGTGCACGAGCTTGCAGATTGAAATATAAGGGAGTCATGCATTTACGTGCATGGCGATGCAGGGAAATGCAGTTTTCGTGCTTTTTGAGTCCCGCGCGTCTACCAGTTCCGCCATCCGGGCAGGGTGTGCGTCTGTGAAAGGCGCAAATTATATCAGGCAGAGCCGCTACGAAGTCTTTGAGCACCACTTCCTACAGGTTTGCGATATTCGCCTACATCCGGCGAGGCTGCGCCTTTCAGACGCATTCCTCAGGCCGGCTTGAGCGGATTTCAAGCTCCTGTATGCTTTGACGCCGCCGACAGATGTTATTCGGGGCTGTCGGTAAGCCCTTATAGAGCCCCTCGGTTTGGCCAGAATGGGAGATCCACATGCAACGTCGTTACGGGTTGTTGATACCCCTGTCCGCTTTCCTGATAGCTGCCGCACTGTATAACGCTGGAATCTTATTCTTCTCAGCACGACTGCCCATGAACATCGCACTCGTGGATGGGCATAGCGCGGAGATCAGTCCGCTCGCGGGCACGCCCTTGCCGGCGCCGCTCGTGGCCGGCGACCGGATCGAGCTGGGCCAACTGGATCCATCGGCACGCGCAGCCGTGGATATCGCTCTAACTGGAAAGACTTTTCCTGTCGGGCATACCTATGAGTTGAAGATTCGCCGAAATGGCGGGCTGCTTGGGGTACCGGTCACTACTATCAGTACGCCGCCTTCAACGCAGTGGCGTTGGATCGAGGGTACGTCTGTATTCGTGGCACTACTGCTTGGGGTGATGTCGCTGCTGTTGCTTTGGTACGGCCGCGACCGGGCGGCGTGGGGCATGGCCCTATAGAGCATGGGTTATGTGGTCGGCATCATGTGCAATACCATGCCGGTGGACGGGACCCTGGGTGTGGTCTTTCTGCTGGTGTCCGAAATGTGTTTCGTGCTGGCCCGGATCGGTTTTTACCTGATGGCGGATTCTCTGGTGGGCACGAGCTTCTCGGCCCGCACGCGTATGCTCTTCCGCACGGCGTTCATTGTGTTTCTTACTGTTGGCGCCGCCCAGCCCCTAGTCGGGACCGCGGTGTTAGCGCTCACGGGTTGGGCGGGGATCATATTGCCGAAATACTCACTTTTGTTTTCATGGATCTATACCGTCCCGATCGTGATGCTGGTGGTCGGTGCCCGTTCTGTGGATGCCCGGCAGCGGATGCGCCTGCGCTGGGTCATGTGGAGTGCGGTCAGCGTACTGATTTCCGTCACCATCACTAACGCCATACCCATGGGTTTCGTGGCTGCCTCAGCCGTTTCGTATTTCTCTTTCACATTCGGCAGTTGCGGCTTCATGTACGCGCTGCTGCGGCACCGGGTGGTGGACCTGAACGTGGTCGTGGACCGTGCCTTGGTGTATGGCGGTGTGACCATGCTGGTGGTGGGTATTATTGCGGCCGTCAACAGTCTGGCTTTGCGTGCGACTCTCGGTGCGGGGACCAGTCTGCTGCTGCAGGTGGTGGTGCCGCTGGCCCTGGGCATCGTGCTCGGCAAGGTGCGTGCTTATATGGATAGGCTGGTGGAGCGCGTGCTGTTTCGCAAGAAATATCTCGCCGACAAGGCGCTCCGGACCTTCGCACGGCGCTGCGGACATATGCAGGATGTCCCGCATCTTCTGGAGGCAGCGGTTAAAGAGATCCAGAAGCACACCGGCAGCCCCCGGGTTGCCCTATATGCTGCAGCCGACGCGGGATATACCCGCATGAGCCAGTCGCTGGATGCGCACTATCCCGAAAAGCTGCAGGCGGATGATCCCGCCATGGTGGCGACCCGCGCCGATCACCAGGCGATCGATCTGGAGGACCTGGAAAGCGGCCTCGGTACCGATGGTTGCGTGTTTCCCATGATGGTGCTGGGCGTGCTTCGCGGCGTGCTGGTGTGTGCCAACCGTCCCGGGGAGCGTTACGCCGCCGATGACAAGAAGTTGCTCACGCATGTGGCGCGGGATGTGGGCGCGGCCTGGCGTATCCTCAGGGCGCGTGATAACGAGGAGTTCGTGCGCACGGTGGCACGTGGGCATCTCGATTTGGAGGCGGCCAGGTCGCGGGCGCTGGCGCTGGAACTCAACTGGGCGGGTGCCTGAGTTGCGCATACTTCAGCAGGCGCACACACCCTGGATTTCGGTAGCCCATCTGAGTCAGACCAAGTTAAGGCGAGATTAATGGCTGGTTATATGGAATCAGGACAATTACATAGATGAAACTTGCCTATCATCCTGTTTTATTCTGAACAACCAGTACAACTCACACAGACCATGCGACGCCAGGATTTCAACTACCAACTGCCAAAAGAGCTGATCGCCCAGCATCCCCTGCCACAGCGTACCGCTAGCCGCCTGCTGTGCCTGGATGGCGCGACTGGCAAATATGTTGACCGCCAGTTCTGCGACCTGCCCGCACTGCTCAAGCCCGGCGATCTGCTGGTATTCAATGACACCCGGGTGATCCCGGCGCGATTGTTCGGTCGCAAGGACAGCGGCGGCACGGTAGAACTGCTGGTAGAACGCATCCTGGATGAGAAGCATGCGCTGGTGCTGGCGCGCGCTAGCAAACCTTTGCGTCCCGGCATGCACATACGGGTAATGGATGCGGCGGATGTGATGGTGCTGGGCCATGCAGGTGATTTCATCCAGGTGGAATTCATAAATGCGGTCTTGCCGGATTTTCTCCACCAACACGGACGTGTGCCTCTACCACCCTATGTGCAGCATGCGGACAGCCCTGAGGACCGGGAGCGCTATCAGACGGTGTATGCGAAAGTGCCGGGCGCAGTGGCCGCGCCCACCGCCGGCCTGCATTTCGATGAGGCGATGTTTACGGAGTTGGACCGGTCGGATGTCGCACAGACCTACATAACTTTGCATGTGGGTGCGGGCACGTTCCAGCCGGTGCGCGAGGACGATATCCTCGAACATCGTATGCACAGCGAGCAGGCAATCGTATCCCAGGAAGTCTGTGACGCGGTGGCCGATACCCGCGAGCGCGGCGGGCGGGTGGTAGCGGTCGGCACTACGGCGGTCCGCAGCCTGGAAACGACCGCTGCGGAGGATGGCAGCCTGCGGCCGTTTTCCAGCGAGACCACACTCTTTATATATCCCGGCTATAAATTCCGGGTAGTGGATGCTCTGCTCACCAACTTCCATCTGCCGGAGTCCACACTGTTGATGCTGGTGGCGGCATTTGCTGGCCGTGACAACATCCTGGCTGCCTATCATCATGCTGTGGAAAAGCGCTATCGTTTTTTCAGTTATGGCGATGCCATGTTCATTACCGCATCACCGGATGCGAGAATGCGCGCATGAAGTTTGACCTGCTTTCGACCTCTGGCGGTGCGCGCCGCGGCCGGCTCAGCTTCGCGCGCGGTAGCGTGGAGACGCCGGCCTTCATGCCGGTGGGCACCTACGGCACGGTCAAGGCCATGACGCCGGAGGAATTGCGCGAGGTGGGCGCTCAGATCATCCTCGGCAATACCTTCCATCTGATGCTGCGTCCGGGTACCGAGATCATCCGCGCCCATGGGGGACTACACCGGTTCATGCATTGGGATGGCCCAATCCTCACCGATTCCGGCGGCTTCCAGGTCTTCAGTTTGGCGGAACTTAGGAAGATCAGCGAGGAGGGCGTTGCTTTCCAGTCGCCAGTGAACGGCGATCCGTTGATGCTGACACCGGAGGATTCGATCCGCGTACAGCATCTATTGGATGCCGACATCATCATGGTGTTCGACGAATGCACGCCCTATCCGGCAGACGAGATCACAGCGCGGGACTCCATGGAAATGTCATTGCGCTGGGCACAGCGCTGTAAACAGGCACACGGCGATAATACAGCAGCGCTCTTCGGCATCGCCCAGGGCGGCATGCACCCTCACTTGCGCGAAGCTTCGATCGTCGGGCTAAAGGACATCGGCTTCGATGGCTATGCATTGGGGGGCTTGTCGGTGGGCGAACGGGAGGAGGAACGTCTGCAGGTTTTGGAGACGGTGGCTCCGCACATGCCCACAGACAAACCCCGATACCTCATGGGCGTGGGTATGCCCGAGGACATCGTGGAGGCTGTGCATCGCGGCATGGACATGTTCGATTGTGCGCTGCCCACTCGCAATGCCCGCAATGGCCATCTGTTCACGTCCAAGGGTGTGGTGCGAATCCGCAACAGCCGATACCAGCTGGACACCGCACCGATCGACGCAGACTGCGGTTGTTATACCTGCAGGAATTACACCCGCGCGTATCTGCGGCATCTGGACAAGTGCGGCGAGATCCTGGCGCCGCGGCTGATGACCTATCACAATCTTTATTACTACCAGACCCTGATGGCCAGTATCCGCAGCGCGGTGGAGGCCGACCGGTTCGAGGCATTCAGAGCGGAATTCCATTCCGGTCAGGAGAAAAGCGTGCCGCTTGTGCCATAATGCGCCGCCATTGCGGCCAAAAGCCGTGCCGGACGTTGTAAAATCCGCGCTCGCGGCGGTGCTGAGAGCCCCAGACTAGATACAACCTTAAGACAATATCGGGATAGCCCATGAACTTTTTTATCCAAGATGCCTACGCTGCCGGCGGACCGGCCCCGCAGGGGGACAGCCAGTTCATCACCATCATCATATTCGTGGTGCTGATTGGGTTTTTCTGGCTCTTCCTCATCCGCCCACAACAGAAGCGCCAGAAGGAGCATCAGAAGATGCTCTCGGCCATTAGCAAAGGCGACGAAGTGGTGACCAACGGCGGTGTGCTGGGGCGCATCAAGGACCTGGACGAACAATTCATTACCCTGGAAGTCGCTCCCGGTGTCGACCAGCGCATACAGAGACAGGCCATCAGCGCGGTGATGCCCAAGGGCACTCTCAAGAATCACCTGAAATAATCATTCCGGATTATTACGCATGCTGAACCGCTATCCGGCCTGGAAAAATATTACCGTCATCCTGGTGACGGTGCTGGGCATTCTGTTTGCGTTGCCGAATCTGTATGGCGATGACCCGGCGGTACAGATTTCTGAAAACAACGCTACCCTTTCAGATGCCACCACCACCCAGGTGGAGCAGGCGCTGGATACCGCCAAACTACCCTACAAATCCGCGCTCCTCAGAGATAACCGCCTGCTAGTGCGTTTCACCGACACCGATACGCAGTTGCGCGCCTTGGCAGTGGTCAAGAAAGCGCTGGGCAATGGCTACTCAGTGGCCCTGAATCTGGCGCCGCGCACGCCCAAGTGGATGCGCGACATTGGCCTCAAACCCATGGCCAAGGGCCTGGATCTGCAGGGCGGTGTGCACTTCCAGCTGCTGATAAATATGGATGCTGCGGTGCAGACCAAGCTGCAGCGCAACGCCACCGACATCCGCGGCAGCATGCGCGAGAAACTGATCCGATATGAAGATGTCACTCTGTCTGGCGACGCTATCAACATAACGCTGCGTTCGCCGGACGACGTGGCCAAGGCCAAGGCATTCATCAACACCGAATACCCGGGAATGATCGTGACGGCCGGCTCCCAGCCCAACTCACTGGTCGCGCGCATGAGCCCCAAAGACATCCAGCAGCTGCACCAGTTCGCGATTGAACAGAATATCACCACCTTGCGCAACCGTGTGAATGAGCTGGGCGTATCCGAGCCGGTGGTGCAGCAGCAAGGCAGCAACAGCATCGTGGTGGAATTGCCGGGCGTGCAGGATACAGCACGTGCCAAGGAAATCCTGGGCGCCACGGCCACGCTGGAATTCCGCTTGGTGGATTACGGCGCCGATGCCGCGCTGGCCAAGCAAACCGGCCATATTCCCCTGGATGATCAATTGTTTCCGGACAAGGCCGGCAATCCGGTGCTGCTCAAGCGTGATGTCATCGTCAGTGGAGACCAGCTAGTGGACGCGGTTTCCGGTTACGACCAGGAAAGCGGTACCCCGGATGTGAATGTCACGCTGGATTCCGCGGGCGCCTCCAAGATGGGCGAAGTGACCCGTGAGAACCTCGACAAGCCTATGGCGGTGCTGTATATCGAGACCAAGACCGAGAACACCAAAGTCAATGGCAAGATCGTGCCAGTTTACAAGAAGGTTTATACCGTCATTAATGTCGCCACCATTCGCGGTATTTTCAGCAAGCGCTTCCAGATCACCGGGCTTGGTCAGCAGGAAGCCCAGAACCTGGGGTTGCTGTTGCGCGCCGGCTCCCTGGCGGCACCTATGGACATCGTCGAAGAACGCACCGTGGGACCGAGCCTTGGTCAGGAGAACATCAAACAGGGTTTCTATGCGGCGCTGCTGGGTTTCATCCTGGTGGTGGTGTTCATCGCCCTGTACTACAAAGTCTTCGGTGTGATCGCCGACCTGGCGGTATTCATGAACTTGGTGCTTACGGTGGCACTGCTGTCGCTGATCCAGGCGACCCTCACCTTGCCGGGTATCGCCGGCATCGTGCTGACACTCGGCATGGGCGTGGACGCCAATGTGCTGATCAACGAACACATCCGTGAAGAAGTGCGAGCCGGCAATTCGCCGCAGGCCAGCATCCATGCGGGTTATCGTCGCGCTTTCGCCACCATCGTGGACGCCCACGTGACCACGCTGACCGCCGCCATCATGCTGTTCCTGTTCGGCGCCGGTCCGGTGAAAGGTTTCGCCGTGACCTTGTCGCTCGGCATCCTCACTTCGCTATTCACCGCCATCATGGGTACGCGCTCCCTGGTCAACTGGTTCTACGGCGGGCGCAACCTCAAGAAGCTGCCGGTGTAAGGGGAAGCCATCATGGAATTCTTTCACAAAGTCCCGCAGATCAATTTTCTGGCAGCCCGCAAGCTGGCCATGGGCATGTCGGTGGCGGTGCTGGTCATAGCGGTGGTGTCCCTGTCCACCCATGGTCTCAATTTCGGCGTGGACTTCACCGGTGGCGTGACCGTGCAGGTCGCCTATCCGCAGCCGGCCGAACTGCGCCAGATACGCGATACCCTGGGGGCGGCCGGCTACAAGGATGCCATTGTGCAGAATTATGGCACGCCGGAAGAAGTGCTGATCCGCCTGCAACCTAAACAGGGCGTATCCGACAAGGACACCGGCAGCACGGTGCTGGCGGCGCTGCAGAAAGCCTCGCCAGAAGTGAAACTGGAGCAGGTGAATTTCGTAGGCCCGGAAGTGGGTAAGGACCTCGCCACCAAGGGCGCACTGGCTTTCTTCCTGACGCTCACCGGCATCCTGCTGTATATCTGGTTCCGGTTCGAATGGCGGCTGGCATTAGGCGGCGTGGCTGCGACCCTGCATGACGTGGTGTTCGTAGTGGGCTTCTTCTCTATCTTCCATCTCGAATTCGATCTCAACGTGTTGGCCGCGGTGCTGGCGGTCATGGGCTACTCGGTGAATGACACGGTGGTGGTATTCGACCGCATCCGCGAGGACTTCCGCATCACCCGCAAGGGTTCGCCCTTCGAGATCATCAACTTGGCCGTCAACCAGACCCTGTCACGTACCATCATCACATCAGGCGTGACCCTGCTGGTAGTGATCGCATTGCTGATCCTCGGCGGCCCGGTGCTGCATGGATTTTCCATGGCCCTGTTTGTGGGCATCATCGTCGGCACCTACTCATCTATCTATATCGCCAGCGCTACCGCACTGATGCTGGGCGTGAGTAAGAAGGATCTCATGGTGGTGGTCAAGGAAGACCGGAAAGTGGATGACATGCCATAAGAAGGAAATATTCTTGAAATATAAAAAGCGCTTTGGCGCCTTTTATATTTCAAGGATTCTTAATCCCCTCGCTCCATGTGGGAGAGGGAAGGGTTAGGGGTGATGTGCGGCCTGCGGCCGCATTCAATTATGAGATGGGGCTTCCGCGCCCCTTCTTATTTCCGTCATTCCGGCGGAAGCCGGAATCCAGTTTCTATTTTCCTTCTGGCCATTGTGGGAGAAGGTTGGGTTGAGGGGGATTTGAAGTGCGATCTTCGGTCGCGATGATTTATTGCGGGTTCACGCACCCGTGGGCGTGATACTTTCCTTCTGAGCGGGGTCGGACCTGCATAACTGTTTGATGTATTGGGAAACATATAACAATAACGACTGAATGGCTGTCTTAAGCGGCCCGTTTAGCAGTTAAAACAGCGTTCTCACAGAGATAACAGCGTGACCGGTGCCAATATGATGCAGGATATCGCGTTCACTACCCTTTATTAAAATTGTTTTTAGCTGAGCATTGGTTTGAATTCTTCCGCCAGCGCTTGGTAGATCTTCTCGCCACCGGCAAGGATGTTTCCATCTTCGGGGAAGCCCGGGCTGCCGTCGAAGTGGCCGACGAGGCCACCGCATTCTTGGATCATGAGCACGCCGGCGGCCATGTCCCAGGGTTTCAGGCCCATTTCCCAGAAGCCATCCATGCGACCAGCGGCCACGTAAGCCAGATCCAGTGCTGCAGAACCTGGGCGGCGCACACCAGCGGCTTTGCGCACCACCGCTTCGAACATCTGCATATACAGATCGAGGTTATCTTTTTCGCGGAACGGGAAGCCAGTGCCGATGAGCGCGCCATCGAGGGTTTTCAATAAGGTGACACGCATGCGTCTGCCATCCACCTGCGCGCCTTCACCACGGCTGGAGGTAAACAATTCCTGGCGCATGGGATCATAGATGACGCCGTGTTCCAGGCGACCGCGGTGTCTGAGGGCGATGGAAACGCAGAATACCGGAAAACCATGCAAAAAATTGGTGGTGCCATCCAATGGATCGATGATCCACTGGAATTCATCATCGCTCCCTTGGGCGCCGCTTTCCTCGGCGAGGATGGCGTGGTCCGGATGGGCCTTGCGGATGGTGGTGATGATTTCATCTTCGGCAAGGCGATCTACCTGGCTTGCGAAGTCGTTGTGATCCTTGACCTTGATGGTAAGGCGGTCGATCCGGCCCACATGACGGATGATGATGTCACCGGCGCGGCGTGCGGCGCTGATGGCGATGTTCAATAACGGATTCATAAAGCCTCTTCACGAGCGCTGGTGAATGTATGGTTTCAGGTTAAAGAGCGGGCCGCGTGTATAGGTCTTCGCGGCAGGGCGCGTAGAATAGCAGAAGCCTCAAACTGCCTCCAACAACATGCCACGTCATATCCGTATTGTACTAGTTGAAACCAGCCATCCCGGCAACATCGGTGCCGCCGCCCGGGCCATGAAAACCATGTGCCTGGAGCAACTGTTGCTGGTGAACCCGCAGGAATTTCCGCATGCAGATGCCAGCGCCCGCGCTTCCGGCGCCACTGATATATTGGAGCACGCACGGGTGACGGGGAGTCTTGATGAGGCGCTGTTTGGCTGTGCTCTGGTAGCTGGCACCAGCGCACGCCATCGCACTCTCAGTCCAACTGCGCTGACACCGCAGGAATGCGTACGCAAGTTGATGGCAGTACCACCGGATCAGGATGTGGCAGTGGTATTTGGTCGCGAGCGCATCGGACTTACTAATGAAGAAACTGACCGTTGCCACTACCTCATCCATATTCCTGCAAACCAAGATTACGGCTCGCTCAATCTCGCCGCCGCCGTGCAGGTAGTCGCCTATGAATTCATGCTGGCGAAGGAGATGTTCGGAATTGCATCGGCGAGCACACCGCCTTTCGCTACGACCGAGGAGATGGAGGGTTTGTACACACATCTTGAGGCAGCTGCGCGTGACAGCGGATATCTGGATCCTGCCAATCCCAGGCATCTCATGCGGCGACTGCGGAATCTGATTAACCGTGCGCAACCCGACCACAGTGAGGTGAATATCCTACGCGGCCTGTTGAATGCATTGCAGCACAACCGGCTCAGGCGCGACCGGGAAAAAGACTGATTTCTCAACTTGGTATAATGCCGTCCAGAATCCTTTCAGCACGGTTGCTCGTGAACATGGCCATCTATCTGGATAACAACGCCACCACGTCACTGGATCCGCGGGTGCTGGACGCCATGTTGCCGTGGATGCAAGGCGTACATGGCAATCCCTCCAGCATTCACCATCCCGGACGTGCAGCGCGTGCAGCCCTTGATATGGCACGTGCGCACGTGGCGGCGTTGGTAAACGCCCAGGCCGCGCAGGTGGTTTTTACCAGCGGCGGTACGGAAGCGGACAACCTGGCGCTCAAGGGTGTTTGCCACGGCAAGTCCCATAGCCGAGTGCTGATCAGCGCCATCGAACACGCGGCTGTGCTGGGGCCGGCCGAGGATCTCATCCGGGAGGGTTGGCAAGTGCAGCGGATACCCGTGGATACCGGTTGTCGTCTCGATTTCAATGCGCTGCGAAAAATGCTGGAAGAGGAAGTACGTCTGGTATCGGTGATGCTGGCGAATAACGAGAACGGCGCGATCCAGGATGTGAAAACTGTGGCTGCGGTTGCCCGGAAACGTGGTGTGTTGATGCATACTGACGCCATCCAGGCGGCCGGAAAAGTGTCAGTAGATTTTGCCGCATTGGGCGTGGACCTCATGAGCCTCTCGGCCCACAAGTTTGGTGGTCCACATGGTGTGGGCGCACTCATCGTGGATCGGGGTGTGGACCTGGCGCCACAGATAACCGGTGGCGGTCAGGAACACGGACAGCGCGGCGGCACAGAAAATCTTGCGGGCATCATCGGCTTCGGCAAAGCCGCAGAATTGGCGCATCTGGAACTGGATACACGCCGCCGGCATATGCATGCGCTGCGGAATGATCTGGAGGCGGGCCTTCTATCTATACCCGGCATCAGTATTTTCGCTGGGTACACAGAACGTCTGCCCAACACCGTGCAACTTGGGGCCGATGGATTCGACGGAGAATTCCTGGTAATGGAATTGGACAAGCGAGGCATTGCGGTCTCCAGCGGATCCGCCTGCCATAGTGCCAGCGGCCAACCCAGCCACGTGCTGCTGGCCATGGGCATTGACGAAGTGCATGCGCGCAGTGCGGTGCGTATCAGTTTTGGAATGCAGAATACCGTGGACGATGTTCACACACTGCTGGCGGCGCTCACCACGATCGCCTCGAAACGCAGCGGCGCGCTGGCGCTGGCATGATCATTAATAAAGCAACATGAAGCATAAAATCATCTATCTGGATTATGCCGCTACCACACCGGTGGATCCAAGGGTGGCGGAGAAAATGGCCGGATGTCTGACATGCGAAGGCATGTTTGCCAATCCTGCTTCCGCGCATGCACCGGGACGGGCCGCGCGTGGTGCAGTGGAACGCGCACGCGGCCAGGTGGCGGCGCTGGTGGGCGCAGAACCCGGCGAGATTATTTTCACCTCCGGCGCCACGGAGTCCGACAATCTGGCCATCAAGGGCGTGGCGCATTTCTATGAGCAAAAGGGCCGGCATCTCATCACCTCCCGCATCGAACACAAGGCGGTGCTGGATACCTGCAAACAGCTGGAGGGCAATGGCTTCGATGTGACCTGGCTGAAGCCGGATGGGGACGGGTTGATACAGCCGTCCATGGTGGAGCAGGCCTTGCGTCCTGATACGGTGCTGGTCTCCATCATGCATGTGAATAACGAGATCGGCACCATCAACGACATCGCCGCCATCGGCCGCATCACCCGAGAACACGGGGTGTTCTTCCATGTGGATGCGGCCCAGAGCACCGGCAAACTGCCTATCGATCTGAAAAACCTACACGTGGATCTGATGTCCTTTTCCGGGCACAAGCTCTACGGCCCCAAAGGCATCGGCGCGCTCTATGTGCGCCGCATACCCCGCGTGCAGCTCGATCCGCTGATTCACGGTGGCGGGCACGAGCATGGCTTGCGTTCCGGCACTCTCGCCACCCATCAGATCGTCGGCATGGGTGAAGCGTTTGATCTGGCGCGCCAGGAACTGGCAGAAGAAGTTCCGCAACTGCGCGCCATGCGCGAGAAGTTATGGCAAGCGTTGCATGCCACCATCCCCCAGGCGGTTTTGAACGGCCACCCGACTCAGCGCGTCTGCGGCATCCTCAACGTAGCTTTTCCTGGGATCGAGGGTGAGAGCCTGCTGTTTGCCTGCGGCGCGCTCGCGGTTTCCAGCGGCTCCGCCTGTACCTCAGCGGATCGGCAACCCTCGTTTGTGTTGCGGGCCCTGGGACGGGATGATCAACTGGCTGGCAGTAGCATCCGCTTCAGTGTAGGGCGCTTCACTACTACCGCGGAGGTGAAAGCGGCGGCACGCATCGTGGGTGAGGAATATCGCCGGCTACTGGATTTGGCACCAGCGGGATAAATGGCAGCATGCTCTACGATACCGATTACAGTGCCACAGTCTGGCGCCATTTCTGTACGCCCAAAAATGCGGGTGTATTTATGGTGGATACGCCCGGGGTGCTTAGCGGTACGGCGGGCGCGCGTAAAAATGGTCGAGTCGTGGAATTCCAGCTGCAGGTGGGCACCGATGGCCAAGTGGCTGATTGCCGTTATCGTGTATATGGCTGTCCGGCCACCATCGCGCTGTGCTCCCTGACCAGTGAAAGGCTCAAGGGTGGACCACTGGCCGCTGCCGCTACCTATAACGTAGTGAAACTAGCGGAGCAGCTGGGCTTGCCGGCCGAGAAGCGTGCTGCGGCGATCACGGTGGAAGACGCAATTCGCAGCGCCGCCGCGAGGTACAATAGTCACCTACGCTCGACGCAGGCGCCCACGGAATTTATCACGGAGCTTTAAGAGAAATGGCCATCACCTTGACAGATACCGCCGCACGGCGGATCAGCAGCTACCTGGAGAAACGCGGCGGTGGCGTGGGCCTGCGTCTGGGTGTTAAGAAGACCGGCTGTTCAGGATTTGCCTATGTGGTCGATTATGCGGATGCCGCCCAACCGGAAGACGTGATTTTCGAACAGCACGGCGTCAAAGTGCTGGTGAGACGCGACAATCTGCCATTCCTCGACGGGACCCAGGTGGATTTTGTTCGCCAGGGCTTGAACGAGTCCTTCCAGTTCCATAATCCGAACGTGAAGGATGAATGTGGCTGCGGAGAAAGTTTCAACATCTGAAAATCCTCGAATTCCCGGAGCTTCCGCCCGATTTTCATTGCCTGCAACAGCCCTCTGCCGGTACACTTAATCCTTTAGAATTCGCTGAAAACCCGCGGTTCCTTACCACGGACTGCCCGGCAATGCGGGCTTCCGGCAGTCCACCATCCTCAACGCATCGGAGATGCATTCGTGGCAAATGAGCGCACCCTGTCCATTGTCAAGCCTGATGGTGTGGCTAAAAATATCATCGGTGAAATCTATGCCCGTTTCGAGAAAGCCGGACTCAAGATTGTAGCAGCGCGCATGTTGCACTTGACCCGTGCCCAGGCAGAAGCTTTCTACAGCGTGCATCGCGAGCGGCCGTTCTTCAAACCACTGGTAGATTTTATGATTTCAGGACCGGTGATGGTCCAGGTGCTGGAGGGTGAGAACGCTATCGCCCGCCATCGCGAGGTGATGGGTGCCACCAATCCAAAGGAGGCCAAGCCCGGAACCATCCGTGCAGATTTCGCCAAGACTGTAGATGAGAACGTGGTGCATGGTTCGGATGCGATGGAGACTGCAAGTAATGAAATCGCTTTTTTCTTTGCGCAGAATGACATCTGTCCGCGTACCCGTTGAGCACCCATGATTGAGAATGAAGCCAAGGTGAATTTGCTGGGTCTGGATCGGCAGGCGCTGGAAATGTTTTTCGCGACACTTAGCGAGAAGCCTTTCCGTGCGCGCCAGTTGATGCAATGGATCTATCACCGCAGTGTGACGGATTTCGACGCCATGACCGATCTTGGCAAAGCATTGCGCGCCCGGCTCAAGGACTGCGCTGAGATTCGCCTACCGGAAGTCGTGGACGAACAGTTTTCAAACGACGGCACACGCAAATGGTTGTTGCGCATAGATGCCGCGAACAGTATCGAAACAGTATTCATACCGGACCAGGAACGCGGCACCTTGTGTATATCTTCGCAGGTCGGCTGTGCCATGGATTGCAGCTTCTGTGCCACCGGCAAACAGGGCTTCAACCGTAATCTCAGCGCTGCTGAGATCGTTGCCCAGGTGTGGGTGGCGAACCAGCGCCTGGGAGCTATCCATGGTGTAGAGCGCGCCATCACCAATGTCGTGTTCATGGGTATGGGCGAACCTCTGGCCAATTACAAACATGTGTTAACCGCATTGCACGTATTTCTGGATGATTTCGGCTATGGCCTGTCGAAGCGCCGCGTGACCGTGAGCACCTCGGGACTGGTGCCGAATCTCAACAAACTTTCCGGGGAATGCGATGTGGCGCTGGCGGTCTCGCTGCATGCACCCAACGATGCGCTGCGCAACGTGCTGGTGCCCATCAACAAGGTGCATCCGATCACTGAACTCATGGCTGCCTGCCGCGACTATGTGCGCAATCAGGACCGTAGCCACGTACACATCACCTTCGAGTATGTGATGCTCGCGGGTGTCAACGACAGCCTGGATCAAGCGGGGGAACTTGCGGAGCTGGTAGGGGATATCCCCTGCAAAATCAATTTAATTCCCTTCAATGCCTTCCCGGGTACCGAGTATCAGCGCTCATCCGATGAGGTGATCGAGCGTTTCGGTGAGTATCTGTGGAATAAAGGTATAGTGACCATCACGCGCCGTACCCGTGGCGATGATATCGACGCCGCCTGCGGTCAGCTGGCAGGCAAGGTTCAGGATCGAATCCGGCGTGAACAGCGTATGCGCGAGCATTTGGAGGTACGGTTATGAAGATACGGAATATCAGGTTTTTTTCGATATTGGCCGCGGTGCTTATGTTCGCGGGCTGTGTCAGTACTTCCTCGACACCGGACAACAAGGTTTCACTGAAACAGGCATCACAGGACAATGTGTCGTTGGGAGTTGCCTATTTGCAGCAAGGGCGACGCGATCTGGCCATGCAGAAACTGCAGTTGGCATTAAAGCAGGATCCCGACAACGCCAATGCTTATTCGGCTCTCGGGTTACTCTACAACAGCAGCAGTGATTTCAAGCGTGCTGATGAGAATTATCATGAAGCCTTGGACAAGGCGCCGGATGATCCGCAGATCCAGAATAACTATGCAGTATTCCTATGTCAGCAGGGCAAGCCAAAAGCATCGGAAAAGTACTTCATTGAGGCGGCACAAAACCCATTGTATCCGACTCCCGAAGCGGCTTATGCCAACGCCGGCGTATGTGCCAATCTTATACCCGACAAAGTGGCGGCGGAGCAGTACTTCCGCAAGTCACTGGCCATCAATCCGAGTTATCCCCTGGCACTTTATCAGATGGCGCGCTTAAGCTATGACCAGAAACAGTATCGCGATGCACTGATATATATACAGCGCTTCGAATCGGCCTCACCCACACCGCGGCCAGAAGTTTTGTTATTGGGTGTACGCACAGAGAATGCTCTTGGCGACAAGCAGGGTGCGGAAGGCTACTCGAAGAAATTACGCATCCTGTTTCCAAATTCACCCGAAACGCAGCAGTTGAATCAGAGCTATAACAATGCAGGAAACCCCGGCTAATAGCCCGTTGAACAGTGTAAGTGACAGTCTTGGAGCGACGCTGCGCAGCGCGCGTGAAGCGCGTGGCTTGTCTCTACATAAAGCTGCCCAGGGCATGCATGTTAGCGATGACATCATCGAAGCCTTGGAACGTGATGATTTTGCCAGTCTGGGGGCTCCAATCTTTGTGCGTGGTCATTTGCGTAATTATGCACGGCTCCTGGGTTTGCCAGAGGATGAAATCCTGGCCGCCGAGCACACAGCCGATAAACTGGTGCCGCCTCAGCTGATTCCACTGCAGCCCGGTGGGGGGCATGCCTTTGGACGGCGCTTCGCCATGCCGGTATTTTCCGTCATAGTCATCGCTTTGTTGCTGGTGCTGAGCGTGGTCTGGTGGCAACACCGTCCAGTGGAACCATCTGCGATGGCGCTGGCAGTACGCGACATGGGCACCGCACAAAAATCCGTTGTAGCAGCACCAGCTACGTCCTCGAACCAGCCACCATTATCAGAAAGTGGGGATGTTTCCAGAATTGAAATACCTGCAGAAAAATCTAAGGAACCGCCGCAACATGCGCTGGCGTCTGCTCCCATTGTGCGCATCAAGTTGAATCCCGTGACAAAACCAGCGGCGATACCGGCAGAGCGCGCTAATCATGGGCAGATATCATCGACTACAACAGCCAACGTACCAGCATTACAACCGACCCTTGCCAAATTCACCCTGACCCAGCCATCTTGGGTCGAAGTGTATGACGCAAGCGGCAAGCGGCTGTATTACGGTCTGGCCCGGGCCGGGGATACGCTCAATGTATCGGGTGCCGGCCCACTACAGGTCTTCCTCGGCAATGCACCTGGCGTGAGCATTGAAATGAATGGCGTACCCTTCAATCTGGCACCATTCACACATCCAGACAATACCGCACGTTTCCGCTTGGGAGAAATTGCAGGCAACAGCGGACCAGCCGATTGATATGCCGGACCATCACTGATCACCTCGGGGTACACGCTTGACGAAACTGATCGAGCCTATAAGAGGCATGAATGATATTTTATCGGACGCCACTCCGCGCTGGCAATATTTGGAAAGTGTGACGCGCTCAGTGCTTGTGGCGTATGGCTATCGGGAAATCCGCGTGCCGGTCGTGGAGAGGACCGAACTGTTCGCGCGCTCTATCGGCGAAGTTACTGATATCGTCGAAAAGGAGATGTATACCTTTGAGGATCGCAATGGTGAGAGTCTGACATTGCGTCCTGAGGCCACGGCCGGCATGGTGCGTGCGGGCATAACCAATGGACTCTTATATAATCAGGTACAGCGCTTGTGGTCTTCAGGCCCGATGTTCAGGTACGAACGGCCCCAAAAAGGCCGCTACCGCCAGTTTTACCAGATTGATGTCGAAGCCTACGGTCTGCCTGGCCCAGATATTGATGCCGAATTGATAGCCATGCTGGCACGGCTATGGAAACAACTCGGAATCAAAGATCTTGAGTTACAGATCAATTCCCTCGGAACTCACGATGCGCGTGTGTTATATCGCGAAAAGTTGTTGGAATACTTGCGCGCCCACCAAAATGAGCTTGATGAAGATAGTTGCCGCCGGCTTGATACCAACCCCATGCGGGTACTGGACAGCAAGGAACCCGGCACGCGTAAAGTGGTAGTGCAAGCACCCAGCTTGCTGCATCATCTGGATGAAGAATCGCACGCACATTTCACTGAGCTAAGGCATCTATTGGATGCCATTGGCGTAAAATACACGGTTAACCCATGTCTGGTGCGTGGATTGGATTACTATTCGCGCACCGTGTTCGAGTGGGTAACGACACGCTTAGGCACTCAGGATGCGGTTTGTTCGGGCGGGCGTTACGACGGGTTGGTGGCGCAACTGGGCGGCAAGCCCACGCCAGCTATCGGTTTTGCCATGGGCGTGGAACGGCTCGTAGCCCTCATGGAAGAGGAGGGTGTACCTATACCGGATGTAGCACCTCATGCCTATCTGGTGAGGGTCGGCGCCCAGGCACAAACCGCAGGGCTGCAGCTGGCGGAAAAACTGCGAGATGCACTGCCACGGCTCCGTCTGATCATGGATTGCAGTGGCGGCGGCTTTGCAAACCAGCTGAAGCGTGCTGATAAAAGCGGTGCGCGTGTGGCGTTGGTGCTGGGTGACGACGAAACCAGGGCCAGGCAAGTGGGATTCAAACCCCTGCGTAACTCTGCCGAGCAGGTGAATGTGGCCTGGGATGCAATCGCCACGCGCCTTGCCCCTTGGCTGGAATGATCATTATCTACACGCGCACTGGCGCGTTTCATAACTCAGGAGTGCAGTGTGGACGAGTTTCTTTCGGATAAAGAGCAGGCAGAGCGCCTGAAGAAATGGTGGCTGGAAAATTACAAATCCATTTTGGCTGGCGTTATCATCGCGGCAGCCATCATTTTCGGATGGCGTTGGTGGCAGCATCGCACGCAGGTGCGCAGCCTGACCGCTTCGATGATGTACAACCAGATGGGCTCGATGCTGGCCACCAATAATGGGCCACCGGCATTGAAAATGGCCAACGAATTGATTAACAACTACAGCGATACACCCTATGCGTCTCAGGCGGCCCTAGCCATGGCCCAGCATGATATCGGCATGGATAAACCTGATGATGCCATGCAGATGCTCACCTGGGTTTTCAATAACAGCAAGGATGAGGGCCTCAAGTTGCTGGCAAATCTGCGATTGGCACGGGTCAAATTGATGGTGGGTGATCCGCAGGCGGCCCTGGATGTGCTTACGCGTATGCAGCCAGGTGGGTTCGCAGCACTCTATGACGAGCTGCGCGGCGATGCCTATTTGAAGCTCGGCCAGGTCTATAAAGCCCGCGCTGCTTATCAGCAGGCTTTGAACCAGTGGACCGTGGATATGGGTGACAAATCGCTGGTGCAGATGAAGCTGGATAACTTGGCTCAAACACCAGTTACCGTTGCCACCAAACCGCCTGTAGCGGGCACACATTCAGGAGCGAGCAAACCTTGAAGCAACTGATCGCGTTTGCAACCGCCGTATTACTGCTGGCAGCGTGCGCGAGTAGTAATGTGGAACCGCCAGCACCGCTGGTTAAATTCACGCCCAAGCTGAAAGTGGAACGGGTATGGAGTGCATCCCTAGGGTCCGCTGATGCCATTCTGCGTCTTGGAATCGTGCCCGCCAGTGATGGTACCAACGTCTATGCCGCTTCACACGGCGGCGTTGTTGCTGCATTTGCACTGCAGGATGGCAGTAGACGCTGGAGAGTAAATACAAAATTACCGATATCAGCGGGGCCGGGTGTAGGGCAGGGCATTGTGGTGGTGGGCGCCAGTGACGGTACGCTATTGGCGCTCAATTCAATGAATGGCAAGCAGTTATGGAAGACCAATATCAATGGCTATATCCTCGCCAGCCCTGCTGTGAGCCCATCAGCTGTCATAGTCTATACAACTGATGGTCATATCATTGCCGTATCACCCGTCACCGGACAGCAACTTTGGAGTGTATCCCACGATGTACCGAATCTGATTCTGCGTGGTGCGTCGCCGCCGTTAATATCCGGCGATTTGTTGCTGCAAGGACTGGATACCGGCCAGTTGCTGGCGCTCAACCTAGCCGATGGCAGTCAACGTTGGATTGTTAGCATTTCTACACCTACAGGCAACACTGATCTTTCTCGCCTAGTGGATCTGGATGGTGTGCTGGCAGTGGACAGTGACAATATTTATGCAGTGAATTACCAAGGACGGCTAGTGGATGTAGCGCGGGATAGCGGCCAAATACTATGGTCGCGGGAAATGTCCAGTTACACCGGTGTGAGTGAAGATGATGCGCATGTATATGCGACAGACATACACAGCGCTGTCTGGGCATTGGATAAGAACACCGGTATACCGGTATGGACGCAGCCAGCCATGCGCGCGCGTGATCTCACCGTACCTGTGCCGTATTCAGATACAGTTGTAGTAGGTGATCTTCAGGGCTATCTGCACTTCCTGTCCAAGAAGGATGGCAGTGTAGTGGCACGTGTGCGTCTGGGCAGCGATCCGATTTTGGCACCACCGATCGTAGTGAATGGTTTGCTGGTAGTTTTGACGACCGGAGCTAGCCTGGCGGTTTACAAAGTTAAACCCCTCAGTCAGTAGCAACCGCGATTATTGGTGTTAACCTGTTACTTGACTTGCGGAACACCACCGCAGGTATGGATTCCATCATGTTGCCTGTCATCGCGCTCGTCGGTCGCCCTAATGTGGGCAAATCCACGCTCTTCAATCTACTTACGCGTTCCCGTGATGCACTGGTGGCGGATGTGCCAGGGCTCACCCGTGACCGCCAGTATGGTTTCGGAAAACTGGGGCCGCGGCCGTATGTTGTTGTGGACACCGGCGGATTGGACGGCACCGATGTGGGTCTCATGGGGCAGATGGCGAAGCAGACCCTGAAGGCGTTTGATGAATCGCATGCCGCTATCCTGCTGGTGGACGGACGCGTGGGGCTGAATGCTGCCGATCAGGCCATCGTCCAGCAGCTGCGACGCGCCGGTAAACCACTGTATGTCGCCGTCAACAAGACCGAGGGCATGCCGGCTGATGTGATCACTGGCGAATTTCATGCGCTCGGCCTCGGTCAACCGCACGCCATCGCTGCTGCCCACGGCAGCGGAGTCGAAGCGCTGATCGAGACAGTTCTGGAGCAAATGCCTCCCGATATGGATCTGCCAGTGGAGGATGATCAGCGCATCCATGTGGCCGTCATTGGACGTCCGAACGTCGGCAAATCCACGCTCATCAATCGCCTGCTGGGAGAGGAGCGCTTGGTCACTTTCGATCAACCCGGTACCACCCGCGACAGTATCTTCGTGCCATTTGAGCGCGACGGTCACGCATACACACTCATAGATACCGCTGGCGTACGCCGACGTGCGCGCGTCAGTGACAAGCTGGAGAAATTCAGCATCATTAAGACTTTGCAAGCTATTGACCGTGCCCAGGTGGTCATTGTTCTGCTGGATGCCAGCGAAGGCATCACCGAACAGGACGCCTCATTGCTGGGCCTGGCCTTGGACCGCGGCCGTGCCTTGGTGCTTGCAGCCAACAAATGGGATGGCCTGGACAAAGATCAACGCAACAATGTTCGTCGTCTCATTGATCTGAAACTGCCGTTCCTGGATTTCGCGCAATTACATTTCATCTCAGCGCTACATGGCAGCGGCGTCGGCGAGGTGATGGATTCGGTGAATAGGGCGCACGCGGCTGCGAATCGGGAATTGTCCACACCGGAACTCACGCGCGAGCTGGAGACAGCCGTCGCTCAACACCAGCCGCCGATGGTGCGCGGCCGACGTATACGCTTGCGCTACGCCCATCAGGGCGGGCGCAATCCACCGGTGATCGTGATTCACGGCAACCAGACCGAAGAAGTACCGGATACATATCGCCGCTACCTGGAAGGTATATTCCGCAAGACCTTCGATCTGTATGGCACGCCGGTACGTATCGAGTTCCGCACCGGCAAGAATCCATATGCAGACCGCCGCAAGAAGCTCACACCCAAGAAAGCCATGGTTGCCCGCCGCCAGCGGCGCATAGCGCGTGGCCGCACGCCAAAAAAATAGTGTGGAGTTTCCACGCTTTTTTCTTAAA